>PPYF01546143.1_pt1 | contig 10623 bp, 10 predicted proteins | sample 1559871 | NCBI WGS metagenome assembly PPYF01 (sample SAMN08240021, study PRJNA423297) | Human gut metagenome, whole genome shotgun sequencing project.
GAGTAGCTTTGCCGGCTGGGATCTGTAATTTAATATAACCTTCTACTTTTTTTGCCATTTCAATTACCTCCTTGTGGTGATGGCGGGGAACATATAACGCCCCTCCCACTTACTGTTACATTTTCTTAACTTCTGCGAAACCAATTTCAACCGGGGTCTCGCGGCCGAAGAGCTCAACATTAATAGTAAGGCTCTGCTTCTGCATGTTGATAGACTGGATTACACCAACCGTATCCGCCCATGCTCCAGCGATTACCTGGACTGTGTCGCCCTCCTCGTAGTCCATGACTACTTCCTCTCTCTGGATTCCCAGAGGAGCCATCTCCGCATCTGTAAGCGGCACCGGCTTAGATCCAGGTCCGACAAATCCTGTCACACCTCTTGTATTACGAACAACGTACCATGTATCATCGTTCATAATCATGTGTATCAACACATAGCCTGGAAACATCTTTTTCTGAGATACTTTCTGGACACCGTTCTTCATCTCAACAACGTCTTCCAGCGGTACTCTTACTTCAAGGATCTGATCCTCAAGATGTCTGTTCTCGATTGTCTTATCAATGTTGGCTTTTACTTTGTTCTCGTACCCTGAATAGGTATGAACTACGTACCATTTTGCCTCTGACATAATCTCACCTTTCTTGTCCGTTTTGAGTTATTTAATTAATAAATCTACTCCGTACTGGGCGAAAAAATCTACAAGTGCGATAATCGCTCCCAGGACCACGGATACAGAAACAACCGCTGCCGTCTCTTTTGCAACTGTCATCTTGTCTGGCCACACGATCTTCTTGAATTCTCTGTCAAGACCCTTGAACCAGCTCTCCTTCTGAGTTTTCTTACTACTCATCGACATTCACTCCTTCTTGCGGCGATTATTTTGTCTCTTTGTGCAATGTGTGTTTCTTACAGAATCTGCAGTACTTCTTGGTTTCCATACGTTCCGGATGAGATTTCTTATCCTTTGTCATGTTGTAGTTACGCTGCTTGCATTCTGTACACTCCAATGTGATTCTTGTACGCACAACTTCCACCTCGCTTTATAATCTTAGTTAACGTGTTTCGTGGCAGCTTGCGATGCTGCCCGATTTTAGGCATAAAAAAAAAGCCTACTTCCATTCGCCCGAATATCGTATCATATCCAGGCTTAAAAAGCAAGCCTTTTCCTATATTATTTTCGCGAAAATTTATTTATTAAAACACTTTATCCGTAACTGCCAAACTATTTATTGCGATTCCCTGTACCAGATACTTCCCGGATTCACTGTACGAAGCTGATAGTTTCCGTCTTTATAAACGAATTCGGCACTCATCTGCGAACTTCCATCCACCGTTCCGTTCATATTGCCAACTGTAACATCTTCTTTCTGATATGTTACTCTATAATCATAAGACAACGTTCCTCTCACAACTCCGGTCACACCACTGATCACATATTTTCCTTCATAATTATCAGTTGTTATCTGATCCGCTTTATAACCATCTTTTGAACTTAACTGTTCTTTCAGATCATCATAGAATTCTTTATTCTCTTTTTCATATTTTGAATTCTTTTCAAATAACCCTGATATTTGTGAGAATGATTTTTCTTCTTTTGCAGCTTTGATATAACTGCTCAGAATTTCTTTCATTTTCTTATCTAGCTTCTTTTTCCCGCTTTGTGATACTTTCATTTTAGAGATTGTTGTACTTCCCTTATCGGATGCTTTGAATTCTGATTTATACGTCTTAAACCACGGAACGTCTATCCTTATCTTATGATCTCCTTCAAACAACGATATTTTATATTGATCCAGGCCATCGGAATCATCTTTTATCTTATCGTTTTTTGTAAGCTTCGTTCCATCGATCCAGGCCGTCGATCCAGCCGGAATATAAAGGTTAAAATCATTTGCGATCATCTTGTCCGAAGATACCTTCCAGTTTGCAAATAACAGCAGTCTTTGTCTCTTTTGCTTTTGCAGAACAACGGTTTCTTTGTTCTTACCTTGAGTTTTTGTCTTGTATTCGACCGTAAATGCTCTTTGTTTTCCTCCGGACTCTATCTTTATCTGGCGATTTTCCTTCGTCTCTTTTATCTGATAATCCTCTACACCGGTAACGGCATTCTTCTTCATATATGTTGTATATTCATCCTGTGTTGCATATCCATTCTTCGGAAGATCAGACAGATGTCCCGTCTTTTTCCAGTCTTCCTTTACATAAGCCTTACAGTAACGTTCCGCCACTGCTTCCGGACGTCCATAGTAACTTTCAAAAATGCAAAATGCCGCAAATACAGCGGCTCCTGCCACAATTCTTTTCACAGCCTTCTTCTGCTTCGCTGTCAGATCTGACCAGGAATGCTTCTCTTTGATAAACTTCTGTATACAGCTTGGATCCTTCCCTTCACGCTCACGTTTTATCTTTTTTTCTTTGCGTTTTCTTTCCCATGACTGAAGGATCTCTTCATATGCATCTTCTTCCGGGACATCTTCATATTCTCTTTTCTTTTTTATAAAATCTCCGATATCACCGGTAAACATCCGTGTCGGCTCATCCGCCTCTTCCTCTGTCTTCTCTCCGATCATAAGCGTCGGCTCACTGACACCTTCAGTTTCATCCAAATGACTCTGTTCTTTACCGGATCCTTCTTTTAACTTGATCTTCCGGTGAAATTCCTGCTCCAGTTCCTGTCTTGTAACTTCTTCTATCATCCGGTCCAGGTTCTCGGGAATTGTAAGCTGTTTTTTCAGCTGTTCCTGCTCTGTGTCCTCATCTTCTTTTCTTTCTTCTTTTTTTTCTTCTTGCAGGAATACCTCTTTTTCTTCTTTCTCATCAGGATTAAGTAACTTCTTCGCTTCATCAATTACTTTTTCTGATTCTTCTTCGATCTCCTGATTGGAAAATTCTGTCTTCGGGGCTTCTTCAAGCTCATCCAGGTCACTGTATAATGTTTCCTCTTTTGATTCGGGAAGCCGCATTCCGCAATAATTACAGAATCTGGCATCGTCTGGATTGTTAGTTTTGCAATTCGGGCATTGACGCATAGAGCTCCTCCTTTTCAAATCACATTTTACATTATCATAACATTTTCTTTCTCTTAAATATAATAATACAGGTAATCATAACCACAACGCTTAAGATGATCACTCCCGGATATCCGTGCTTTAGTTCCGGCATATTATGGAAATTCATTCCATACCAGCTGGTGATGAGTGTAAGCGGGAAGAAAATCGTTGATATTACGGTCAGAAACTGCATGTTGTTATTCTGCTGGGCATCTACCTGCGCCTTATAAGCATCCCTTACCTGCTGGGCATATTCCAGAAGCTGCGATGCTTTACTCATCAGTCTGTCTGCACGGTCCGAGATAACACCGAAATATTTCACCTGTTTCTTGGCAAAGAAACCATTTTCATTCTCTTCGAGCTGTTTTCCCATGTCCATGATCTCATCATAATAACTGCGGAGTGTCAAAAGTTCACGTCGGATCGGCATGATCGCATTCTGGAATCCCTGGATCTTTCCGTCCATGACACCTTCTTCCAGATCCATGATCCGTTTCTCATAATGTCCCAGAAGTTCCAGATCCCGGCTTATGAATTCCAGCATAAAATTATAGATGAATTTTTCTTTCGATTCTCCCTGTCTCGTCTTCTTCCTCTTAATTCTGCGGATCAGACGGTAAGAAAATTCATCATCGTCCACAATCACGATATGATGACGGTTAATAAAAAATAAGATCTTGTATCGTTCTCCCAGAATATCCAGAAGCTTTGGAATACAAAGAGAACCCGCAAGACATTCCTGCTGAGTCTCCATCTTACAAAATCCTACATCTTTCAGATTGATCTCTCCTTCATACTGCATGCCGGCCTGTTCCAGGCAGTCTCTGGCAGTCTGCGATGTCGCCAGAAATACCGATGGTCTGTCCTTCTCCATGATTTCTTCCTGATATTCCTGCAGCGTTTCTCCTAATACGTATCTCATGCCTTCACCATCCTCGTTTGTTCATCCTGTTTTACTTCTTGCATTATAACACTAACTTGGAATTCTAGCACATATTCTCCTGCTGTTTTTCAAAATCCCGTAAATCTTATGTAGAATCTTGTCACAACACATGCATGGCAATAGAAAAATCCGGCAAGCCTCACAAAAAGCCGCCGGATTTTTACTTTTAACTACATTTACAATTAGAATAATCCTGTAATTCTTCCTTCATCATCTACATCGATTCTCTCAGCTGCCGGAACTTTCGGAAGTCCAGGCATAGTCATGATATCTCCTGTCAGAGCTACGATAAATCCGGCACCTGCGGAGACTTTCAGGTTACGTACTGTAATGTCAAAGTCTGTCGGTGCTCCCAGTTTCTTCGGATCGTCTGTCAGACTGTACTGTGTCTTCGCCATACAGATCGGTGCATTGCCAAATCCAAGATCTGTCAGTTGTTTTGCCTGCTTCTGGGCTGCTGCGGTAAGAACCACTTTATTTCCACCATAGATTTTCTGTACGATCTGGTTCAGTTTATCTTCGATCGTTCCTTCCAGTTCATAAGCATAGTGGAAATCACTCGGCTCATCACACAGACGTACCACTTCTTCTGCAAGCTTCAGGCCGCCTTCGCCGCCTTTTGCCCATACTTCGGACAGTGCAACATTAACTCCGACTTCTTTACATTTTTCTTCTACCAGATCCAGTTCTGCTTTGGTATCTGTCGGGAATGCATTGATCGCAACCACACATGGAAGACCGTATACATTCTTAATATTGCTGACATGCTTCATCAAGTTTGGAATACCTTTTTCCAGTGCTTCCAGATTCTCTTCATTCAGATCCGGTTTTGCAACGCCTCCATTATACTTCAGTGCTCTTACCGTTGCTACAATGACTACTGCATCCGGTTTGATGCCAGCCATACGACACTTGATATCCAGGAATTTCTCAGCTCCTAAGTCCTCTCCGAATCCGGCCTCTGTAATCGCATAGTCTGCAAGCTTCATTGCCATTCTTGTTGCTGTCAGTGAGTTACATCCATGTGCGATATTGGCAAATGGTCCACCGTGTACGATTGCAGGTGCATGCTCCAGTGTCTGAACAAGGTTCGGTTTCAGAGCATCCTTTAACAGCGCACACATCGCTCCCTCTGCATGCAGATCATGTGCGGTAACCGGTTTCTGCTCTGCGATCTTGCCATAAGTGTAACCTACGATGATCTTTCCAAGTCTTTCTTTCAGATCTGCGATATCCTTTGACAGACACAGGATCGCCATGATCTCAGAAGCGACAGTGATATCATATCCGTCTTCTCTCGGCACACCATTGACTCTTCCGCCAAGTCCGTCTGTGACGAAACGGAGCTGACGGTCATTCATATCGACACATCTCTTCCATACGATCTTTCTCGGATCAATATTCAAATCATTTCCCTGATAAATGTGATTGTCGATCATGGCTGCCAGTAAGTTGTTCGCAGCTCCGATCGCATGAAAATCTCCTGTGAAATGAAGGTTGATATCTTCCATCGGTACAACCTGTGCATATCCGCCGCCAGCTGCTCCACCCTTCATACCGAATACCGGTCCGAGAGATGGCTCACGCAGTGCTACCACAGGTTTCTTACCCATTCTCTGAAGTGCATCTGCAAGACCTACGGTTGTTGTTGTCTTTCCTTCTCCGGCAGGTGTCGGATTGATTGCCGTCACAAGAATCAGTTTTCCGTCTTTTTTATCGGATTTCTTTAAGAAATTATAATCAATCTTTGCTTTATATTTTCCATACTGTTCCAGATATTCTTCTGGAATTCCTGCTCTTTCTGCTACCTCTGTGATAGGCTCCATAGTACACTCCTGTGCGATCTCAATATCTGTTTTCATCATTCATTCCTCCTGATCGTATGTTGTCTTTCTGCATTTCCAGTCCTTTTGATACACTGCTTCCAACTCTTCCGATACCGGGCGGTGTAAAAAAAGGACAACACTCATCCTCTTCGGGATAAATGCTGCCCAGACGGTCGGCTCTTACCAAGTATCTGATTCCCCTGTGGTACTCCACATTATCCGTCAGTCATCAGATCTTCTCTTTGACTTTTACTATATTATAAGGACGCAAAATTGTCAATCCGGAAAATTCATCCGGATCATCGTAACACAGCCATTATTTTTTCTCTTTTTTAATAACCGTAGATTCTTTCCCCATATGATATTCTCTTCCCAGCGCCCGCATAATGCTTCTTGAAATCACATCCACAATGATGAATCCAAACGCAATCCCAAGGCATGTTTCCAACAGTACAAGTGCATGCTCTGCTGCCAGTGAAAAGTTCCTGCTGACTACGCCATACATCAGATAATACAATCTCGCTCCCGGCATCAACGGAAAGACGGATGCTGTCAGGAAGACGGTGGACGGCGCATGATTGACTCTCGACATGACAAATGCATAGCCCGCCACAAAGCAGGATGCAACTACTACCGCAAAGAAATTATCCGGATACCACGCATACACCAGTAAATAGATTCCCCATGTCAGGAAAGCTCCGACACTGGAATACAGGATCTTCTTTCCCCGTATCTTGAACCAGCTTGCATAACCGGTACATCCTATCGTACAAGAGATCAGCTGGATCACTGTATTATTATTCACATCGAATCCTTCCGCCGATATATTTCCCATCAGCATCATTGCAAGGGCAATACCGAATGCGATACCAAATGCACCGAGCATCGAATTCATCACTTCCAGTGAACCCGAGATAAAGTTCCTCTGCATCACATCCCGCATTCCGTTGATCGCACCAAGTGCACTGACTAACAGCATGACAATTCCGATCATGATACGGTCCGGATGATGTCCCAGCCCGCTCCGGACAGCTGTTACGATCACAACCTCTGATAAGAATGCCAGGATCAGATTATAGATCATCGGGTTACCTTCCCGCCTGCTAAGCCATCTGCCTACCAGAACGATCATCAGACAGACGATTAATGCAACAACTGCATCCTGCAGATCACATCCGAAGAATACAGCAAACGCCGTTCCCCCTGTAATCTGTGCAAGCCCTGTGATCAGTTCACTCTGATCCGGACGCGCCATTACTTTCTTAAAGCGCCGGACCAGTTCTTTTTCATCCGGATTATGTGAACAGACATACCGCGACATGGCATTCAGATAATTCAATTTATCATAATCTGCCCCTGTAGACTCTATATGCCGGATCTGTGTAATGATCTCACCTTCCGGTGTCTCCACCGTCACCTGAATATTGCTCGGAATCACATATACATCATATGTCATAAAACCATAACTCTTATACATACGATACAGACTGTCTTCCACGCGGAAGATTTCTGCCCCGCACTGTAACATTGCTTCTCCTATATTCAAGATTCCCTGTACTAATTTTTCATAATTCATAGGCAGCTGTCCTTTTATAATTTCATCTTTTACACGTTTGTTTCCATTTATATTTCCCTATTTTTCTTTATTTTCAATATATGTAGTACGTTCTGTATAAGCTCAGTTTAACACACACTTTTTCATTTTAATATAGCAAAGGAACACAGATTCCTGAAAATTATTTGTGTCTGTGATACATCTGTACCGGCGTATTTTCCTGCATCTTTTCCCGTAGCTTTTCGTATCTGCAGTTCCTGCCACTGGCAGTTTCTCTTGCATACTATGGTCTAAAAAATCTGAGAATATACAGGAAAAGATTGCTTCTCTTCCAGCATACTCTCAGACTCTCTGCTTATTTCTATTTTTTATTTCTATAATTATTTCTTTCCACCGATCAGAGGAAGATTCAATGCACTCTTACCGATATGATATTCTCTCTTCAGTGCATACATGATACTTCTGGATGCCACATCTACGATGATAAATCCGAATGCAATTGCAAGACAGGTTGCCATCAGAACAATCGTCTCATTGAATGCCAGTTGTGGATCCTGACTGACACATCCATACATTACATAGTACAGATTCGGTCCCGGAATCAGCGGGAATACCGATGCTGTCAGGAAGATCGTTGAAGGTGCCTTATTCACTCTGGACATGATAAATGCGTAAAATGCAACGAATACTGCTGCGATCATCGTTGCCAGGAAATTGCTTGGCTTCAGTGCAAATACCACAACATAGATTGCCCAGGTAAAGAATGCTCCGATACTGTTATACCATACCTGCTTTCCTCTGATCTTAAACCAGAAAGCAAATCCCGTACATGCAACCGTACAGGAGATCAGCTGGATCGGTACACTGTGATTCAGGATAAAATGATCGGAATATCCTTCATGGAACAACATGATCGCAAGACCGATTCCGAATGCGATTCCGGCAGCTCCAAGGAACGAGTTCATGATATTAATAAATCCAGAGATAAAATCCCTCTGAAGGAGATCACGGATTCCATTCGTCGTGCCCAGTCCACTGATCAGCAGCATAACGATACCGATCATAATACGGTCCGGATGATCTGCAACTCCCATCTTCAATGCCACTATAATGATCACTTCTGATATAAACGAAAGAATAGCATTATAAACCATTAAGTTGCTTTCACGCTTTGCCAGCCAGTCACCGACGGCCACGATCATCACCGATACGATCAATGCAACAATCGCATCCCAGACGTTACAGCCGAAGAATACCGCAAATCCGGTTCCACCCATGATTCCTGCTGCATATCTTGTAATTCGCTTCTGCGGTTCACGATTGATGACTTCGAGATATTTCTCTCGCATCTCTTTTTCATCCGGTGTATGCTGACAGACATATCTGCACAGATTGTTCAGGTAATCCAGCTGATCAAAATTCGGTTCTGATGACTCGATATGCCGGATCTGTGTAATGATCTCACCTTCCGGTGTCTCTACCGTCACCTGTATATTACTCGGAATGACAAATACATCCGATCTCTTAAATCCATAGCTTCTGCACATGCGGTAAAAGCTGTCTTCCAGTCGGAAATTCTCTGCACCACTTTGAAGCATCGCTTCTCCGATGTCCAGGATTCCCTGTACAATCTTGTTATAATCCATCTTTTTTTACCCCTTGTTCTATTCATAAAATTTCCATTTTCTAAATCCAACATTTGAATCATATCATGGATTTTCTATAAGTCAACAAAATTATTGTAAAATGTAATAACAGTTTGTAATACCCGTCTTAGAAGTTCTTATATTTTTTCTTCTTTCTCTCCTTCTTCCGTATTGTCTGCTGCTTTACTGCTCACCTGTTTCCGGAACCTCCGACAATTCTCCTGTTGTCGAATCCATGATGAATCCATAGATCTTAATATCTTTCGGCATCAGCGGATGATTACGCAGGGCAAATACAGTATCTTCCACAGACTGCTCTATACTGTCGAATCCCATAAGGTGGATCGTCTCTACGTCCTGACGGAATCCTTCCATGTTATCAAGGTCTGTGTATACAGTGTCGAAGCACTTGCGATCACAAGGTTCTGTCTTGCTCCCATAAGCTCAATACCGGTTCCTGTGATGTGTGTCTGTAAGTCTTTTGTGTAATCTTCACCGGATAATGCAACTCCGAATAATCTGTCAGACGCTTCGCAGATCTCAAGGGCATTCATCACACCTCTTGCAGATTCTACCGCTGCCATGATCAGGACACTTCCTTCCGGACGTCCGAATTCACACTCTGCTCTTACGACTTCTTTTTCTACCAGTTTGACATCTTCTTCTGTCTCTGTCTTTAGAATACGGATCGCATCACAGTCGCCGGCTACAGAACAGCGGATGTCTTCCTTCCAGTAAGGAGAATCCAGACCATTGATACGTACGACACGTTCGCATCCTCTGTAATCAATGCTTCTCAGTGCATGGAACAGTGAGAATCTCGCTGCATCTTTCTGGTTCTCAGCTACTGCATCTTCCAGATCCAGCATAATCGAATCCGGTTTGTAAATATATGGATCTTTGATAAGTCCAGGCTTCTGGGCATTCAAAAACATCATGGTTCTTCCTAAACGTTTCTTATTTGGATTCATTATCTGATTGCACCTCCCCATGGCAGATTATCTAACTGTTTTACAGAACGGAAAATCGCTCCTTCTACTCTTGCCTTGATCGTACAGTCAAGCGCTCCTTTATCAACGATTGCAATCTTCACATCGTCTACTCCAAGATTCTCAAGTGTCTCAAGGACAACCTTGTGGATCTGATTGCCATACTGATTGATTACTGCACTGTCTAAGGACAGGTCGATCTTTCCTTCTCCGGCCTCTACCATTACCTGACAGTCACTGGATTCTAATGTTCCCGCTATTGCAGGTCTTTTGATCTCCATGTTTGTATCCTCCTCTTTCATTTATCTTGTGACTTTGTTTATCTCTTTATGGGTTTATCATAGTCTTGGAACCTTACAGGAGAGAGTGGGGTTTTCTTAATATTTATTAAGGTACGGAAAAGACTGCAACCATGTAACAGCTGCAGCCTTTGTTTTTATATATAATCAAATATTCTTTTTCTGGAAAATTTACTGGTAAAATCTTATAATGATTACAAAGAATATACTATGTAAACTCAATTTAAATATATACTTTTGATACGAAAGGAATTCTTTCAATATGAACGGAATAAACGTAACTATCACAGATATGATGAACTGCCGCGACCG
>PPYF01370964.1_pt1 | contig 10621 bp, 8 predicted proteins | sample 1559871 | NCBI WGS metagenome assembly PPYF01 (sample SAMN08240021, study PRJNA423297) | Human gut metagenome, whole genome shotgun sequencing project.
CCCATGTTCTGACCGTCAGCCGTCATTTGCGCCAGCAGACCGAAAAAGTGGGCTTCGCCAACTACTGCCTGTCTGACTTTGTGGCGCCGAAAACATCCGGCAAGGCCGACTATATCGGTGCCTTCGCGGTCACCGGTGGTCTGGAGGAAGATGCGCTGGCCGATGCCTTTGAAGCTCAGCACGATGATTACAACAAGATTATGGTGAAGGCGCTGGCTGACCGTCTGGCTGAAGCATTTGCCGAATATCTGCATGAACGGGTGCGTAAGGTTTACTGGGGTTATGCGCCGAACGAGAACCTGAGCAACGAAGAGCTTATCCGCGAAAACTACCAGGGCATCCGTCCGGCGCCGGGCTATCCGGCGTGTCCGGAACACACGGAAAAAGGCACCATCTGGGAACTTCTGGACGTGGAAACCCACACCGGAATGAAGCTGACCGAATCCTTCGCCATGTGGCCGGGAGCGTCGGTGTCCGGGTGGTATTTCAGTCATCCGGATAGCAAGTACTACGCAGTGGCGCAGATTCAGCGCGATCAGGTTGAGGATTACGCATTGCGTAAAGGTATGAGCGTAGCGGAAGTGGAACGCTGGCTGGCACCGAACCTCGGGTATGATGCTGACTGATTCACAAAACCGTCATCTTTCCTTACAACTAACAGGGCGCTCAATGAGCGCCCTGTCTCTTTATTGCCCGTAAACCCTTATACTGAAATAACCTGGAGTCATTGATGATGAGATCGCTTCAGGAACATATAACGATAAGGAGAACCGGATTCAGTGTTAACTCTGCTACATCTGCTTTCTGCCGTCGCCCTATTGGTATGGGGCACCCACATTGTTCGTACCGGGGTGATGCGCGTCTTTGGCGCCCGCCTGCGTACCGTCCTCAGCCGCAGCGTTGAGAAAAAGCCGCTCGCCTTCTGCGCGGGTATCGGTGTCACCGCGCTGGTTCAAAGCAGCAACGCCACCACTATGCTGGTGACCTCATTTGTCGCCCAGGATCTTGTCGCCCTGACGCCCGCGCTGGTGATTGTGCTCGGTGCCGATGTGGGGACGGCGCTGATGGCCCGTATCCTGACCTTCGATCTTTCCTGGCTGTCGCCGCTGCTGATTTTTATTGGGGTAACCTTCTTCCTCGGCCGCAAACAAACGCGTGAAGGCCAGCTTGGCCGCGTGGGGATTGGCCTCGGTTTGATCCTGCTGGCGCTGGAGCTGATTGTGCAGGCGGTCACGCCGATTACCCAGGCCAACGGCGTGCAGGTTATCTTTGCTTCGCTGACCGGCGACATCCTGTTGGATGCGCTGATTGGCGCCGTATTCGCAATAATCAGTTACTCCAGCCTGGCGGCGGTGCTGTTAACCGCCACGCTGACCACCACGGGCGTTATCTCCTTCCCGGTCGCGCTGTGTCTGGTGATCGGCGCTAACCTCGGCTCCGGCCTGCTGGCGATGCTGAATAACAGCGCGGCTAATGCCTCTGCCCGCCGCGTTGCGCTCGGTAGCCTGCTGTTTAAGCTGGTGGGTAGCTTGCTGATTCTGCCGTTTGTTCACGTGCTGGCGACGACGCTGCAAAAGCTGCCGCTGCCGGAATCCGAGTTGGTTATCTATTTCCACGTCTTCTACAACCTGATCCGCTGCGTGGCGATGGTGCCGTTCGCCGAACCGATGGCGCGTTTGTGTAAACGGCTGATTCGCGATGAGCCGGAGCTGGACGGTCACCTGAAGCCGAAGCATCTTGATGTCACCGCGCTCGATACCCCAACGCTGGCGCTGGCTAACGCCGCGCGTGAAACCCTGCGCATGGGCGATGCGACAGAACAGATGCTGGACGGTTTAAAAAAGGTGATGAACGGCGAGCCGCGTGAAGAGAAAAACCTGCGCAAACAGGCTGATGACATTAACGTGCTCTACACTGCGATCAAATTGTATTTGGCGCGGATGCCGAAAGATGAGTTGGCGGAGGAGGAATCCCGGCGCTGGGCGGAGATTATCGAGATGTCGCTTAACCTCGAGCAGGCATCGGATATTGTCGAACGTATGGGCAGTGAGATTGCGGATAAATCACTGGCGGCCCGTCGCGCGTTCTCGGTGGAGGGCTTAAAAGAGCTCGACGGGTTGCATGAGCTGCTGCTGAGTAATCTGCAGCTGGCGATGTCGGTGTTCTTCTCCGGCGATGTGACCAGCGCGCGCCGACTGCGCCGCAGCAAGCACCGCTTCCGCATCATGAATCGCCGCTACGCGCACGCGCACGTTGACCGTCTGCACCAGCAAAACGTACAGAGCATTGAAACCAGTACGCTGCACCTGGCCCTGCTGGGCGATATGCTGCGCCTGAACTCGCTGTTCTGCTCGGTGGCATACAGCGTGCTGGAGCAGCCGGATGAAGACGACGACCGCGACGATTATTGAACCGATAGACCCAATGCTTATCGGGCCTGTGCGGGGCTGGCAGCAGTGTCAGCCCCGCATCATTATTTAAAACCGGTGCCCTGCTTCCAGCGCCACCGCATCTTCTCCCGCTTTAAACACGTAAGTGGTGTTTGGCCCACCAAGGGTGGCATGGCCTTGCGCCACCTGAATCCAGTTGCCTTCCGGCAGACCAATCACCGTTAACTCCGGCGCAACCACCAGCAGCTCGCGAATGCGCTGCTCGCGGGTTTCACCTTTGTGCCCTTCCGGCAGGGCGTTAGTGAAGTGTGGGTTAATTTGCAGCGGGAACAGCCCCAGCGCGTCAAAACCTTGCGGGTCGACAATCGGCATATCGTTGGTGGTGCGGATGGTTGGGCAGGCAAGGTTGGCCCCTGCGCTCCAGCCAATATACAGTGCGCCGCGTTTAACCACGTCGACAATCGGTGCCAGCAGGCCGCGTTCACGGCTCTCTTTGAGCAGTTGGAACGTATTACCGCCGCCGACGATAACCAGCTCGGCGTTTTCAATGGCTGCAATAGGGTCGGCGACGCTGTGAATGCCGGTTACCGTGACGCCCAGCGGCGCAAAAACGGCGGCAGTTTTTGCCGTGTACTCATCCCAGGTCTGCGTGACGCCTGCAAATGGAATAAACACCGCAGAGCGGCGGCCGTTCAGCTGCGAGGCAATCAGCGGCATCGCATGTTCCATCCAGGCTTTGCCCGGCAGCGTCGAGTTACTCAGCAATAGCAGTTCCATGGTTTATCCCTTTAATTAGAAAATAATCAGTCAGGGCAGGATGTTATCACTCTACGTCCGACGGCTCACTGATGGGGTTCACGATGTTGCGCAATACTGCTCGCAGGAATGGCTTGCCGAGCATGATGCAGGTGATGGCTGGAATACCTATCAAAGAACTGGGCGAGCGGGTGTCGGGCCTTGCATCATAAAGGGCGAAGCGACGGGGCGATCGACGGCTATTCGAGCGCCGGTTAAGGCGCTCATGCTGTTTACCCTTCCCGTGCAAACTTCGCCGCTTCAGCCACCAGCTCGGCATCGGGGCGCACGCCGGTATACATGACGAACTGTTCAACGGCCTGCAGCGCAATCACTTCCGCCCCGCTGATGGTCTTTTTCCCCAGACGCTGCGCCAGTTTTATCACCGGCGTTTCCGGCGGTAGTGCCACCACGTCGAACACCACGCCAGCGCGCTCGACCATCGCTTCACTGAAGGCCAGGCTCTCGCTTTCATTTCCGCCCGCCATGCCTAGCGGCGTGACGTTAACCAGAATGTCGATCCCGCTGGCTTCCGGCTGTGCCTGCCACTGAAAACCATATTGCTGTGCCAGCGCCATGCCGTTGGCTTCATTGCGCGCGGCGATAATCACATCGCGAAAGCCAGCATCGCGGAAGGCGGCAATCACCGCTTTCCCCATACCGCCGCTGCCGCGGATCATCACGCGAGCGGATGTATCCAGTTGATGGTTGATAATCAGACTTTTGACCGCGATATAGTCGGTGTTGAATCCGGTCAGTTTGCCTTCATCGTTGACGATAGTATTCACGGAGTCGATGACTTTGGCTGAAGGATCGATGGCGTCGAGAAAGACCATGCAGCTTTCTTTAAACGGCATGGAGACCGCACAGCCGCGAATGCCAAGGGCGCGAACGCCTTTGACTGCCGCTTCAATATCCTGGGTAGTGAAGGCTTTGTAGATAAAATTCAGCCCCAGCTTTGCATAAAGGTAGTTATGAAAACGCGTACCGAAGTTGCCGGGGCGCCCGGCAAGCGACATGCACAGTTGAGTATCGCGGTTGATCATGGTCATGTCCTCGTTTTGTATTACTGCACTAAATATTCAGCGGTTGCCCGGTCGGTGACCAGGCTGTTGATGTGTTTGCCGCGCAGCGCGCCGAGCAGGGCCGCTTGTTTCTCCTCACCGTAGGCAATGCCGATGGCGTAACGGGCCTTGCGCAGGGCTGCCAGTTCAATGGCGAGCGTCTTTTCCTGCATCGTGGTATGGACGAGTTGTCCTTCGCTATCAAAGAATCGTGAGCAGATGTCCCCCGCGACCTGGCGGACGACCAGGTCGTCGCTTTGCTCATTACCGTAGAAAGCCTGCCAGTTTGCTCCGTGGCGAATCGCCGGAGAGCCAATACCCACCAGGGCGATGTCCAGCCGTTGCCAGTATTCGGCAATGGTTTTGAAGTGTTGGGATTGCATAATGCCGTTGCGAATCGTGGCGTTATCCAGCAATGCAGGAAAATCAGCGAGATGTGATTCTGCTTTTAGCCGGCTTGCCGCGCTGTAGGTGAGGGTGTTGACGTGAAAACGGCTGGGCAGCTTGCCCGCCGGCCCGCCGACCACCGGGACGCACACCAGGCGGTGAGGCTGACTCGATGGCGACAATTGCTCAACCAGCGCGCTGACGCCCCGTCCCCAGCCAAACCCGACAATCATGCCGGGCGTCAGCAGTCTTTCCACCAGGTGAGCGCCGTACAGCCCGATTTCGCTCTCCTGCGGCGCCACCACGGCCTCTTTCAGGCCAAATTTCAGCTTGAGCTGTTGCTCCAGCCACAGGCTGTCGTTGTAGTCATAGTTGATGGCGATGCTGACAATCCCCAGTTCGCGCCCGCGTTTCAACAACCGGCTGATGGTCGTACGGTAAATACCGAGCGTTTGCGCGATCTGCGCCTGCGTCATCTCCTGCTCGTAGTAGAGCTGGGCGATTTTCACGATCAACCGTATATCGTCACTGTTTTCCATTGCGCTCACGGACTCCTGCACATATGTGCAAAACATAAAAGGCGATTATCGATCTGGTATAGCGCCATCATTCGGTGAGTTCAAGGTTCTTTTATTCATGAGGGTAGAGGGTGATTTTGCACGTTTGTGCAAAGACCGCAGGATATTGGCACTGATTTCCGGCGGACTCTTTTTCCTCACCGCCAAGGTGAGGTATATTTCGCTTTTACAGGAGAATTTATGCTGCCAGACTCATCAACCCGATTAAATAAATACATCAGCGAAAGCGGGATTTGCTCACGCCGTGAGGCCGATCGCTATATCGAACAAGGTAACGTGTTCCTTAACGGCAAGCGCGCCACGATTGGCGATCAGGTGAAGCCGGGCGATGTGGTGAAGGTTAACGGTCAGTTGATTGAGCCGCGGGAAGCGGATGATTTAGTGCTGATTGCGCTAAACAAACCTGTCGGCATTGTGAGTACCACGGAAGACGGCGAGCGCGACAACATTGTTGATTTCGTCAACCACAGCAAGCGTATCTTCCCGATCGGCCGCCTGGACAAAGACTCGCAGGGGCTGATTTTCCTGACCAACCACGGCGATCTGGTGAACAAGATCCTGCGTGCCGGTAACGATCACGAAAAAGAGTATCTGGTGACGGTAGATAAGCCGGTGACCGATGACTTTATTCGTGGGATGGGGGCGGGCGTGCCGATTCTGGGTACGGTGACCAAGAAGTGCAAGGTGAAGAAAGAGGCGCCGTTCGTCTTCCGAATCACTCTGGTTCAGGGGCTGAACCGCCAGATTCGCCGCATGTGCGAACATTTTGGTTTTGAAGTCACCAAGCTTGAACGTACGCGCATCATGAACGTCAGCCTGGCCGGGATCCCGCTGGGGGAATGGCGCGATTTGACTGATGACGAGCTTATCGATCTCTTCAAGTTGATTGAGGGGTCATCGTCGGAAGCCAAACCAAAACCGAAGGCCAAGCCGAAAACCGCGGGCATTAAGCGTCCGGTGGTGAAGATGGAAAAAACCAACGAAAAACCCGCGCGCCCGGCGTCGAACGGTAAACGCTTCGTGTCACCGGGGCGTAAAAAGAAAGGGCGTTAACGTCTACCGCGCGTCGGCGTATTCGCCGACCACGAAAATGAACTTTCGGTATCCGGCTTATAAGCCTGCTTCTTCTTCAACTGGCGGGCTTTTTTGGCTTCGGCTTCTCGTTCTACCATCAGCTTATCGATGTACTCCTTTTTCACGCTATTGGTTTCTGCGTTGGTGAGCAGGCGGCCATGCGCGATGCGCGCGCGGTCGAGCAGCGTTTTCAGTTCACGCTGTTCGCGCTCGGTCATCTCTTTTTGCGTAATGCGGGGGAGTGCCATAGGGGTGCCCTCTATCGGATGGTTTACCCAGTGTACGGCAAAGCGGCGGGAATCCGACAGGGAATTATCGCCCGTTCGTGAAGTCCCGAACGGGCTGTGCGTTATTTGCGCTTTTTATTTTCGATAGGCTTACCGGACCAGTAACCCGCCAACAGCGAGCCGGACAGATTGTGCCACACCGAGAACAGCGCGCCGGGCAGCGCGGCCAGCGGCCCAAAGTAGATTTTGCCTAAGGCAGCTGCCAGCCCGGAGTTCTGCATTCCGACTTCAATCGCCAGCGTTCGGCAGGTGGACTCATCAAAGCCGAACAGTCGACCACCCCAGTAACCGCCGAGTAGGCCGATGGTGTTATGCAGAATCACCGCGATAATGACCACAAAACCCACCGAGGCGATGTGCGATGCGGATCCGGCCACCACGGCGCTGATGATCGCCAGAATGCAGACCATAGAGAATGCCGGCAGATAAGGTTCAACCGCCTTCACGACGCGCGGGAACAGGTGATGAATCACCAGGCCCAGTGCAATCGGGATCACCACAATTTGCAGAATACTCAGTAGCATACCCATCACATCGACCTGAATATGCGCATCGACGTACAGACGGGTGAGCAGCGGCGTGGCGACAACGCCAACCAGGGTGGAGACGGAAGAGATCGTCACTGACAGCGCGACATCCCCTTTCGCCAGATAGATCATCACGTTAGATGCCGTACCGCTGGCGACGCTGCCGACCAGCACCATCCCGGCGGAAAGCTCCGGCGGCATATGGAATGCCAGGGCCAGCAGCCAGGCGGCGAGTGGCATCACCAGGTAGTGCAGAAAAATCCCCGCCGCGACCGGTGCCGGGCGTGACAGTACGCGTTTAAAATCGTCCACCTTCAGGTGCACGCCCATACCGAACATAATCAGCATTAGCAGTGAAGGCACCAGCGGACCAATCGGCGTGAAGGTCGACGGCGTGAAGTAGGCAATAACAGAAAGCAGCAGCGCCCATAACGGGAACAGCCGGGTGAGAACGGCGAGCATATTGTATTCCTTGCGATTTATACACTTCTTCCTTCAAGTTGCTTGTACGTTGGCTGCGCGCTCTCATCCCAGTCGCGTACTTATGTACGCTCCCGGGGGATTAATGAAGGACATCTATGTCCCTCACCAGAGGCCAGCCTTCGGCTGGTCAAATTCGCTCCTGACGAATTTGTCGCTTGCCTGCCGCGTTACTCGCCTTACGGCCTCGCCCCTTCGGGCCAGCGCAAGCGTGTTGCGAATCAACTTGAATGATTTCGTGTCTATTGATGTTGTGTTGTTATAAAAAAAGCCGGGTTCGAGCCCGGCTATAGTTATTGTTTATCGCGTGCTGAAATATTATTCAAATAAATTATGGTGAAGTTTCTGCACCACCTGCTCCGCTTCCGCACCCGGCACCAGGAAACACAGGTTATGGCTGGATGCGCCGTAGCAAATCATGCGGATGTTGAACGGTTCCAGAACGCCAAATACCTCTTTGCCCACGCCGCAGGCTTTTGACAGGTCGTTGCCAATCAGCGCGACCAGCGCCAGATTCTCTTCCACTTCAACGCGGCACAGCGCCGACAGTTCCATCAGCAGGGACTGCGTTAGCAGCGTATCGCCGGTGGAGGTAGAGCCGGTGGTATCGAGCGTTAACGCCACGCTCACTTCCGAGGTGGTAATCAAATCTACGGAGATATTGTGGCGCGCCAGAATGCCGAATACTTCTGCAAGGAAGCCGCGGGAGTGCAGCATATTCAGGCTGTGCAGGGTCAGCAGCGTTTGTTTACGACGCAGCGCCAGCGCACGGAACAGCGGCGGGTTAGCGGTTTCATTGCACACCAGCGTACCGCCCGCTTTCGGGTCTTTGCTGGAGCCGACGAATACTGGGATATCGCTGCGCACGGCCGGCAGCAGCGTAGCCGGGTGCAGGACTTTCGCGCCAAAGGTCGCAAGCTCAGCGGCCTCTTCAAAGGCAATTTCATCAATGCGTTTTGCTGCTGGCACTACGCGCGGGTCGGTGGTGTAGATACCCGGTACATCGGTCCAGATATCGACGCGGGTCGCGTGCAGCGCTTCGCCAAGCAGGGCTGCGGTGTAGTCGCTACCGCCTCGACCCAGCGTGGTGGTGCGGCCTTTGCTTTCGCTCCCGATAAAGCCCTGGGTAATGATCAGCCCTTCGCTCAGACGTGGCGCCAGTAGCTGTGTTGCCAGCTCAGACAGCGCGGCAACATCCGGTTCGGCGCGGCCGAATCGATCGCTGGTACGCATCACTTTACGCACGTCAAACCACTGTGCCTGAACGCGACGTTCGCGCAGGATTTCCACAAATAGTAGGGTCGACATCAGCTCGCCGTGGCTGACCAGGTCGTCGGTCAGGGCGGTAGACGTTTCGCTCGCCGCGGTTTCTGCCAGAGCGCCCAGATTTTCCAGCAGACGTTCAATTTCATCGCGGATAACCGCTGGATTAGAGAGGCGCTCGAGGACGGCATACTGAATGGCGCGAATCGCATCGAGTTTAGCCTGGCGCTCGCTGGCTTCCAGGCCTTCAGCCAGGGCGACCAGCAGGTTGGTGACGCCCGCAGAGGCCGACAGCACAACAACGCGCACGCTGGCGTCAGAAAGCACCACGTCGGCGCTGCGGTTCATAGCATCAAAATCGGCTACGCTGGTTCCGCCAAATTTGGCGACTACTAATGCTGTCATAATAACCTCGTGTCAGGGGAGGGCTGACTTATCTGAGTCAGTCCAAATTATTCAGCCTTGGCACAAGGGAAGAGCGAAAGACGGGTGGGCGCAGAGCGATAAACAACTACGATTTCACCCAGAAGTGCTCCACCACTTGCGAAACGTGCGACTGCGAACGTTTCTGGTGACAACCCAGGGGATTCAGCCCCTGTAGCCGATGGTGAACGTAACCGGTAGTTCAGTCATCTCGGCGTTGCTCCCCTTCAGATGTTTTCACAGGACTGGTTCCTCAAACACCGTTTACCTGGGCAACGCGCCTCTTCTGGCCTGCGCGTGCGCAGGTAGTACGTTTATAAATAAAGGGTTAGCGGGTAGGTTGTCAACGTTGGGGTTATGCGGATTTTTCATGCAGCTGTGGCCCGTAGTAATCGGGCTTATAAAGACGATATTTTTGTCTGTTTTGTGCGCGATTTTGTCATCCGAAGGGGGGATAACATTAAAACCATCACAATTTTTTGTGACTGGCGCTACAATCGAGGACAGTTACGATTTTTAAATCAGAAGGGTATTGCTAATGAAAAACATCAACCCAACGCAGACCGCTGCGTGGCAGGCACTACAGAAACACTTCGATGAAATGAAGGACGTTACTATTGCGGAGCTGTTCGCCAAAGATGGTGACCGTTTTGCTAAGTTTTCCGCGACCTTCGACGATCAGATGCTGGTCGATTTCTCTAAAAACCGCATCACCGAAGAGACGCTGGCGAAGCTGCTGGATCTGGCCAAAGAGACCGATCTGAGCGGTGCTATCAAGTCCATGTTCTCGGGCGAAAAGATCAACCGCACCGAAGACCGTGCCGTACTGCACGTCGCGCTGCGTAACCGTAGCAATACCCCGATTGTGGTTGATGGCAAAGACGTGATGCCAGAAGTGAACGCGGTGCTGGAGAAAATGAAGTCGTTCTCCGAAGCGATCATCTCCGGTCAGTGGAAAGGCTATACCGGTAAAGCGATCACCGACGTGGTGAACATCGGTATCGGCGGCTCCGACCTGGGTCCATTCATGGTGACCGAAGCGCTGCGTCCGTACAAAAACCATCTCAATATGCACTTCGTTTCTAACGTCGATGGTACCCACATCGCTGAAACGCTCAAGACGCTGAACCCAGAAACCACCCTGTTCCTGGTGGCTTCCAAAACCTTTACCACTCAGGAGACCATGACCAACGCCCACAGCGCGCGCGACTGGTTCCTGGCGAGTGCGGTAGACCAGAAGCACGTGGCGAAACACTTCGCGGCGCTGTCTACCAACGGTAAAGCGGTGTCTGAGTTTGGTATCGATACTGCCAACATGTTTGAATTCTGGGACTGGGTTGGTGGCCGCTACTG
>PPYF01223492.1_pt1 | contig 10620 bp, 8 predicted proteins | sample 1559871 | NCBI WGS metagenome assembly PPYF01 (sample SAMN08240021, study PRJNA423297) | Human gut metagenome, whole genome shotgun sequencing project.
GCTTTGGCCAAAAGTGTTTTACCGGTACCCGGAGAGCCGACGAGCAGCACGCCGCGGGGAATACGACCACCTAAGCGCTGATAACGGCTCGGATCCTTGAGGTAATCCACGATTTCGGTCACTTCTTCTTTGGCTTCATCGCAGCCGGCGACGTCGGCAAAAGTGACATTGTTATTCGAGCTGTCGAGCATTCTGGCTTTAGATTTGCCGAAGCTGAAAGCACCGCCCTTTCCGCCGCCCTGCATTTGACGCATGAAGAAAATCCACACGCCGATGAGGATGAGCATCGGGAACCAAGAAATAAAGATGGAAGCTAAGAAGCTCTGTTCTTCATCAGGCTGACCGTAGACCTGAACACCGGCCTTACGGAGATCTTCAACCATCCAAAGGTCTCCGGGAGCTGTGATCTTATAGGCAGCTCCTTCCGTCGGAGTGACGGTAAGCGTACGACCCTGAACATCGACGCGTTTAATTTTGCCTTCCTTGGCTTGGTCCATAAATTGCGTATAGCTCGTGGACGGTTCATTAGCCACCATCTTCTTAGCGCCGTCAAACTGCTTAAATACAGTAAACAGCACTAAGGCAATCACGATCCATACGGCAACTTTGGCGAATAAATTATTTTTGTTCAAAATTTCACCTCAAATGCACGGCCTATGGGGCCGTCGGTTGTCGATTTATAAGGGCGAAACCCGCCCTGATTATCAAACAATACCAAAAACCGAGTAACAAAAAAGGCCTTTCTTACCTTTTCTTGCGATTTCTATAAATTATGAATAATACTTAGCCTAAAAACCTAATTTTTTCTCAGTTCGGGAGCTGAAGTTACAAGCCGTAAGCCACTTCAACCTGCCGAATAGAGGGCGAATCCTCTAAATCTCGGACCAATGTCCAATCGGCGGCTGCTTTATACGGACAGGGCAGACGAACTCGGAAACTGCGGTCGTCCGAGAATTCGAAGTCCACGCGGATCGCTTCTTCGGGATGCGTCATCTGGACGTCCAAAATCAGGCGCTCGAGCTCCTTCGGATCGGCTTCTTCCGCCGGCTGAATGACAATATGCGCTCTCTGGCGATGACGCAGTTCGTAGAGCGGATAGAAGGCTCCGGGACTTGCCCAGGTCTTTCCGCTCTTCTTACTGTGAGACTTTTTAAGTTCCACGACCACAATCTCGCCTTTGGGAATCTCTTTGATTCGGACTCTTTCCTGTTCGAAGTACTGGTTCTTAACGCTGTAGTCCACCGGACCGTCGGGCGTCGCCAAATGCAGCGTAACGAACGGGGAACCGTCCTTGCCGCGGCGCTGTTCGCAGCCGAGATACATACCGGCAACGAGGTATTCCCCAGGATTCTCAGATTCGGTACCTGCCACAAGAGCTCCGAAATTACGCTTGAGTTCCGACTGATAGGCTTCCAGCGGATGACCCGAGAAATAGAAGCCGAGAACATACTGCTCTTTTTCCATCCGAGTGCGGTCACTCCAAGGCGCAACTTCCTTGATCGGTACTTCATTAGACGGTTCTTCTCCGAAGAGGCTGAACTGGTCAGCCGCCTTTTCGTTTTCCTGAGCAGACTGAACTACCACGTCAGCATTTTCAAACCACTTGCGGCGATTGGGCTCAATGGAATCAAAGACGCCTGCCATTGCAAAGACCTGGATAATCTTCTTCGTGATGAGCTGAGAGCCCACCCGTTTGACGAGATCGAACGGGTCTTTGAACGGACCATTTTGTTCTCTTTCGGTCTTGATAGCTTCTGCAGGTGCTGAACCCACACCCTTTAGGGCGCCTAAGCCCATACGAATTTCCATCGTCTTGGGACTGGTATAGTTAAATTCGCTCTCGTTGATATCCGGCCCGAGAAGTTTGACACTATGGCGTTTAGCATCCATCAAAATCTTCAGAGACTTCTCCGGATCGGTCATCACTTCACTCAAAGAGGAAGCCAGGAATTCTGCCGGGTAGTAATTCTTCAGCCAGCCGGTTTTATAGGCAACATAAGAGTATGCAGCAGCGTGGGATTTGTTAAAGCCGTAGCCTGCGAACTTACGCATTAACTCGAATAAGTGAGCGGCCACTTCCTCAGAAACGCCGTTCTTTGCCGCACCTTCGATGAACACTTTGCTCTGGCGTTCCATTTCGGCAACGTCTTTCTTACCCATGGCGCGTCGAAGAATGTCAGCGCCGCCGAGTGAGTAGCCGCCGATCTTCTGCGCCACCAGCATCACCTGTTCCTGATACACCATAATGCCGGCCGTATCTTCCAGAATCGGAATCAAACGGGGATCCGCATATTCGGCTTTCTTGCGTCCGGCACGAATATCCAGGAAGTCCGGAATCAGGTCCATCGGGCCCGGACGATACAAGGCGTTCAAAGCGATCAAGTCGGAAAGCTGAGTCGGTTTCGCATCAATCAGAAGCTTGTGCATACCCGGAGATTCAAACTGGAACACGGCAACCGTATCTCCGGTCTGGAAAATCTTCTTGTACGTGTCCTCATCATCGCACTCCATGTGCTCAATGTCCGGACGAACGCCGGTGTTCTTTTCGATGTAGTCGAGCGCACGTTCAATAATCGTGAGCGTTGTCAGACCAAGGAAGTCGAACTTCACCAGACCTACGGCTTCCACGTCCTTTTTGTCATACATACTGATGACGTTTTCCGGCAGCATGCCTGCTGCGTAGAGCGGACAGAAATCAATCAGTTTGCCCGGTGCAATCAGCACGCCGCCTGCGTGAATGCCCAAGCTTCGGGTGGTGCCTTCCAATTTCAAGGCGTACTCAATGAGTTTGCGGGCCTGAGGATTGTTGCGAACTTCAGCGCGGAACTGCGGCTCTTCGCTGAGCGCTTCTTCAAGGGTCGTGTTGTGACCGGGGCGCGTCGGAATCATGCGGGAAAGGCGATCAGCCTCGGAATACGACATATCGAGAACACGGCCGACATCCTTAATGACGCCCTTGGCACCCATCGTACCGAAGGTCGCAATCTGGCTCACGGACTCTTCGCCGTACTTGGATTTCACGTACTCAATCACGCGTCCGCGGTTGTTCTGGCAGAAGTCCACGTCAAAGTCAGGCATGGACACACGTTCCGGATTCAGAAAGCGTTCGAACAGCAAGTCGTACGCAAGCGGATCCAAGTCGGTAATACCCAAGCTGTAAGCCACCAAGGAACCGGCACCCGAACCGCGGCCCGGACCCACAGGACAGCCGTGGGTCTTGGCCCAGTTAATAAAGTCTTGCACGATGAGGAAGTAACCCGGGAAGTCCATGTCCTGAATGATCTTGATCTCACGCTCCAGGCGTTCCTTGTAGCGCGGGAACTCTGCTTCGCGTTTTTTCTCATCCGGATATAAGACTTTCAGGCGGCGGTCTAGGCCCTCGCGCGCGAGCTGTGCCATGTAGTCTTTGAGAGACATACCGTCGGGCGTCGGGAAAATCGGCAGCTGCGGTTTCCCGAGTTTGATCGTGACATTGCAGCGTTTTGCAATTTCAACGCTGTTTTCAATCGCAGAAGGAATGTCTTTGAAGAGCTCGCACATTTCTTCTTTCGTACGGAAATACTGCTGAGGCGTGTAAATACGAGGACGAGCCTTATTTGCCAGCGTGAAGCCGTCGGCAATCGCCACGCGAGCTTCATGGAATTCAAAATCTTCCGAGTTCTCAAACTGAATCGGCTGAGTAGCAACAACCGGCAGCCCGAGTTTCTTGGCGAGCTTGACGGATTCGGCGACGAGCATTTCGTCATTCGGGCGCCCCACTCTCTGCAGCTCCATAAAGAAGTGCGGGAATTTCTGGGACAATCTGCGGGCTTCCTGTTCGGCAGCCGATAAACTTCCGTTCAGGATAGCCTTACCGATCGCCCCGGTATTGAAGCCGGAGAGCACAATCAAGCCGTCGGCCATTTCCGGCGTAATCCAGTCGAGGTCGACTTCGCCTCTGTCTTTATATTGATTGGTGAGCCACGCACGACTCAGCAGGTCGCAAAGCGTCAGGTACCCCTGATGATTTCTCGCTAAAAATAAGAGGCGCAGATAATCATCACGGTTGTAGTGATTCGTAATCGAGCAGTCCGCGCCGAGAATCGGCTTGATACCGGCGGCTGATGCGGCTTTATAGAAAATGACATCACCGAACATCGCCGTGGCGTCTGTAATCGCCAGCGCCTTCATCCCGGAGGCAATCGCCTTATGTACTACTTTCTTCGGGTTGAGCATACCGTCTTTGATTGAGAACTCGGTATGCATACGAAGATGGACGAAATCTTGAGTCATATTTTCCAAAATAAAAAGATGCTGTTTTAAAACGGAGCTCGAAGCGTGCAGGAAAGTTTAGCGCAGCTGCCAAACATCCTCGATCCGTTCTTCGGCTTAATTGTTTTGAGCTGCTTCTGCGCTCAATGCGTAGTCTTTCAAATATTCATGGAAGGCTTGCGCCGCGCGGGAGAGCACTTTTTCCTTCTTTCTGATGAGATAGGTAGCAGAATGAAGTTTGGGCGCTAAGGGCTTAATCATTAAGGGGCCGTTTGGATTCAGGTCAATTAAGTTATCAAAAGAGATCATCAGACCGAGGCCCTCTTCAACCATGAGTTTCGGCGTGTTGATCAGCGTGAAATACGCCACCACATTTAGCTCTTCAAGACTGCGCCCAAGCCAAGACTTCAAAAAGCCGGCACCTCGGGTTTGTGCTGACAATATCAGCGGACGATCTCGAAGCATCTGAGGTGTAACGAATGGCTCTTCTGCGAGCGGATCGTCTTTGCGCAGATAGACGCACCAATCTTCTTTCCAGGGCAAGCGGGTGTATTCGTATTTCGAGACGTCAAAAGGATCAAACACAATTCCGAGGTCGGAGAGCCCGACATTCAACTGATAGGCCACATTAGCGCTGTTGCCGCTCGTCACTGAGAACTCAACCTTCGGATGTATAGCTTTAAAAAGCGACATCGCCCGAATGACATTGCGCATGCCTTCAGACTCACCGGCAGCGATCCGCACTTCCCCGCTCAGCTCACTACCCTTTGAATCTACAAATTCGGCCTTGGTCTTGTCCACCAAAGACAAGATTTCTTCCGCCCGCATTCTGAGAAGTTCGCCTTCCTCAGTGATTTCCACTCCGCGGGCCGTGCGAACAAACAACTGCGCGTTCAACTCTTCTTCCAAGGCCTTAAGCGCCCGAGAGATGTTCGGCTGAGTCAGATGCAGGGATTCCGCGGCCTTTTGAACGCCGTTGTTTTCTGCGACAGCAAGGAAGAAACGAAGACTTCTCAAATTCATATACTAAAAAAGCATATCTTAGTTGTTAAATAAGTATTTGATATGTTAAAACAAAGCTTCTATTCTGTCCCTACTCGTTTTCAACGTCAGTCGAAAATCATGCAAAGAAGATCTTTCATTATCGGAGCTGCAACACTTACCGCTTTAACCGTTGCGGGTTTTTATACCCGCTTCGGCACGAGATTAATCGGTAACCTATATTGCCCCAAAGGCGTGTCGGGCGACCTGCCGGCTATCGCTGTTTGCGGCCCGTTCGGAGCAGTCAAGGAACAGGCTTCGGGACTTTATGCGCAGACATTGGCCGCAAACGGCTTCGTGACTTTAGCTTTTGATCCGTCCTTTACCGGTGAAAGCTCCGGCTTCCCCCGCAATCTAGCTTCTCCTGACATCAGTACGGAAGATTTCTCCGCAGCTGTCGATTATCTGTCGAACCTCAAGGGCGTCGACCACAACAAGATCGGGGTGCTCGGCATCTGCGGATTCGGCGGTTTTGCATTGAACGCCGCTGCAATCGACACCCGCATCAAAGCTACCGTCACCTCCACTATGTACGACATGAGCCGTGTGAACACCTATGGCTATTTCGACAAGATGGATAAAAATGCTCGCTATGCATTGAAGCAGGAATTGAATGCCCAGCGTACCGAAGACACCAAAGACGGAACCTACGCACCCGGCGCAGGTCTGCCTGATAAACTTACCGGCGATGAACCTCAGTTCGTAAAAGATTACTGGGAGTATTACAAGACACCGAGAGGCTTCCATCCGAGGTCCATCAACTCCAACGGACACTGGAACAAGACTTCGGCGCTCTCCTTCATCAATACACCGCTGCTGACTTTCGCTGACGAAATTAGAAGTCCGGTGCTGATGATCCACGGAGAAAAAGCCCACTCTCTGTATTTCAGCAAAGACGCTTTCAAGAAGCTCACCGGCGACAACAAAACACTCATGATTATTCCGGCAGCCAATCACACGGATCTCTACGACAACATGAAATATATTCCTATGAGGGAAATCGTTGCGTTTTACAAAAAGAGTTTTTCTTAAAACAAACGCTTCTTGATTCGCCTTTCGAGGGCGGCCTATCGGCCGCCCTTCTGTTTTTATTAGAAATAAATTATTACAATACGCAAAAGTCTTTTATCGATACTTTGTCCTAATTAGGATAGTATATTAATCAAGATTTAATGTTATTAAAGGCAATGACTAATTCTCGTAACACGATTCAGAGACAACTGGTATTAAGCGCAGTAAGGCAGCTGCAGAACCATCCGACTGCTGACGAGGTTTATCAGGAAGTTCAAAAAAACTGCCCGACCATCAGCCGTGCAACTGTTTACAGAAACTTAAAACTGTTAGCAGAAGAAGGAGAAATTCGACTTCGCAACATCTCAGGTTCTCCTGAACGTTACGACCATATTTGCAGCAATCACTATCACCTGAGGTGCGAGCAATGCGGCAAGGTAATGGATGTAGAAATGCCTTACATGGCATTTCTAGATGAGAAAGTCAGAAAAAGAAATGAATATCTGATAAAGAGTCATGACCTCACATTTGTCGGGCTCTGTCCCGAATGCGCCAAGAAAAAACATTAAACCGAATTGAAATTGATACCGTCCTCACTAAGGAGAAAAGTATGAGAAGCATCACGTCTTTTGATTTGCAGTACGCACATCGTTTTCTTAATTTTCAAGGAGAAGCCCAGTATTTACACGGACATACCGGTGTTTTAACCATCGAAGTTGAAGACACGATCGAACCTGGGGTCAATATGGTCTTTCCTTGCAACGAAATTCGAAAGACTGCTTGGGAAGTTTTGAAGAACTTCGACCACGCTCTGATTCTTAGAGAGGATGATCCTTTGCTTCCCGCTATCCTTGCCGTCTACGATGCACAAGGCATTCGAAACGGAGCTCCCTCCAACAGAATGAAGGGTGCTCCAGTTAAGACAGACCTCATTACCTGTTATCCCGATTGCCGTCTTGTCGTTACAAAGGAAACGCTCACCACGGAAGGAATGATCAAGATCGCTTACGATCTGCTGAAAGACAAACTCAACATTGCCAAAATCACTTTCACGAGCGGTGTAAATGCAGCTTCTCAGGAATATAAACCTCAAGGAACTGTGGACCGCTGTCCTCTCTGCGGTATCGCGTTAGATGAGAACGGCGTATGCCCGAAGTGCGGTTACCGCAAATAGGACGATAACCTTTTGACAAGTAGCCTCTCCCAAGGGGTTAAAAAATCTCAGCAGGGTTTCTCTCAGAAGGAAAACCTGCTGTTTCTCTTGCAGCCGGTTATTTCAAATCACGCGCAACAATATACACTTCTGCCGAAGAACTTCTGGAGGCCTCGGGCTTTCGCACGGAAACCTTTCTAAAAGTTTTTTTGCAAGCTTCAACGTACTGAGAATAGCCGCTCCCCTGAAACACCTTGCAAACAAAAGAACCGTTCTTCTTGAGGTTCTCTTTAGCGAAATCCAAGGCCAGTTCATTCAAGAGCAGGCAGCGGGCAGCGTCGGCCGCGGCAACACCGGACAAGTTCGGGGCCATATCGGAGAGAACGACGTCGACCTTCTCCCCTTCCAAGAGATCGGTTAGCTTGTCTGCGACTTCCTGCTCTCGGAAGTCGCCCTGCAGGAAATGGACACCTTCAATCGGCTCCATCGGCAGGATATCCATGGCGATAACTTTACCGTCGATTTTCCCGTCCTTATCGGTCAGACGCTCTTTAACAATTTGGGTCCAGGACCCAGGCGCAGCGCCTAAATCGACAACACTCATGCCGGGTTTGATGATTTTATCTTTATCATCAATCTCCATGAGCTTGTAAACCGAACGGGCTCGGTAACCTTCCTGAACACTTTTCTTAACAAAAGGATCGGTCAGGTGACGCTTAATCCACGCAGGATTAGAGCGAAGTTTCTTTTCAGATACCGGCATAGGCTTACACTTTCAAAAAATCAAATAAGGAGTTAATAATGTCACAATTAGTGCTCGATCATAACGCTCGCCTCTTACTTCAGGCAAAAGCACATCACCTTGATCCGGTGGTTCTGCTCGGCGGAAACGGTCTTACAGAAGCCGTGATTAAGGAAGTGGACCGCGCCTTAACCGCTCACGGCTTGATCAAGGTCAAAGTCCCGAGCGACGACAGAGAAGAACGCACGGCCATTTTTGAAGAGCTGGCTGACAAACTCGGCGCCGCCAAGATTACCCAAATCGGAAAACTTTTAGTCTTGTTCCGTCCGATTCCTGAAAAAGAAGAAACCGAAGAAACCCCGAAGGTTAAGAAAGCTGCTCCGGCAGCCGCTCGCAAGACCGGCGCCAAAGCACGCAACAACCGCAAGCGCCTCACGGAAATGATTCAGAACAAGAACAAGGAAGCTAAGAGCCTTCCCTGGGCTAAAACCGTGAAGAAAGGCAAGACACCGAAGGGCCAAGTAAAAGCAGTGGGAGCCAAAGGCAAAACCCTGGGCTCCCGCTTAGCCAGCAAGAATAAAGGCATCTCCGAAGAGTAACTGCCTTTATCGATGCATCAATTAGATGTATTGGACCGAAATAATTTCGTATTCCGACAGGCCCCCCGGGGCCTGTACTTCCACCTCGTCCCCTTCCGACTTGCCGATTAAGGCACGAGCCATCGGGCTAGCCACGGAAATACGACCGAGTTTAGTGTCGCTTTCATCGTTGCCCACAATCTGAACCGTTTGACGATTGCCTGTCTCAACATCTTCAATCGTCACAGTGGCGCTGAACACAACTTTGCCGTTATCCGGAAGTGTGGACGGATCAATCACCTGGAACTGAGCAATTTTGCTCTCGAGCTCTAAAATTCGGCCTTCAATAAAGGCCTGAGACTCTCTGGCTGCATCATATTCGGCATTTTCAGAAAGGTCTCCCTTTTCACGTGCTTCGGCAATTGCCTGAACAACCGCAGGTCTATCCTGCGTTTTCAAACGCTGAAGCTCGTCTTTCAACATCTTTGCCCCGCGGGCAGTAATAGGTATAGGCATTTTCTAAAAATCTAAAGGCGGTCGTTGACCGCCTGTTTATTAACGAATGCGCTAATCATAGCGCATTCAGTTATGAGGTTTCTCTCATTGCTCCTGATGCGGGCCGAACTCCCGCTTTCTCCCAAGCAACGTTTCTTCCGTCGTTTATGCCAAAGAGGAAACTAAGACTGCCTTAATTGTATGAAGGCGGTTTCCGGCCTGCTGGAACACAATAGAAGCAGGAGACTCAAATACTTCTTCAGTCACCTCCACACCGCCCGCGAGTTCCGGGTGAGCCTTGATAACCGCTTCTCCGACCTTTGTCTCCGTGTTATGGTAGGCAGGCAGACAGTGCATAAATTTCACGTTCGGATTGCCGGAAGCTTCCATCAGTTTTTTATTGACTTGATAGGGCAGAAGCGCTTCGATACGTTCATCCCAAACTTCCTTTGGTTCTCCCATAGAGACCCAAATATCCGTATGGATGAAGTCCACCCCTTTTACCGCTGCTTCGGGATCTTCAGTAATCGTGATCCTTGCGCCCGAAGCCTTGGCGAATTCTCGGCACATGTCAATCAATTCCTGAGAGGGCCAATAAGCCTTTGGTGCTCCGATACGAACATCCATGCCCATTTTTGCGCCGACAAGTAGCAGAGAATTACCGGTGTTAAAGCGAGCATCTCCGAGATAAGCAAAAGAGATGTCTTTCCAGCGCTTTCCGCTGGCCTCTTTCATGGTAAGCAAGTCGCAGAGCATCTGGGTCGGATGCCATTCATCGGTCAGTCCGTTAAAAACAGGAACGCCCGCATACTCGGCGAGCTCTTCAACCGTTTCCTGCTTGAAGCCGCGAAATTCGATTGCGTCATACATGGAGCCCAAAACGCGAGCGGAGTCTTTAATACTTTCCTTATGACCAATCTGTGAAACAGCAGGATCAAAGAAAGTCGTATGTGCACCCTGATCATAGGCAGCCACTTCAAAGGCAGAACGAGTACGTGTAGAAGTTTTTTCAAAAATCAGCGCAATGCTTTTTCCGCGAAGCTGAGGACGTTCCGTACCTGCTCTTTTGGCCTTCTTAAGATCTTCGGCCAATGAAACCAAGTAATCAATCTCTTCGGGTGTGTGGTTCACAAGACTCAGTAAGGAACGATTTTTCAGATTAAAGGGCATATTTACTCCCGGTTAATTGCGCCTTCTTGAAAGAAAGCGCTCATAAGAATGAAATTAGTGCTGAAGGTGTTTGTGCAGCTCTTGCTGCGCATAAACCTCGGTATCCTGCATATGACGAATTCCTTCAATCACTGCCAAGGCATTTGCCATAGCCGTGTAGAAAGTCACGTGGTTAGCCA
>PPYF01603890.1_pt1 | contig 10618 bp, 12 predicted proteins | sample 1559871 | NCBI WGS metagenome assembly PPYF01 (sample SAMN08240021, study PRJNA423297) | Human gut metagenome, whole genome shotgun sequencing project.
TATCACTAAAAATCTTTATAAAAAAGAAAATAGCCATTTTATATAAGTTAAAAATGGCTATTTTGTCTACAATCTGAAAGGAGTTGATATAATCAACTCCTTTATTATTATAAGAATTTTCTTAAATCTAGTGCAAAGTTTTCTTCTAATTTTATAACATCAGATGCTAACTCTTTAACTTCAGGTAAAGCTGTAGGATATTTATTTAAATACTTGGCAATAGATTTAATACCCATATTACAACCATCAGTCATTACATCAGCTATTTGTTCATCTTGATTACCTTGCATCATTTTGAAGTTTATTTTTACCCAACTCATTGCAGTAGCTATAGTACTTGGTTCTTTACCAGTATCATGAAATTTATTTAGATATTCATGTGTTTTATTTCCTAGCCTTTCATGTTCTTTTAAATATTTGTTTAAAATATCTATAAGTTGTTTATCTTCTGCATTATCCATAACTTCATTTATTCCTTGAACTCCCATTTTTATTCCTGAATTACATTCATTTAATAGTTTTATAGTATCATCATTAGGCATATTAAAATCTCCTTATATATTAATTTAATTATATATATTATTTCATTATTAATTAAATAATATAAGGATTTTCAGATAATAAAATTATAATTTAATTTCTTGCTTATACTCAAGAGGAGTTTTATTAGTTATTTTTTTAAATACAGAAGAGTAATAATTTTGACTATTAAAACCAACATTAACAGCCACATCTAAAAGACTCATATTAGGATTTTTTAATAAATTTTTACTTTTTTCAACTCTAAATATATTTAAATAATTAGTGAATGTATATCCTGTTTCAGATTTGAAAATTTTACAAAAATAACTTTTATTTATATTCAGTTCATCACAAATCAAATCAATAGATATATGTGAATCAAAGTTTTTTATACAGTACTCAACAGCTTTTTTTACATAAGGGCTAAACTGAAGATTGATTCTACCCTTACTGAATTTGTCATCGCTTATTGTTATTAATAAATTATATACATAATTTATGCATGTATTAGGTAAGTAAGGTATATTGTTATATGTATTATCAACAGATTTAAATGGTCCAATAATAAAAAAACCTTTATTTTTATCAAATTTAGATATAGGAACTAGTAGAAAGTTTATATTATCTTCAAAATCAATTATAGAAAATGAAAAGTTTTCTTTATTACTTTTTATTTTTTCTATAAATAGAGAACTAGAAATGAAACCATCCAATTCGTCACTTACTCCTATTTTATAAATTAAATTATAGTTAGAATCAATAGCCTTTATTGGTAATTTAAGGCAATGAAAAAAATCTTCTAATATATTAGAAATAGTATTCAAAAAGTTTACCCCCATTTCAATTAATACAAATATATTTATAAAAAAACAAATATATTTAAGAAATAATAATGTATATTAAATAAAATATTGAATATAAATGAAAATCACTATCAATATATTATTAACATAAAAATAAAAAAAGTCAATACCATTAATAATAAATGTTAATTGACGATGATTATCGATGATGATAATATACAAATATAACTAAGATAATTAAGAGGGAGATAGATATGAAATATATAAAATCAATATTATCAGTAATGCTAGTTACAGTATTTATTATTACATCTGGAATAAATTCGAGTGCATTAGAATTAAGTGAAGTTGAAAGTGGAATTTATGAAGTACAAAATGATGTAAATCATGAAAGTGAAATAGGAATGAGTATGGCAAGAAGTTACTTAGATCCAACTATGAAATTAGAGATTAAAGGTGGTAAAGTATATTATACCATTAAATTTAGTGGTGCAAATTATATGAAAGACCACAAAATTTCAATAAATGGTGAAAATGTAAATCTTGATATAATCAATGAAGATAATGAAAACCATACAATAGAATTAGGTTTTGAAACAGATACAATAGAACCAGATATGAAAGCTAGTATGTATGTAGATGCTATGGGTAGAGATGTTGAGTTTGGAATAATAACTAAAACAGATACTTTGAATTTAATAGAAAAGATAGAAGAGCCTAAAGAAGAAGTGGTTAAGGAAGAAGTAGATTCAACAGTTGAAACAGTAACTGATACAAATAATAATAACACTATCTTATATGTAGGTATAGGAGTAGTAGTTGTTTTAGTAGCAGCATTTTTTATAATGAAGGCTAAAAAATAATATATGAAATCTAAAATTTCTAAAATATTAATAACAGTGGGGCTATTAATTTGTGTAGGCTCACTATCTATAAAGGGCTATTCAAAGTATCTAGAAAATAAATCAACTAAAAGTTTTGAAGAAAAAATAGATAAAAATGCTAAAGAATCTAAAGAAGATGATTTTACAAATGTAAAAGCTGGAGATGAGATAGCAATTATAAATATACCATCTATAAAACTAAACACAGTAGTAGTTGAAAGTATTGAAAAGCAATACTTAAATCATTATGTTTGCCACTTTGAAAATACTGCTATGCCAGGAGAATATGGGAACTTTTCTTTAGCAGGTCATAGTAGTTACAGATATAATGAAGTATTTAATGAACTTCATAAAATTAATTTAGATGATGAAATAATAATAAAAACTTTAAACAATGAATTTACATATGTAGTAAAAGATATTTTTGAGGTTAATCCTGAGGATACCTTTGTATTAGACCAAGACAATGAAATAAAAGAACTGACAATAGTTACTTGTACTAATAAAGGTAAAGACAGATTAATAGTTAAAGCTGAAATAGTTGAAGAGGAAGTCCAATGAATCCAGATATGGAAATAATAAAATCACTAAATCCAACAGTTGTAGTATCAGTAGATACTTTAGGTGAAGACTATAAAAAGACTTTTACACAAAATAATATACCAAGTGAGTTTGTAAATTTGACTAATGTAGATGGTTTAAAAGAAACAATAAAAACATTAGGTGAAAGATTTGATAAAAATGATAAAGCAAATGAAATATTAAAAGAATTAGAAGATAAAGAAGTATCTTTAGATAATAAAGAAAAAAATGATGAAAAAGTAATGATACTTTTTGGAGCTCCAGGATCAGTAATGATAGGAACAGATAAATCTTATACAGGTAATTTAGTTCAAATCTGTGGAGGGAATAACGTATTTAGTGAAGGAAACTCGTCATATATACAAGTTAATATGGAAGAAATAATAAAGGCAAATCCAGATAAGATACTTGTAACGATGCATGCTTTACCAGACGAAACTAAAAAAACGGTAGCAGAGGAGCTTGCAAAGGATTCTTGGAAAAGTATAAATGCAGTAAAAAATAATAAGATAATTTATTTAGATAGTGAATATTTTGGAATGAGTGCAAATCTAAAGGTGATAGAAGCGCTAGATTTGTTAGGAGATATATTATATGAGCAGTAAAGTACTTAACTTAGAAAATAATAAAAAAATAATATATATATTAGTATCTATAGTAGCCTTGGCTACTATAGTTCTTTATTCAATGAAAACAGGAAGTATAGAAATAAGCTTTAATGAATTAATAACAGGATTAATAAAAAATGATAATAATGGTAATATTGGAATAATTAAAGATGTAAGACTACCTAGAGTATTATGTGCAGTATTAATTGGTGCAAGTTTAGGTGTAGCAGGAACACTTTTACAAGCAGTTATGAAAAATCCACTAGCAGATCCAGGGATTACGGGAATATCATCTGGAGCTAGCTTAGTAGCTATAATAATTATGGTATTTTTCCCAGAATTAAATGAATTTAAGTCAGTGGTTTCATTTATAGGTGGAAGTGTTGCTGGTATAATGGTATATCTAATAGCGTATGATAAAGGATTTTCACCTATAAGAATCGTTTTAGCAGGGGTTGCTATAAATGCATTACTTACATCTATGGCATCCATAGTTACTATGTTTAATGGTGGAGTACAAAATAGTATAGATATGTGGTTAAGTGGAAGTCTAGCAACAGTAACTAAAAGTGATGTAAATATATTAGCAATATGTACTATATTAGGTATAAGCTTAGCGTTAATGACAGGTAAAACTTGTAATTTACTATCTTTAGGGGATAAAACTTCTAAAAGTTTAGGAGTAGATACTACAAAGCAAACTATAATTATATCAGCTATAGCAGTATTTTTAGCAAGTACATCAACTGGTGTAGGTGGAGTAATATCTTTTGTAGGTCTTATAGTACCTCATATAGCAAGATTTATAATAGGCTCAAATCACAACTATCTAATACCATTTAGTGCTGCATTAGGAAGTATTCTACTAGTACTTGCAGATACGTTAGGCAGAACTATGTTTAAACCTTATGAAATACCAGTTGGTCTTGTAATGTCAGTTATAGGTGCTCCATTCTTTATATATCTGCTTAAAAGGAGAAAAAGATAATGTTAAAAGGAAAAAATATAGATTTTTCATATAGCAAAGATAAGACTTTTATAAAAAATTTAAATATAGATATACCAAAAGGAAAAGTAACTACAATACTTGGCCCAAATGGAAGTGGTAAGTCAACATTACTTAGTATTCTATCTTGTTTTAATAAGCCACAAAAAGGTGATATATATTTAGATGATATAAAATTAAATAAATTAAAGTATAAAGAAAGAGCAAAACATATAGCTTGTGTACATCAGCATAATAGTGCACCAGAGGATATAGATGTAGAAACTTTAGTAAGTTATGGTAGAAGTCCTTATAAAAAAAATTCAAAGGAAGATAAAAGATTAATTGATTTTGCAATAAAGGCTACAAATCTATCTGAAATAAGACATAAAAAGGTAATGGATTTATCAGGAGGTCAAAGGCAAAGAGCTTTTATAGCTATGTCTTTAGCACAAAATACGGAAGTTTTACTACTTGATGAACCAACAACTTATTTAGATATATACCATCAAATAGAAATACTAGAAGTTGTTAAAAAGCTTAATGAAGAGCATAACATAACTATAGTTATGGTACTTCATGATATAAATCAAGCTATAAAATATAGTCATAATATAGTAATTATGAAAAATGGAGCAATTGTAAATGAAGGAAGTCCATCTAAAATAATAAATGAAAATATTATAAAAGATGTTTATCAGGTAGAAGGATTTATAGGAAAAGATGAGGATGAAATTTATTTTATTCCACGAAAAGTTTGCTAGGAGGAGCAAAACTTTGCTTAACAGTTCCAGTATCACTATTACTACTGTTTATGTTTATAACTATAGAAAATACAATGATGAGAATGATAATCATAATAATGTGGTTGGCAAAAGTAATAGTATTTACAAGGATGAAGACAATAAAAGTTGAGACAAATAGGGAGGCATATGATGGTCAATAAAAGATTATTATCACTTTGTGATGAGTCAAAAAAATGGATAGGTATGACAGTTTTAATGAACTGGATATCTATAATATGTAATATTGCAATAGTAGTTTATATAGGTAATGTAATAGATAAACTATATAATAATGATTTTAATATAAATATTTTAGGTTCAGCAGTATTTATAGTAGCAATGTTAGGAATTAGATTTGTATGTAATTTCTTATCAACAAAGTTTTCTTCTAAATCTTCAACAGAAGTTAGAAAGGGCTTAAGATCAAAAATATACCAAAAGTTATTAGATTTAGGTGTTAACTATAAAGATACAATATCAACATCATCAACTGTACAAATATCAGTAGATGGAGTAGAAGCCTTAGAAATATATTTTGGTAGATATTTACCTCAATTATTTTATAGTTTATTAGCACCACTTACACTATTTGTAGTGGTAGCACCAATAAGCTTTAAAGCTGCTATAGTACTATTAATATGTGTACCTTTAATACCAGTATCAATAGTAGCTGTAATGAAATTTGCTAAAAAGTTATTAGGAAAGTACTGGGGTATATATACTAATTTAGGAGATTCTTTCTTAGAAAACTTACATGGACTTACAACATTAAAAATATATGACTTAGATGAAGAAAAAAATGAAGAAATGAACAAAGAAGCTGAAAACTTCAGAAATATAACTATGAAAGTATTATCAATGCAATTAAATTCTATAAATATTATGGACCTTATTGCTTTTGGAGGGTCAGCTCTAGGTATAATAATAGCTATAAGTCAATATAGTCAAGGAAATATAACTATAGGTCAAGTACTTATAATAATATTACTTTCATCAGAATTCTTTATACCACTTAGACTATTAGGATCATATTTCCACGTAGCTATGAATGGTATGGCTGCAAGTGATAAAATATTTAATTTATTAGATGCAGAAATAGAAAAGATCGAAAACTTAACTAAAGAAGAAATGAATTTATTAAAAGATATAAATATAGAAATAAAAAATGTAGACTTTAGTTATGACAAAGAAAGAAAAGTACTTAAAAATGTAAATGTAACTATACCAAAAGGAAAAATGATTGCCTTAGTTGGGGAAAGTGGATGTGGTAAGAGTACTATAACTAACTTACTATTAAAACAAGAAAAAGTAGATAGTGGTGAAATAACACTAAATGGAATAAATTTAAATTATATACCATTTGAAGTATTAACTAAAAAGGTTGGATTTATAAACCATAGTGCATACATATTTAATGGAACAATAGAAGACAACTTAAGAATGGGTAAATTTGATGCAAATGAAAGAGAAATAAATGAAGCACTTAAAAAAGCTAATTTATATGATTTTGTACAAAGCTTACCAGAAAAATTACAAACAAATGTTGGAGAAGGTGGATCATTATTATCAGGTGGTCAAAAGCAAAGATTAGCTTTAGCTAGAACTATAATAACAAATCCTGAAATATATATATTCGATGAAGCAACTTCAAATATAGATGTGCTATAACAACTTTTGGAGGAGTTGCTATTGCTACAAAGCTTGGAATAGATATGTCAGTAACATTTAAAACAAGTATAACTGTAATAATAGTATGTGCAGTACTTAGAGGATTACTTAGATATATAGAACAATATTCAGGTCATTATATAGCCTTTAAGATACTTGCAATACTTAGAGATAAGGTATATAAAGCACTTAGAAAATTAGCACCATCAAAGCTAGAATCTAAGGAAAAAGGAAATTTAATTTCAGTAATAACAAGTGATATAGAATTATTAGAAGTATTTTATGCTCATACAGTAGCTCCAATAGCTATAGCAATAATTACTTCTATAATAATAGCGTTAGTTTTAGGAAGTATTAATATATACTTTGGATTAATATCAGCAGGATTCTATATAATAGTAGGTTATGTAATACCAGTTTTCTCTTCTAAATATGGAAATAAGGCTGGAGTAGAATATAGAGAAGAATTTGCTAAAACAAATAGTTTCTTATTAGAATCATTAAAAGGTATAAAAGAAGTATTATTATTTAATCAAGGTGAAAAAAGATTAGCTAAAATAAATGAAAATAGTGATAGACTAAATGCTAAATTAGATGATATCAAAAAACATGAAGGTATAATAAGAGCTTGTACAGATGTAACTATAATGATAGCTATATTAACTTTCTTATTTGTTGGTATACACTTAATGCAAAATAATGTATTAAATTTAGGAGAGTTAATAGTAGCAATAGTACTATTATCTAGTTCATTTGGTCCAGTTGTAGCTTTAAGTAACTTATCAAATAACTTAATACATACTTTTGCTTGTGCTCAAAGATTATTTGATATATTAGATGAAGTACCAGCAGTTGATGAAGTAGAAGGTGAAATAACTCTTAAAACTTCAGAAATGTCTATAGAAAATATGGACTTTAACTACGGTGATAGAAATGAAAAATTATTAAATAATATAAACCTAGATATAAGAAAAGGTGAAAAAATAGCTATACTTGGAGAAAGTGGATGCGGTAAGAGTACATTACTTAAGCTTATGATGAGATTCTGGGATGTAAACAATGGATCAATAAACATAGATAATAAGAATATAAAAAATGTGCCAACTAAGACTTTAAGAAAAACTCAAACTTTGGTTACACAAGAGACATTCTTATTTAATGATAGTATAGAAAATAATATAAAAATAGGTAAAATAGATGCTACTGAAGAAGAAGTAATAGAGGCTTGTAAAAAAGCATCAATACATGATTTTATAACTACTTTACCACAAGGATATAAAACTAATGTTGGAGAGTTAGGTGGAAATTTATCTTCTGGAGAAAGACAAAGATTGGGTATAGCTAGAGCTTTCCTACATGATGGAGATATATTAATACTTGATGAACCTACAAGTAACTTAGATACTTTAAATGAAGCTGAAATACTAAAGAGTTTAGAAAATCATTGTAAAGACAAAACAGTTGTAATGGTATCTCACAGAAAATCAAGTGCAGCTATATGTGATAAAAAGATTTATGTAAAAAATAATACATTAAGTTACAACTAAAGGTGAGATTATGACTAGAATAGAAAAAGAAAAACAAACTATAAATCTTATTATAAATATATATTGTAAAAAGAAGCATAAGCATAAAAATGGATTATGTGAAGATTGCCAAGAACTATTAGAGTATGCACATAAGAGACTTGATTTTTGTAAGTTTGGAAATGAAAAGAGCTTTTGTAGTAAATGTCCGATACATTGCTACAAAAAGGATATGAAAGTTAAGATTAAAGATGTTATGAAGTTTTCTGGACCTAGACTTATTATATATAGTCCTATGCAGTTTATTAAACATATATTTGAGTAAATAAAATTGTCTTCTTTGTAGAAACTAATAAAGAATATTGAATACATAAGGGCAACATGGAACAAATCATGCTCCAACAACTCAAATAAAGAGAAATATTAGAAAGAACAATAAAAGATAAAATATATATAAAACCTATATAAAGATAATTTGATTTAATAAAATCTATATCTTTATATAGGTTTTTATTATATAAGCATATTTTATACTTAAAAACTTATTTAAATGAATTGTCATTTAGTAATAATCTAAAAAATATATATTAGGGAAAAAATAATATATTTTAAGTTAGATATTTAGATGAAGATTTTTTAAATAAGCATTAAAAAGTATTAAAGTGTTAATTTAAGTAAAATATCAAGTAAAGTAAGTTTTTATGATTAGTTTAATTTAAGATGTAGCATTTTGGTATAGTTTTCATATATTAATATAATGTTATTTCTTATATAAACAAAATTTATTGGAGGTGGATTGTTGTATGTTGTCTTATGGATACTTATTAGATTTAGCATTAATACTATTAAGTACAAAACTTTTAGGTATAATTACTAAAAAATTTAAAATGCCTCAAGTAGTAGGTGCATTATTAGCAGGATTAATTTTTGGGCCAGCAATGCTTAATATTTTAAAAGAAACAAATTTTATAATACAGTTATCTGAACTTGGAGTTATTTTATTAATGTTTTCTGCAGGTCTAGATACGGATTTAAATGAACTTAAGAAAACCGGGAAAGCATCTTTTATAATTGCTTTATTTGGTGTATTAATTCCGTTGATTGGTGGATTTTTAGTGGCATATCTATTTAGTGACCTAGATTTAATGAAAGAAGCTACTACAAATGTTTTATTACAAAATATATTTATAGGAGTTATTTTAACAGCAACTTCTGTAAGTATTACTGTAGAGGCTTTAAAAGAAATGGGAAAACTAAATACTTCTGCAGGTACTGCCATATTAGGGGCAGCTATTATAGATGATATACTAGGTATTATTGCATTAACTATTATAAGTAGTATGGCAGATACTTCTGTAAATGTTGGTTTTGTATTACTAAAAATAGTTGCATACTTTATTTTTGTAATTGTAATTGGAATTACTTCACATAAAGCATTTGATATATGGATGAAATATGAAAATAGAGATAGAAGAAGATTTATAACTGCTGCTCTTGTATTTTGTTTACTATTATCCTATGTTTCTGAAGAGATATTTGGTGTTGCAGATATTACTGGTGCATTTATTGCAGGGTTGATATTATCTAATGTAGAGAGAAAAACATATGTAGCTAGTAGATTAGATATTTTATCTTATTCTTTACTATCACAAGTGTTTTTTGCTAGTATCGGACTTAAGGTAGTATTGCCTAATATGAGTATGGCAATAGTAATGTTTGCTACTGCACTTACTGTTGTGGCTATATTAACTAAAATTATAGGTGCAGGTATAGGTGCTAAGATTTGTCATTTTTCAAATAAGGAATGTATACAAATAGGAACGGGTATGGTGTCTAGAGGTGAGGTTGCACTTATAGTTGCAAGCAAGGGTGCAGCACTTGGAGTGCTTTCTAGTGTAATGTTAGGACCTATTGTTATAGTTGTTGTTGTCACAACTATAATTTCACCTATTTTATTGAAATTAGCTTTTAGTGATAAAAATAATAATATAGCATTAAATCCTGATGGCAAATAACCAGCAGGATTTGATGATATATTATATTATGGATAATTTATAACATTAGAATATATTAATAGAATATGTAAATTTTATTTAACCCAACTTAAGGTTACTTTATTAAAATTATGTAAACTTAATGGTAATTGTGTTAGGTCTAAGAGTATTATTTTATTTTTTAAATATATCGTTGGTGAAATGAAATGTTTCACCGACACATCGCTCAAGCGAAGCGAATTTTTTATTGCAAAGCTTATG
>PPYF01370965.1_pt1 | contig 10617 bp, 9 predicted proteins | sample 1559871 | NCBI WGS metagenome assembly PPYF01 (sample SAMN08240021, study PRJNA423297) | Human gut metagenome, whole genome shotgun sequencing project.
CGCTATGCGTCCGGTTTGCTGCCTCAATCGGACAAAAAATCTACGCCAATCTGGCAGACCTCATTTTATCAGCGATTCCCTAGTTTTATCCATGTTGTTTGAACCAACGGTCTTCCTTCAATATGAGGGGAGACCGTTTTCTCATTGAAGTTTAAGACAGTGTGTGGTATGGTATAGTATAGACAGTGTATTCATGGAGGTAGATATGAAAACATACGAAAGAAATGCCGCAGGATTTTCCATGCGTGAGATTGTCTTTACGGGGCTGATGACAGCTCTTGTCTTTGTGGCGACCTATGTGCCGCATATACCGATTCCGCTCGGCTACGCGCATCTCGGCGATGCCGTGATCTTCCTGCTCGCCGTGCTTGCACCGCGCCGCAGCGTCCTTTTCGCCGCGTGCCTTGGCTCAGCGATGGCGGATATTTTCGGCGGCTTTGCACTGTGGGCAGGGCCGACCATCCTCATCAAGCTCATCATGGCGGAGATCGTCTGCCGTTTGGGACGAAGCAATGCTGTTCCGGCGGGACGCGCGCGGTGCGCGGCGGCCTTTCTCCTCGCAAGCCTTTGGATGGCGGCAGGATATACCCTCGCAGGAGCCATCCTCTACGACGGCATGGCGGCGGCACTTGCCTCCACACCGGGGCTCATTGCCGAGGGCATCGCGAACAGCATCCTTGCACTCCTTCTGGTGCCTGCCCTTCGAGAGCATATTCCGCGGTGGTGACAGCGGAACAGTAGGGTACAGGAAAGTGCTTCCCTAATGTGCAAGAAAGAGGAATGGATTCGATGAATGAAGCGCAGGAGCAGTTGATCCGATGGACGATTCGCCTGCATTTTGGGCAAAGTGCCGCCAAAGGGATTCTTCTGCCGCTGAAGGAAGGTATGACGAATGATTCGTTCCTCTTTACTGCGGATGGAAAAAAGTATATTTTTCGCTGCAATGGAGAGGGGACGGAGCGCCTGATCGACCGCGAAAACGAGAAGGCAGTCTATGAGCTCCTGTCTGACACGGGCATCACGGAGCGCATCGTGGCACTAAGTACGCAGCCGGGGTATAAGATTTCGCGTTACTATGAGCACTCCCATGTCTGTGACCCTCATAATGAGCAGGAAGTCACTTCCTGCATGGAGGCACTGCGTTCTTTTCATGAGCGCAGGCTGCGCGGAGTGAAAGTATTTGACCCGTTTGCCGAGCTGCTCTTTTATGAGACGCTGATGCCGGCGGAGGCTCGCAGAGGCAGTGCGTACACTGCTGTGCGGGAACAGGTGCTTTTCGCTTCGCCCCTTTGTCGCGCTATTTTTGGAGGCGGCGGCGACACTCTGCCATATTGATGCTGTCTCAGATAATTTTCTCTTTGTGGAGGGGCGTGAGCGCCCCTATCTGATTGATTGGGAGTATGCGGGGCTGTCGGATCCGCTGATTGACATCGCTATGTTTGCCATCTATGCGGACTATCGTGAGGATGAGACAGAGCAGCTCATCGCGGCGTACTTCCCGGAGGGCTTTGATGCGCTGCTGCGTGCACGCGTCCATACCTATATGGCGGTGGGTGGACTCCTCTGGTACGATTGGAGTGTCTATAAAAGCTCGCTCGGTGTGACGTTCGGTCCGTACGAGGAGAGTCAGTTCCGATTCGCGAAGGAATACGCTGTCAAAGCACGGAAAGAGTGGGCGATGCTGTGATGGTGCGCGATCCGATGTGGGTGATGCTCGGCATCATGAGCGGACTCCTCTGGGGCTGCAACAACTATCTCTACGGTGTCGGTGCATCGGCGGCAGGGGTAGGACTTGCTGTCGGCATTGGTTTTCCACTCGCCTGTACGGCAGTCAACGATATGAGTGCCGCGATCTTTTTGCTCGCGGTGAATGGCCTACGCGGGACATTTCGTGCAATACGTACGGTCGTTAGCCGATCCGGCTTCTTCCTCTGTGCCGCCGCCCTGCTTGGCGGGCCGATTGGACAACTCTCCTACTGCCTTGGCATCCTGTGGGCGGGACCGACCTATGCGCTGGCGCTCTCGGCCCTCTATCCTGTTGTTGGCTGCCTTTTGGCGCGCCTGCTCCTGCATCAGCAGGTCACCCTGCGCATGGGGATTGGTATCGTTCTTGCTGTTGCCGGCGGAGTGATCACGGGGGCTGTGCCGCCGGATCGTGCGCCGCTGCTCCTTCTCCCGGGGATGGCGTGTGCGCTCCTTGCCGCCCTCTGCTGGGGCGGTGAGATTGTGCTGGCTGTACGCGGCATGGCGGACATCGAGCCGGATCTTGCCATCACGCTGCGTGAGTGCATCTCAGGAATGGTTTTGCTGGGGATCACACTGGTCTTTTTCTCGGACGATGCTCTTCTGAATGCACTCTCCGCAGCTCCTCTGTCCTTTATGACCCTAGCCGCCGCGGGCGCTGTTGCGGGCGCGTCCTATTTTCTCTGGTATGCGGTCAATCGTGCCATCGGCTGTGCGCGCGGTATGGCGACGAATGCGACCTATATTATATGGGGCGTATTGCTGCAGTGGGGCATTGCCGGGGCGGAGATCTCGGGACAGATGGTGGTGGGCTGCGGCCTCGTCTTTCTCGGAGTCCTTCTTGTATCGCTGTATCCGCATTCTGAATGAGCCGATGATTGAGGCATGGGAGACGATATGACCAAAGATGCATTTGATGCGGCAATCGCATCGCTTGATGCGGATGATGCCGTGCGGCGGGCACAGGCAGCGGAACGCCTTGCCCCCTATCGCGTGACAAATGCGGTGCTGATGGCGGCGGGTTATGGCAGTCGTCTTGCGCCCATCACAGACCATACGCCGAAGGGGCTTCTGCGCGTCCGCGGTGAGGTGCTGGTCGAGCGTCAGATCGCACAGCTCCGCGCGGCGGGAATTGCAGACATATTTCTCGTCGTCGGATATCTGAAGGAACAATTTTCCTATCTGGCATCGGATCCGCACATTCATCTGGTCGACAATGAGGACTATCATTGCTGCAACAATACGTCGTCCATTTTTCGTGTGCTCGACGTGCTCGATAATACCTATATATGCTCGGCAGACAATTACTTTACGGAGAATGTTTTTACACCGTATGTCTACCGCTCCTACTATGCGTCGGTGTATGGCGATACACCCAGCGAGGAGTACTATCTCACCGTGGACGGCAATGGACGCATCACCGAGGTGCAGATCGGCGGAGCGCATGGATGGTATATGCTCGGGCAGGCATACTTCTCGCGGGCGTTCAGCGCGCGTTTTGCTGCGCTCCTGCGCGAGGCGTATGAGCAGGATCCATCCGTGCGCGGTCTGCTCTGGGAGCAGTTCTATATGCGCCATATTGAGGAACTCGCGCTCGAGCGGCGGGAGTATGCAGACGGCATCATTTATGAATTCGATTCGCTGGCGGATATACAGGCGTTTGATGAAGGATTCCCAGTGGACTATTACATAAACTGAGAACTACTATTGATTATTCTCTAGTAACATATGTTACGTCGATGGATGATCCCCTTTGCTATAATCGAACACAAGAAATGTGGATTTTCGCAAAGGAGAGTTATCTATGGATGCTAAGATGTTTTGTTTTCAGTGTCAGGAGACGGCTGGCGGCAAGGGCTGTACAGTGCAGGGCGTCTGCGGCAAGAAGCCGGATGTCGCGGAGATGCAGGATCTCCTCGTCTATGTCACGAAGGGGCTTGGTGCGGTGACGACGGCGCTGCGTGCGGCGGGCAAGAAAGTCTCAGTGGAGACGAATCACCGCATTACGATGAATCTGTTCGTGACGATCACGAATGCTAATTTTGACCGCGAGGCGATCATGGATGTGATCGAGGAGAGCCTTGCGCTGAAGGCACAGCTTCTGCGTGAGCTTGGCGATGTGTCGAGTCTCCCGGCGGCGGCGCAGTGGACGGGCGCGCGTGCGGACTTTGCGGCGAAGGCCAAGACGGTCGGCGTGCTCGCAACGGAGAATGAGGATGTGCGCAGTCTGCGTGAGCTGACGATGTACGGCCTGAAGGGACTTTCGGCGTACATGGAGCATGCAAACGCACTCGGTTATGAGAATGAGGAAGTGGATGCGTTCCTGCAGAGCGCCCTCGCAAAACTCCTCGACGATTCGCTGGACGGCGATGCGCTGACGGCGCTTGTCCTTGAGACGGGCAAGTGGGGCGTTGCGGGCATGGCGCTCCTTGACAAGGCGAATACGGAGAGCTACGGCAACCCCGAGATTTCGAAGGTGAAGCTTGGCGTCAGAAACCGCCCCGGCATTCTCATCTCAGGTCATGATCTCAAGGATCTCGAGCGTCTCCTCGAGCAGACGAAGGGGACGGGCGTCGATGTCTACACGCACGGCGAGATGATCCCTGCGCACTACTATCCAAAGTTCAAGAAGTACGACAATCTCGTCGGCAACTATGGCAATGCGTGGTGGCAGCAGAAGGAGGAGTTCGAGAAGTTCAACGGGCCGATCCTCATGACGACGAACTGCGTTGTGCCGCCGAAGGACAGCTACAAGAACCGTCTCTTCACGACGGCGGCGGTCGGTGTGGAGGGCTGCACACATATTCCCCTCGTGAACGGCGAGAAGGATTTCACGCCTGTCATCGAGTGCGCGAAGAAGTGTGCACCTCCGACGGAGCTGGAGACGGGCGAGATCGTTGGCGGGTTTGCCCATGAGCAGGTCTTTGCTGTGGCGGACAAGGTAGTCGAGGCCGTCAAGAGCGGCGCGATCAAAAAGTTCGTCGTGATGGCGGGCTGCGACGGCCGTATGAAGTCGCGTGAGTACTATGCGGACTTCGCTGAGGCACTGCCGAAGGATACGGTGATCCTGACGGCGGGCTGCGCGAAGTACAAGTACATCAAGAAAAATCTCGGCGACATCGGCGGCATTCCGCGTGTGCTCGATGCGGGGCAGTGCAACGATTCCTACTCGCTTGCCCTCATCGCGCTGAAGCTGAAGGAAGTGTTCGGTCTTGACGATGTGAACAAGCTGCCCGTGGTGTACAACATCGCGTGGTATGAACAGAAGGCGGTTATCGTTCTGCTTGCCCTGCTCCACCTCGGCGTGAAGAACATCCACCTCGGTCCGACGCTGCCCGCGTTCCTCTCGCCGAATGTGGCAAAGGTGCTTGTGGAGACGTTCGGCATCGGCGGCATCACGAATGTGGCGGATGACATGAGAGCGTTCGGTATCGAGGGTGCGGCGGTATAAGCCAGCCATCATTGATTTTTGAAAAAAGCGTCTGTCGTGCATGGCAGACGCTTTTATTATTGTTGTGTTTATGATATGATACGTATGATAGAAAGATTAGAAAATGTAAGGGGGAGGTTATGCAGAGGTTCAGGAGGTTTTTTCGTATTGCACAGATATTATGGGAGAATCTGCGTGCATTTCGTCCGCCAGCGGCCTTTTTGGTGATCGGTCTTTTTTGCTGTGGATTTATCCAAGATTTTGGCTCTGCCTATGTCGCTGTCCTGATGGCGCTCCTCACGCTCTTGGTCTATTTCCTCGGGCGTAGGCTTGGCGACTGGGGCCAGTTGATGATCGGCATCGCTTTTTCGCTCTGTGTGGTCGGAGCCATGACGGCATCGATCTTTATCGGGTATTTTTTCTATTCCGATTTCTCGCCGAATGGGCGGGAGAACTATGCGGAGATACGGCGCGATTTTTTCCCGCATGAGATTCCGTCGACAGCGTATGATGTCACGGTGTGGAGCCGCGTCAGCTTTGGGCGGGGATGGGATGAGTCGTATCTTTCCTTTGGTGATACGAAGGAAAATATCCGCAAATATGAGCTGCAGGGGCGCGAGCGCTCAGAACTGCGCACGCGGCATCCCTATATCAACAATACGATCCGTGTGCCGCGGATCGTGGTGGACGAGAGCAAGGTGCTTCCGCGCTTTGCCGCGCTTCCCCTTTGGCAGCGCATCTTCTTTGACTATGTGCCGCATCCGGCGAAATGGGAGGAGCTGACGGGGAAGTATGCCTTCTATGTGTGGAACAGCAGCGATGATTTTGACCGCCCGCGTGCGGATATCATCGGCATCTCCGAGGATGGCACGCATGTGATTTTTTACGCGGTGGGGAGATAGGGAGCTTGTTTATCAGTAATTGCATAAAAAGACAGCGGACGGAAGTGCATTTCCGTCCGCTGTCTTTCTAGGGAATCGCTGATAAAATGAAGTCCGTCATATTGGCGTAGATTTTTTCGTCCGATTGAGGAGGCAAACCGGACGCATAGCGAGGGCTATGTGGAGGATTTGCCGACAAAAAGCGGGCAAAAAAGATGCGTCAAGATGGTCGTGCCGAATTTATCAGTGCTTCCCTATAATACGGCGTGCAGCAGCTCTTTGGTATCGCGCTCGTGCGGTGCCCGCAGGATGTCTGCCGTTCTGCCCTGCTCGATGATGCGCCCGTGCCGCAGGATGAGGATACGGTCGGTGATGGAGCTGACGAGGGGGAGATCGTGGGAGATGAAGAGGAGGCTCATGCCGTGTTCTTTTTGCAGGCGGCGGAGGAGTGTGATGATTTTCTCCTGCACACAGGTATCGAGTGCCGAGGTCGCTTCGTCACAGATGAGGATGTCAGGTGATACTGCCATCGCGCGTGCGATGGCGGCGCGCTGACATTCGCCGCCGCTGACCTCGTGCGGGTACCGCGTGGCGTAGGAGGCCGGGAGTTCCACTTCATCGAGGAGGGCGGCGACGCGGTGGTCGGTAATCTCCTCATCGGGGGGGCAGAGGTTGCGGATGGTCTCGCCGATCACTGCACCGATGCTGCGGCGTGGGTTGAACGAGCCATGTGCGTCCTGAAACACCATCTGGATACGGCGGCAGAGCTCTTTGCGCACACGGCCCGATGCGCCGACGACGTTTTTCCCCGCGAGCAGGATGCGTCCCTCTGTCGGGGTGAGCAGTCCTGTGAGGAGCTTCGCTGCAGTGGTCTTTCCGCTGCCGCTTGCGCCGACGAGACCGAGGCGTTCGCGTTCATATAGGGAGAACGTCATGGCATCGATTGCCTGTGTCCGTGCGGCATCCTCATCAAAGTGCATGGAGACGTTTTCAAAGCGCAGAAGCGGGGGCTCCGCACAGGGGGTGCCTTTCGAGGGGCTGACCTCTGTGTAGGATGGACTCTGTGATGGATCGCCGATTCGGGGAACAGCGGCGAGCAGATGCTGCGTGTCCGCGCACTGTGGATGGGCCAGTAGATCGTCCGTCACGCCCTGTTCGATGATGCGTCCGTCCTTCATGACGGCGGCGCGGTCGGCGACGTGGCGCAGCACGCCGATATTGTGCGTGACGAGGAGCATCCCTGTGTCGTCCTCGTCGCGCAGGGTGCGCAGAATTTGCAGTACCTGCCGCTGCAGCGCCGCATCGAGTGCCGAGGTCGGCTCGTCGGCGAGCAGGAGGCGCGGCCGCAGGGCGAGTGCGAGTGCTATCGCGGCGCGCTGCGCCATCCCGCCCGACAGTGCGAAAGGATAGGCGTCGAGGATGTGATCAGCGTCGGTAAAGCCCATGCGGTGCAGTAGCTCTGCTGCGCGCTCCGTGATCTCCGCATCTGTATATGTGCCGTGTGCCCGCATTGCCTCGGCAAACTGCGTCCTGATGCGGCGCGTCGGGTTCAGTGACGCACCCGCGTGCTGAAATACGATGCCCATTTCCGTACCGCGCAAGCGGCGGTATTCCTCCGCTGTGCACGCATACAGGTCGTGCCCGTCGAATCGGATCGTGCCCGCGCGGCGGATAAGCCCCGTTTCGCGTATGCCCATGATTGCCTTGAGCAGGGTGGACTTTCCGCTGCCGCTCGCGCCGACGATGCCGAGCACCTCGCCCGGCGCGACCTGCAGGGTGATGTCATGCAGGATGGCACTGTCCCCGTACCCCGCGCACAGTCCGCTGATGCACAGGAGGGCAGGCGCTCCTGTGCATTCATTTTTTTCAGCCATTTATTCTTTGTCCAGGTCTTTGGTGACCTGATAGTAGTCCGACGGCGTAGAGAGGAGACCGCTCACGCCCTTCGCCATGCCAACCTGCATGGTGTTGAATCCGATGAAGTCCATCGCGCGGTCGTCGATCGCCTGCTGTTGGATCTGATTGACGAGCTGTATGCGCTGTGCGGGATCGAAGGTGACCGCCAGCTGCGTCAGTGCCTGATCTGCAGCGGCGCTGTGGTAGTGTCCGTAGTTGGCGACGCCCGTGCTGCCCACCGCATCGCGCAGGAAGGCGTAGGGATCGCCCGTTGGCATGGTGACGACAGAGTAAATGCCGAGATCAAAGTCACCACTGCTAAAGAAGGAGGACTTCTCGTGCGGATGCACCTCGATCTTTATTCCGACACGGCGAAGCTGTGCCTGCATCTCCGTAGCGATGGCCTCAGAGGAGAGACGGCGGTAGATACTGAGACCGATGACGAGCGGAACGCCGTCCTTTTCGACGATGCCGTCTCCGTCGCTGTCCTGATAGCCCGCCGCAGCGAGGCATGCATGCGCCTTTGAGAGATCATAGGAAAGCGGCGCCGGGGCGCGGTAGGGTGTCGATGGGAGGAAGGCACCATTTGCGGCGGTCATTGCACCCTTGAGGTACTGCGTTCCGATGATGTCTTTGTCGATGCCGCACATGATCGCCGTGCGCACGGCTGGATCAGTGAGACGGTCGAGGTTCATATAGAGCTGGTAGACGCGTGTCTGCGGCGTGCGGACGAGGGTGAATTTGTCCGATGCGGCAATCGTCTCCGCGTTCTCGGGACTGAGGTCGAGGGCGGCGTCGATCTCTCCGCTCTCAAGGGCCATGGCGAGGGCGGCAGGGTCGGGAATCTTTGTGTAGGTCACCCCGTCTGCACGTACCGCACCATCCCAGTAGTGCTCATTGCGTGTCATGACGGCGGAGAGGTACGGCTCGTAGGAGGCGAGGGTGAATGGCCCCGTGGCGACGGGCGCCTGGTCAAAATCCTCCGTGCCCGCGACATCGAGGATGATGGCGTATGGGTCACAGAGGTCGTTCACCAGTGTCGCATACGGTTCTTTTGTCCGGATGGCGAGGACGTCTCCATCCGCTGTGTACTCTGCCCCGCGCAGCCATGCGGCGCGCTGATTGATCTCCGCCGTGCGCTGCAGAGAGGCAGCGACTTTCTCGGCGGTCATTTTTTCCCCATTGGAGAAGACAACGTTATCTTTCAGCGTGATGCGCCAGTCGGTCGGGCTGATGTTTTCGGCACGCTCTGCCAGCCATGGCTGCGGACGCATCTCGTCATCCAGACGAAACAGTGTCTCGCCGATGCCGCAGCGCAGAACGAACCAGCCGGCCCACTCCTTTGCGGGATCCATCGTACTGTCCGTTACGTCGAGCGTTCCGCCGACATGGATGATTTTTTTCCCGGTTGCCGCATTCTGTGTGCCGCAGCCGAGGAGGGCAAAGGAGAGCGCGGCGAGTCCGAGTGCGCATAGGCGGTTGAGCATCTTGTTCATTGTTCTTCCTCCTGTGGGAAAATCATAGCTTTCGCATCTTTGGGTCGAGATGGTCGCGCAGGGCATCACCGAAGAGATTGAATACCATCATGACGGAGATCATGACGATGCTCGGTGCAAGTGCTGCCCATGGTGCCTGCCGCAGATATTTTTGTCCCTCGCTGATCATGGCGCCCCACTCGGCATCGGGAATTTTGACGCCGATCCCGAGGTAGGAGAGCGCGGCGAGCCCCATCATCATCGTACTGATGTGCATGACGGCGGTGGTGATGAGCGTCCCCGCGATGTTCGGCAGGATGTGCACGAATAGAATGCGCATCCTGCTGCACCCCGAGAGCCATGCCGCCTGTACGTATGTCTCTTCTGCTGCTGCCAGCGTCATGCTGCGCGCGAGGCGTGCGTACTGCGTCCATGTTGTCAGCATGAGGGCGAGGATGGCGTTCATCAGTCCGCCCCCGAGGATGCCCGCGACGGCGATCGCGAGGATGAGGCTCGGAAATGCCTGCACGATGTCCGTTATACGCATGAGCAGGGCACCCGTGCGTCCGCGGAAGAACCCGGCGAGGAGTCCGATGAGACTGCCGCCCGTGCCTGCGATGAGGATGATGAGCAGAGCGGCGCAGATGGATGTCCTTGCGCCGAAGAGGATGCGTGAGAGGAGATCTCTGCCGTAGTTGTCCGTTCCGCAGGGGTGTGCAGCGGACGGCGGCTGCAGGATCAGCTGCGGATCGGTGGCGTATGGGTCGTATGGGGCGAGCTGTGCTGCAAAAAGACTGACGACGAGGATGAGTACCGATGCGCCCGCGAGGAGACGCAGGAGAAGAGGGGCTTTATGCGCGGCAAGCATGGCCTTCCTCAACATCCCCTGATCCTCGGGTTGAAACGGCGATAGGAGAGGTCGGTGAGCAGGTTGACGACAAAGTAGGCGAGGACCATCCAGACGACGGCCGCCTGGATGACGGGGTAGTCACGGCTGCTGATCGCCGTCATGAGGAGACTGCCGACGCCGGGGCGGCTGAAGAGTGTCTCGATGATGACCACGCCGCCGAGCAGAGAGCCGACGGAGATGGCGGTCAGCGTGATGACGACGCCCATGATATTTTTGAGGACATTTCCAAATAGAATGCGGCGTTCGGTTATCCCGCGCGCACGCAGACCGATGATGTAGTCC
>PPYF01603396.1_pt1 | contig 10616 bp, 8 predicted proteins | sample 1559871 | NCBI WGS metagenome assembly PPYF01 (sample SAMN08240021, study PRJNA423297) | Human gut metagenome, whole genome shotgun sequencing project.
TTATTCAGCGATCTGTTCAAATGTTATTACCCGATCTCGATGGAAGTTATTGAGTGATCTCCTTTCATGAAAATACGCAAGTGTATCTGAATCCAGAAAAGAAACAGCATAATGTAATTTTATTACAAAAGGCGACAATTAGCTTGAAAAACGCCGTTATTGGGTGTTCTACTACCATGAAAATACGCATTTTTCACACCGCACATTACGAAACTCGCATCACGGAGAATGAAAGCTATCAGACACTGGTTGCTATTTTTGACCACAGAAGGTAGTGCTGTTTACCGCCAGAGCTGTGCTGGCGGGGAGCGAATCCGAACCATGTCGATAATTGTCACCGGCCAGAGAACTATGTGGCATCAATTTTGCTGAAAAATACTGCAGCAATCAGAGGACTGACGCCCGGGATTTTTAAACAAATTCAGTTTTCATCGTAGTATCACTTTATCAGCCAAGTCATAAAGTTCAGCTGTATTTTGGGAGGTAAAGCGATATTATGATTATATTTTATGTTTGATAGAAATATTTCAGGGCAGATACAATACCATGGGTATAATTCAGTTTTTTCAGACACAAACAAAAATAACTATTGGATACATTATTTCTGTCACAGCTTTCTTGTTTTGAGTAACCATAAACCAAATATTCTCTAAGAGCCACTATTGTTTTTTCACTTCTGATTGGTGATATTTCAATCAGAAGCGAAAAGTGCTCATCATTTACACTTGCTCGTTGTAATCCTGAATTATATGTTTTTTTTGCATAAGAAGAATAACGCATATACACACTCACCAGCTTGTATTTATAAAATCATTTTGTAATTCATTATGTAATGAAATCACCTTACTCCCCTTCAAGTTATAAGACATGAAAGAATAATTTTTTTGCAATGTAAGTTTTTACAAAACATGAATAATATATTCATGGCTCATACAGAACTACCATAAGAAGGATGATTAAGAAAATACTGTTTTATATTTTAAGAATCTCTGAGAAAGGCTGCCTTCCGGCAGCCTTTCCCCCACATCAGAACATATACCGGAAATTTGCGTTTACCGCATTATCCACGTTATATTTACCAAAGGCTGACTTCTCAAACTCCAGACCAAAGCGCATATTGTCCTTTATCTGCGCATTCATACCAACATTAAACAGCATCCGGCTGTCTTTCTCGCCTTTTATCCGTTTCTCCCCGGACGCATCACGCAGTACCGTCTCACCATTATTCAGTAGGTCAAACTGCCAGCTGGTCCCGGCACGGGCCGTCACACTCCAGTCCTTACCACTGAAGGTCTTGCCCAGTTCAATCCCTGTTCTTCCAATCAGCGGACTGAAGTCCCTGTTCTTCATGCTCAGGTCCATATCACCGTCTTTCCAGCGGAATGTTTTCCCGGACACGGCGCCGTAAACCAGTTCAGCCTGCGGCTCAATGAACGTTTCCTCTGTCAGGTGATAGCGGTAACCCGTTTCAGCACCGGCATACCAGGAATGGGTGTTGTAGTGTTTCGTTCCCAGACCGGCAAAGTTACCTGTGTAATCATTGTCATGGTGAATATATTTACCAATCAAATCGATATAGGCACCGGACTCAAACAATGCTGAAGCATACAGACCGCCCCCCACCGATTTCGTCTTGCCGCTGAACGCATGGCTGTCTGCACTGCTGTCGGTATAGGTCATCGTGACACCGGTAAACAGGTCCACTCCGTCCAGTTCATGTTTTTTGTCAAAGCCGACCTGAACATGGGTGTAATTATCACTGTAACCACCGTCTGCAGAACCGGCACCACTCATGATGCGCGCCCAGGCTCCGGCATCACCGTTTGTGTCACGCAGGTCACCCATACGTTTGTTCAGATTGTTGACTTCCGTCATGAAGTTTTTATACCCGGCATTCATGAAACTGTCAGCCTTCGCGGCAGCGGCTTTATCAGCCTCCGCTTTAAAACCGTCCAGTATCCACTTCGTATTGCCACCACTGGTGTCAACATGCAGGGTTGGAGTCACCCGACTGAAACCTATCATCCGGGTGCCGGCCTTAAACATCTCTGCTGAAGTTCCCGCCGGTGCCGTGACCAGAGGAATATTCAGGGACTGTCCCTGAGCCGGATCCTTCATAAAGCTGACGTTCAGGCTGTTATCTGAACCCGTGGCTTTTTCAGTCACATTAATTTTATCGGCATTTTTCAGGTCCGTACGCAGAACAAAATCACTGCCTGTTGCATCCAGTTTATTCACCGTCAGGGTACGGAAAGTACGGTCTCCTTCAGAACTGATACGGCTGTTTCTGACGGTAAGAGTGTGGATGGCGGAGTCCCCACCCAGAGTCCACAGTGCATTATGCATACTGACATCAGCCCTGCCACCGGTTATGGCACCATTGAATGCTGCGTTATAGCCCTCAAGAAGACTGCCGGCAAACGCCGATGCAGTCGTTTCCGCAGAAGCCAGTTCTGCCGGCGTGTCAGACCCGATGGTAACTGTTGATGCCGCAGAGGCATGAATATCACCGGAAGCATGTGCTCCACGGGTAATTTCCAGTGTTGCGTTATCGCCGGTCAGGTCATATCCGTCCGTCAGATATACAGCAGGGGCATACTGGTTAGCCGTATCTTTAACCGGTGTACCGCTCAGGGTGATTTTGCTGTTCTTACCGGCCTGAATATGCCCGTCGCTGAAAAGACCGTTCAGTGCTGTAAGATGACCGCCATCATGCACTGTCAGTGAACTGCCGGCAAAAGCACCCGGGGCTGTTAACAGGACGTCCGGAGAGGTGATACTGACGGCACTGTCATAAGCTTCAATCCCTCCGGTGAACCGGCTGCCGATATCCAGGGTTGAGTTATGGTCCAGCGTAATATTCCCTTCATACTGGCTCCTGTCATTCACGGTGTCCGGGACAGAGGTACCTTCCTCCAGAATGACATAATTTCCTGTTCCGTCATTTTTATCCACAAATACCCTGTCACTTCCCAGTGTGATATGGCTGTTATCCGACTTAATGTCACTGTTCAGCGAGGCGTTACGTGAAAGATGGAAGTCAGCATCTTTCAGCGACAGTGTTTTCATTATGAACTGGCGGTTTTCCCAGTCTTTCTGGTTCAGGCTGACCGGCGCACTGCCACTGACGGAGGCGTGGATAACCGGATGCCCCTGGAATATCAGGGTGCCACTGTCCTCACTCAGGGTACCTTCCGGCAGGTTCACGCTACCATCAAGGATGACCTTTCTTCCCCCCGGCAGCTGTGGAATGGTGACATCCATATTCCCGGTCAGCTGACCATGAAAGATAACGGGTTGTTTTGCCCGCCCGGCCAGGATCCGGTCTTTTACTGTCTGAACTGCTTTGTTTTTGTCCGTGCCAACAAATTCCCACTGAGCCGGGTCATTCAGGCTGTTCCCCCACAGGGTGTTACCATAGCTGGCAGATTTCAGAATATAGAAGCGGGTCTGGCCGTTGAGTATCATGCTGTATAGGTTTCCCGGTGTGCCGGTACCGCCAAAGGGGGATATACTGCCAATCGGAACACTGACATTTGTATCCTGAGCCTTAAGATCCAGTAAAAGCCGGGATTTTTGCTGTGCATTATTTGTAATCACCGCCCCGTAATCGGCAGCCTGCAGTCGGGTGAAGGTAACGGCATTACCATTAAGGTCAAGCTTACCTCCCCGGTATCCCCATGAAATGTTATCCGGATTGACCTGACGGGCATCTCCGAGCACCACGGTCGGTCGTCCGCTGGCGAGGTTCACGGAACTGAAGGCCTGAACATTACCTGCAGTGTCTGCCTGCTGGTTAAGTACAACGGTACCGTCTCCCGTTTTCAGTCCTCCCGGGTTTACACCTGTTCCGTTTATGGTCAGGGTTCCTTCCCCCAATTTATGCAGGTTGTCACCGGCAACCCCGTTGACCTTCCAGGTCACATTCGTCCCCTTGTCAGTAATAATGCCGGCACCCGTCCAGGTTTTTCCGGATTCAGCAGATACGGTGTAACTGTCTTTAAATTCGAGATAACCGGCCCCCTGAGTCACACTGTCTTTCAGGACAATTGCACCGTTCTGCCCGCTGAATACCAGATTTTTACCGGCATTGAGATCATTGTCTTTCTGCCCGTGCATGGTCCAGTTTTTACTGCCCTGGCTCAGGGTGCCTGTGCCTGATGTTTTGTCGTATGTCCAGTTCAGGGGGGGCAGTCCGGAAACAAAGTCCACGGGGGCATCGAAATCGTCCTGCATAACCTGGTTCAGATAATCTGTTGGTATGACATTCCACCAGTTCGTAGCACCATTAATACCTGCATATGCTCTTAATACAGCAACAATAACCCATTTTTTTTGTTGTTCATCATAAGCAAACAAAGGAGAACCACTGTCCCCAGGGGCACCATAGTCAGGTAAAGGTCCGTTTACAGGATTATAGGTTTGCCCGGGATTAGAGACTATTGTTGCATCAGATATCAGAGGAACTCCTGTGGTTCCTCCTGTTTTAAAAGCATATCCGCCGGCAACCTTAACTAAATTTCCGTCCTTGTCCTTAGTGTACTGCGTACCACTACCCACCCGATAAAAAGCGGTGTAACGTTCAGTGTCTTTATAAGCATTGGCTTTGGTTCCTTCTGATGTTATCGCTGAGGGAATAACTTCTGTAACCAGTTTATTCAGACGTGGAGCATGGAAGTCAACAGAAGAGTGGTTATTACGGTCAACAAGGGAATATGTATTTTTCCCATTACCAAAGCTCACACTCTGATATCCTCCGTTATGCTTTACGCTGACGATATACTGAGGTGATACAAGCGTAGCAACGCCATTTGAGCTCACACTGCTGAAATCGGCCATTGGGGCTTTATCCAGTCTCCCCACAAGTTTTCCGTCCTTATCATATACCGGAATATCTGTGGCACCAGGTACAAAAAGCCCTTTGTTTTCAGCGAAATCACGATAAATCTGATAGGCAATATCGGAACGGACAATGCCCGCCTGGGATATCTGAGGGTAATACAGATAGACTGCTGGAATGCCAGCCAGAAGAATATGCGTTAATCTTCGGCATGTCTTTTTTATTACCCTGCTGGCAAGTTCAGAGACAACAATAAGTCCCCCGGTGACAGGGCAATATTTAAGAGAATAAACTTTATTCACTGCGGACTCTCCATGATGTTTAAGTACTAATGATAACCAGACGTTATCACCCGGGCGGAAAATATAGTGACTGCATTAATGTATTTTTGTGATGTCTGTTACATAGTGAAATACTTTTCGTTTGCTTACAAAATTACCGCTCCTGCAATTTTTTTCACATATGCGGTATTGTTTTTATATGTTTTTATTACTGCCACCATTAATTATACTCGTGATTTTTACTTATAAAAAATAAACATAACCCATCTAATTTTATAACATTGTTACCCTGGGTATTTACTTAAGAGTATTACCAGAGGGTGATTTTATCCGGATATGACAAGTATAGGTTGCCTCATTCAGTATTCATAAATTATGTTTACCACGGAGTACCCGACTTCCTCATCGATTGTCCTCGGATGACTATTTTTATTGTAAATGTAATTGAGATACTACAGCATTTTGTTTAAATGCCATTCTGTTCATAATCACTTGTGCGATGTGCATAACACCTTAAGTTTTTAACGACTTTCTCGCTGAAATACTATTTTAAAACTTCATTTTATGTCTATATCTTTTAATGGGGTAATGTTAAATAAAAATTTATTTTTTTATTGGTGATAAAGAATGAAAATGCATGCAACAACCGGCTTTTATTGTCATTGTCATTTGTAAGATTCAAAAAAATCGGACATTTCTTATAATTTCCCAGTGATAATAATAAGAAATAATAAATATTTTATTATTGTTACCTTCTTTTGTTGTGATGAGCATCACAATTTATTCCTGAATCAATTCATTATGTATTTGAATTAGTTAAAACGTGCGCTTAACGCGCAAGCTTTCCGTTTCCAAGACTGCCTGGGTATGGTGAATCAGGTCTAACGGCGCTTGCAAGGCCAACAATCAACGAATTAAGCGCCAGACGTATGGTCAAAAGTAGTGGAGTAGAAAAGGGGGAATTATTTGTTGGAGTGCAAATTCGCCAGCTGGTACTCCCTTTCCCTCTGGAAGCTCCCTTGTGCGTACCTCTCCGCCTTTCTCCCTTCGGGAAGCGTAGCGCTTTCTCATAGCTCACGCTGTTGGTATCTCATTTTGGTACAGGTCGTTCGCTGCAAGCTGGGCTGTGTGCACGCTCCGTTCGCAAGCTTGCCTGCTGGTTATACCTGATGATGAAATTATTCTGACTCAGAATGTGTTATCTTTGTTACAGAAATATTGCTCTCATTAATAAGCAGCGGTGTCCAGCTAATCACTAGAACTTTGCGGTATTACTCTGTTTCCTGCGTGGTCCTAGATTTGTTCCGGATAAAAACAATTCTCCTCTCTGTGGAGTTGTATCCAGGATGAGATATACGTCTCCGTCCTGAAAAAGCAAGTAATTAATCAAAAATGTATTTTGGTTCCATACATATAGTATGTAATATCATTCAGACGCTTACTTAACTTATTTTTAGCATGCGGTATACTCTACCGCGATAATGCAACCGTACAATATTGTGATTGTGCGCTTCCCAAACGCTGCTCTGTGACTATCTCATCATTATTTGTCAACGACGGATGAAAAGTAGCTCTTCCGCAACCTGGGTGGAAGAAAATGGATGAAACTTTCTGGTGAACAAGGATCTAAGCTGTTTTCAGTTATGGGCAACGCAATGCACTCTCTTAAGACACTTCTACAGTTACCTTGCGGATGGTAATGCAGTCGACAAATTATTAGATCTGACGGTATAACCCTCCATCTCCGCGGAAAACGCAAAACAGCGCAATGTCCTGAATGCTTTAAGCGTAGCGATTCTGTTCATAGTTGTCCCCGGCGCCGGATACAGCATCTACCCTGCACAGGCCAGACGCTATGGCTTGTATTTTCCGTCCGCCACTGGTACTGCCGTAACCCGGCTTGTTCACGTAAAATTTTTGCCGGGTCGCAGTCAATCTTGATACTCACCGTCCCCTCGTCCTGTTGCACGGTCGCGATCAGCATACGCTGGCGACCTGGTTCAGAAAATATCCGGAAATACAGGTTGTCTCGCGTGATCGCTGCGGAATCAATGCGACAGCAGCACGTGAAGGTGCACCTCAGGCCAGACAGGTAGCTGAACGATGGCTTCTGCTAAACAATATTGGCGATGCGCCTGAACGAATGATGTACAGACATATGACTCTGATACGTCTTGTTACCAGTTAGTTGTCACCAAAGGAATAACCCGGGGCAAAACCATCTGTGCCTGCAGTATCGCTCCGTCGTCCGGAACGCCTTAAACAGCAAACCCGCAAAAAACGGCATCAGCTTTGGACAGAGGTTATGGCCCTGCATAACAAGGGATGTAGTTTCAGGGAAATATCCCGTATTACAGGCCTGTCGCGTGTGTTACAGGCAGTGAAACCATTGTCAGGGATGCTATTGCCAAATGGCGTAAAGGCTGGAACCCACCGGTTACTACTGCCGTCAGACTTCCTTCAATGTCCCGGGTAAGGCGCTGGTTGATGCCCTGGAGAATAATCAGGGATGAAGAAAATTATGCTTCCCGATTTATTAGTCTGATGTGTGAAAAAGAACCGGAGCTGAAAATAGCGCAGCAACTGGCACTCGAGTTCTACCGTATTCTGAAAACCCAAAATAAATCACAGCTAAGTAGCTGGTTCACTCGAGTCCACGAAAGCGGTTCAGCAGAATTTCGGCGCGTGGCGGCGGGGATGGAAGCTGATGCTGCAGCTATATGTGAGGCAATCAGTAGCCGCTGGAGTAATGGTGTTGTCGAAGGTCATGTAAATCGCCTGAAGATGCTAAAACGCCAGATGTATGGTAGAGCCGGATTTGAACTACTCAGGCAGAGGGTCATGAGTCCACTGGCATGAAAATCTCCACCCAAGTTGCGGAAGAGCCACTTTTCATCCGTCGTTGACAAATAGCCGTTCAAAGTTGCACGAGGAATCTTTATGGATTTGTGGTTGCTCGCGAATGACGAAAGCTGTCTGCGCCATCAGGCCTTCTGGCATAGCTGGCAGGGGCCGCTTGTTGAAAGGCAACAAAGTAACAACATCACTCTGACTGATGTGTTGGAAGGCGTACATGCATATCTGCAAGGGCATCTTGATGACTTTGAAATACAGGAAGCCTTTGTCACCAAAGAATTACCGCTAAAGCTCGCACAGTTGCGTGAACGCTGGGAGCGTTACGTGGTACTCAATGCTGAATTGGCAGCAAGAGGGCGCGGGGGATTTGAACGTAATCGCCGTGATGATTAGCCTCCTTTGGGCTGAAAGATTTGCGCATGTGCAAATCACCGGAGCACACGCTAATAAGTCGTTCAGAAAGTGAGCTCCAAGCCACTCTGAAAATTACCCGTACCATGCTGCAGAACGGCATTGACCGTAATAGCGTCATAAAGACTGAAGACGACCTGGCGCAGATCCACCACTAATCCCCCTCTCCTGGACTCCTTGTCCGGCCATCACCGAATATTGGAGGGGCAGGGAGGTACCATATTCTGGGGCTCAGCCTACCCCCAATATCTTTATTCCCCCGCAACGTTCCCCGTCACTGTCAGCTCTCATAACCATCGAGATAAACCGCTGAAATGGTGTCAGCCAGCAGCCTGGATTTTTTTGGGGTAAGGTCTTTGCTGCGGTAATCGGTACCCGCAAATTGAGTTGTGCCCCGGAGTGAGTTTAAAAATTCCTGGCTGTGAAACTGCTGAAGGCGTTGTTGCACATCACTCCATGATTTTCCTGTCGCTTTATCTTTAGCTCCCATATCCCAGAACTGCCGAAAAAAAGCACCATCATTCGTGTTGTGTCGGCCTTCTGGGTGGAAAAGTTAGGATCAAAACCGTCATCTGATGCATAAACGTAATGCCGGGTATGTTGTTCCATACTGCCCTTTGGCGTGCAGGCTGTCAGGACCGTTGCCGCTGTCAGCAGGGCGATAAGATACAGTGTGCTACCGGAACGACTCATGAGTGTCTCCTTACCTTTATATCTTTTTACTCAGTGAGTTATATAACCGCTGACTATCTTATCATCAGTTTCCAACTGTGTTTAGTGGCTGAGCCGTACCAGAATCACCTGTTTTTCTGCTGTAGTGCCGGTCTCATCCTGCAGTGACTCCCGTTCTGCCTGCATTCCTTATTTACCGTATGTCCGGCTCAGTTAACCGGATTCAAATTCCCGGTATCCCTCTCGTCCGGACCGGTAGCAGACAAGCCCTGGCCTCCTGTAACAATAAAACGGTGAACTCAATCTGACCGTCATTTTCAGCAACTCCATACCCTCCCCAACGGGGCTCATATCATGGTCCCGGAAAACGGTAACGTCTGGCCGGTTTTGCGGTATCTGGCGGGACTGTCGAATTGTGAGTAGTTGTTTTTTGATCGTTTTCACAAAAATGAAAATCCACAGGGTTGACAGGGAAAACGCAGCGGCGTAATTTTTATGCTGTATATAAAACCAGTAATTATATATGCAGTACTTATTTTTAACTGATTGTTTTTAATGTCAAAGAGGATTTTATAATGGAAACAGCTGTAGCGTACTATAAAGATGGTGTTCCTTATGATGATAAGGGGCAGGTAATCATTACTCTTTTGAATGATAATCCAGACGGGAGTGGCTCTGGCAGCGGTGGTGGAACTGGAGGTAGCAACAGTGAAAGTTCTGCAGCCATTCATGCCACAGCTAAATGGTCTACTGCTCAATTGAAGAAAACGCAGGCAGAACAAGCTGCCCGGCCGTGCTTGCTGGAACTACATTAGGTATCTGGGGGATTGCTATTTATTGATATATTTACGTCTGGATAACGTAAATGATTGCGGTATACAGGCCAGGCAGTCAGGTTTTCAGCCGTGCCTGTTCCTGCAGCAGTTCCAGATGATATGCAGCAATAGCGTTTACCACCCCTGCCGTCATCCGTGCGTCAGCGATCGCTGAGTGTGCCTGCCCTTCCCAGTTCAGTCCGGTCTGGCTGGCAGCACAGGCCAGTGAAATAGTGCCATAGCGGTTGGAGGCTCCATAATATCCTGCAGCCAGCTCCATCACACAATATACCGTCAGTTCTTCCAGCCAGTCAGCCGGATCGCTATGTGCGGCAGCAGTCTTTTTCAGAATGCGGATGTCGAACCGGGCATTAAAGATAATTACTGGTCGGTCCCCGATTGCATGACGCAGTTGCCGCACCACATCAGTCCATGATGGTGCTCCGCAGAGTGCCTGCTCACTGATACCATGCACGGCGGCGGCCTGCGTCCCGATGACGACCGTGGGCTTCAGTCTGGTTTCAAATACCACCTGACCGACCGCATATCTCGGCCATGAAGGCTGGTATCTCAGTCCATTCTGGTCGTCGGATCGAAAAAGGAGAGTGGGAAAACAACAGTGTTCGGCACTGGCGCACACGCAAAGCTTCCTCTGGAAGCTATGTGGGACAGCATGCTTGTTCCTCTGTTGAAAGAGAGGCCGGCTCTGACACCAACAACTCTGCTGGAGATGCTACAGGA
>PPYF01030499.1_pt1 | contig 10615 bp, 9 predicted proteins | sample 1559871 | NCBI WGS metagenome assembly PPYF01 (sample SAMN08240021, study PRJNA423297) | Human gut metagenome, whole genome shotgun sequencing project.
GACCTGGCAGGATTAGACCGGCTGGTCTTTGGATTTGCAAGAGAAGGAGAATAAGATGTTTGATAAGTTAGAAGGTTTAGTAGATCGTCTGGACACTGTACTGCAGGAATTGAATGATCCAGATGTAGCAGGTAACCAGAATCGTTTCCGTGATCTGATGAAAGAACAAAATGAGCTGACACCGATCGTGGAAAAATACAAAGAATACAAAGCAGAGAAACAGAATATCGAAGATAGTTTGATGCTTTTAGAAGAAGAGTCTGACGAAGAGATGAAAGAACTTGCCAAGGAAGAACTGAATGAATCTAAGGCAAATGTGGAAAGATTAGAAGAAGAGTTAAAGATTCTCTTAATTCCAAAGGATCCAATGGATGACAAGAATATCATCGTTGAGATGCGTGCCGGTGCCGGTGGAGATGAAGCTGGGTTATTCGTCGCTGACGTTGCACGTATGTATCGAAATTATGCAGAAAGCAAACGTTGGAAAGTAAATACATTAAGTTTTAATGAGAGTGGAATCGGTGGATTTAAAGAACTTGTATTCATGGTATCTGGACAGGGTGCATACTCAAGATTCAAGTACGAAAGCGGTGTACACCGTGTACAGAGAATCCCTGCAACAGAGTCTGGAGGAAGAATCCATACATCTACAATTACGGTAGCGATCATGCCAGAAGTGGAAGATGTGGAAGTAGAGATCGATATGAATGATTGTAAGTTTGATGTATTCCGTGCATCAGGAAATGGTGGACAGTGTGTCAATACAACAGACTCTGCGGTACGTTTAACACATATTCCAACAGGAATCGTTGTATCATGCCAGGATGAAAAATCCCAGTTAAAGAATAAGGACAAAGCGTTAAAGGTATTACGTTCCCGTCTGTATGAATTAGAACAGCAGAAAGCACATGATGAAGAAGCAGCAAAGAGAAAGAGCCAGATCGGTACAGGAGACCGTTCTGAAAAGATCAGAACATACAATTATCCACAGGGTCGTGTTACAGATCACAGAATCAAGCTGACACTTCACAAATTAGATTCTATCATGAACGGTGATTTAGATGAATTGATCGACAGCTTAACAGCAGCAGATCAGGCAGCAAAATTAAGTAACATGGAAGAAGAATAATACAAAGAGATTTATAAGGGGTCAGGTGATCAAACCTGGCCCCTGCATATATTTAATTGAGGTATACAAAATGAAAGATGGATTTATCAAAGTTGCAGCCGCAACACCAAAGATCAAAGTGGCAGATCCTGCATACAATACAGAAGAAATTTTAAAGATCATCGATGAGACAGAAAAAAATGGAGCAAGTATTCTGGTATTTTCTGAATTAACGATCAGTGGATATACATGTGGTGATCTATTCTTGCAGCAGCCACTTTTAACAGAATGTAAAAATCAGCTTTTAAGAATTGTGAAAGCAACTGAAAATAAGAGTATGTTAGTTGTTGTAGGATGTCCGATCGTTATAAAACAAAAATTATATAACTGTGCGGTTGTGATCAGTGATGGCAGTATTTTAGGAATCGTGCCAAAAACACATTTACCAAACTATTCAGAATTTTATGAATTACGTCATTTTACATCTGGAGAAGGATTAGAAGAAGATCTTTGGTTTGGAGAAGAATTTGGTTATGTAAATGTAGCCGTGAATCAGTTATTCAAATGCAAAGAGATTCCAGAACTTGTGGTAGCATGTGAAATCTGTGAAGATCTCTGGGTACCACTTCCACCAAGCACATATCACGCAATGGCAGGAGCAACGGTAATCTGTAATCCATCTGCAAGTGTAGAGACAACAACAAAAGAATCTTATCGAAGAAGCCTTGTATCAAATCAGTCAGCAAGATTGTTAGCGGCTTATATCTATGCTGATGCAGGAGAAGGAGAATCCACACAGGATGTTGTATACAGTGGACACCATCTCATATGTGAAAATGGTTCAGTTTTAGCAGAAGCAAAACGATTTACAAATGAGATTATCTATGCAGATATCGATGTGCAGAAATTGGCAGCAGAACGAAGAAAGATGACTTCTTTCCCAGGAGGCCAAACAGATGATTATTTTGAACAGGAATTTTCACTAGAAGTCAAAGAAAACAAGATCACAAGAACATTCCCGAAAGCACCATTTGTACCAGATAATCAAGATGAAAGAGATAAACGATGCGATGAAATCTTATCTTTACAGTCTATGGGACTTAAGAAACGTCTGGAACACACAAACTGCAAACATGCAGTCGTAGGAATTTCAGGTGGATTAGATTCCACATTAGCAGTCTTAGTTACAGCAAGAGCCTTTGATCTGTTAGACATTCCAAGAGAAAACCTGATCTGTGTGACAATGCCATGTTTTGGAACAACAGACAGAACTTACCAGAATGCCGTATCCCTGATCAAAGAATTAGGAGCGACACTCAAAGAAGTAAGAATCGAAAAAGCAGTCCGCCAGCATTTTGCAGATATCGGGCATGATGAAAATAACCACGATGTAACTTATGAAAACTCTCAGGCAAGAGAAAGAACACAGATTCTGATGGATATGGCAAACCAGTACAATGGTATGGTCATCGGAACAGGAGATATGTCAGAACTGGCACTCGGATGGGCAACATACAACGGGGATCATATGTCTATGTATGCAGTAAACTGCTCCGTACCAAAGACATTAGTTCGTTACCTTGTACTTTACTATGCAGAGACAACAGAGAATAAGAAATTATCAGAAGTACTGATGGATGTCCTAGACACACCAGTAAGTCCAGAATTACTTCCACCAGTTGACGGAGTCATTTCACAGAAGACAGAAGACTTAGTCGGACCATATGAACTGCACGATTTCTTCTTATATTATATGTTAAGATTCGGATTCCCAAAATCCAAATTATACCGCATGGCAAAATTAACATTTGACGGTGTATACGATGATGAAACGATCAAGAAATGGCTGGATAAATTCTATTGGAGATTCTTCAGCCAGCAGTTTAAACGTTCTTGCCTGCCAGATGGACCTAAGGTTGGTAGTGTAGCAGTATCACCTCGAGGAGATTTAAGAATGCCAAGTGACGCAAGTCCAACGGCATGGATCTAAAATAAATAAAAGTCAGTTGCAAACGCGCTTTCGCTCGATTCGCACGTAGCGGACACTAAATTCGACAGCGACGAATACTCGTCACTGCTCATTAAGTGCCGACGAGCTCCTATGTTTTTCAACTGGCTTTTATTTATTTTAGTGAAAGTTTGTTGGTAAAAATAAAGAACATAACTGTTTTAGGATATGTGAAAATTTGTTGGAATTATAAATAAATTTCGTTATAATGATTATATATTACGGAAAGAAAATGCGAAAAAGAGGAATGAAAGAACAAATATGAATCAACAATCGAAAAGAAATCTAACCAATAAGATCATAAGCTTAGCAGGAATCATGGTTTTTGTTTTTTTTATAGCAATCTATGTCAGTGCATGTTCAAATTATCTGAAAGGAAATAGAACAAGAAGAAAATTATTCGGGGCGACTTATATGACGATGAATAATGAATTCTATAAAGTGGTCAATAACCAGATTCGCATGCAGGTTGAGAAGAATGGAGATGAGATGATCACATTGGATCCGGCACTTGATCAGAAGAAGCAGAATGAGCAGATCAAACAGCTGGTTAAACGAAAGGTAGATGCAATCTTTTTAAATTCAGTCGACTGGAAAGAAGTAGAGTCTGGATTGAAGGCAGCGAAGAAAGCGAAGATTCCAGTGATCGTTATCGACTCACAGGTTTATAGAAATGATCTTGTCACAATGACGATCGTGTCAGATAACTACAAAGCAGGTGTTTTATGTGCAAAGGAAATGATGAAGCAAAAAGATCATGCGAATATTGTATTGTTAACACATAATGCAGCAAGATCTGCGGTAGATCGTATCAATGGATTTACAGATACGATCAAGAAAAATAAAAACTATAAGATCCTTGCATCTGCAGATACTCAGGGACAGATCGAACGTGCACTTCCCAAGGTAGATAAGATCATCGAAAAATACAAGAATATTGATGTCGTCATGGGATTAAATGACCCGGCAGCGATGGGAGCTTTAGCTGCTCTTGACAGTAAGGGGGCTAGAGAAGGTGTTCTCGTATACGGAATTGATGGATCTCCAGAAGGAAAGAAACTGATCAAAGAAGGTATGATGACAGGAACAGCAGCACAGTCTCCCAAACAGATGGCAGACACAGCGATCAATGCAGCATACAAGATTTTGCAAGGGAAAAAAGTAGAGAAGAAAAAGGTAATCTCTGTTCAAATGATAACAAAAAAGAATGTAGAGCAGACTGATATTAGCCGTTGGCAGCAAGGAATTTCTTAGAGAATATCACATATCTCCCAAACGAACCAGTGACATCAACAGTGTTGATATTTATTGCTTTTTTCTTATTGTTAGGCATTATAGAAATTCGAAGAAAACAAAGAAAAAGGCAACAGGTATCTGTGATCTTATATGCAGCAGAGATTTTGTTATGTCTGATCATTATTAAATTTGTTTATGTAAATTATAATGGAATCATTCTTCTTGTCATTGCAGATATTGTAACGGATATCAAAGATAAACACACTAGGGGAATTTTCTTTGTCATCATGGGAATGATATATTTATTCTCAGACTACGATATCATATCAATGTTTATAGATATGATATCGTTCCAACAATTTTTGAGTGTATACCCGGCGAAAGTCAGTATGATGATCCAAGGAACAAGAAATATACTAGTTGCATTGAATGCGATCGCATTTATTGCATACATGATCATTTTGATGAGAAATCAGATGAAAGAGAATGCAAGGATTGGATTGTTAAACCTTCAGCTTCAGACAGCCAATATACGTTTAAAAGAAATGAATGAACAGCTGAAGGACTATTCAGAGATGACAGAGAAAATGGCGGAGACAAGGGAACGAAATCGAATTGCCAGAGAGATTCATGACACACTGGGGCATACGATGACTGGACTGTCTGCAGGAATTGACGCATGTATCGCGATGATCGATTTTTCTGTAGATGCAACGAAAGAACAGTTAAATAAAATATCACAGGTTGCAAGGCAAGGAATTAAAGATATTCGAAGATCGGTCAATAAATTAAGACCAGATGCCTTAGAGCATAGTGGATTGCAAGAAGCTTTAGAAAAGATGATCAATGAGACGATGCAGGTATCAGATGTTAAGATTAATTATGATTGTCAGGTAGAGGTCTTGAAATTCAATCAAGATGAAGAAGATATGATCTATCGTGTAGTACAGGAAAGTATTACAAATGCGATCAGGCATGGAAAAGCGAAGCAGATTGATGTAAACTTATGGAAGGAAGATAAGTGGCTCAATCTAGAGATCAAAGACAATGGAATCGGATGTGAAGAGATTCATACAGGATTTGGATTGATCCATATCGAAGAGAGGATCAAGATGTTAAAAGGAACTGTAGAATATGATGGAAGTAATGGATTTAAAGTCACAGCAAGAATACCGATCAGATGGGGTGAAAAACTATGATTAAAGTAATGATAGCAGATGATCAGGAACTGATCAGACAAAGTTTACAGATCGTACTTGAGATGAAAGAAGGAATCGAAGTTACTGCAACTGCCAAGGACGGAAGAGAAGTCATTCAGGAAGTCAGGAAAGACAAGCCAGATGTTATTTTAATGGATGTGCGTATGCCAGAAATGGATGGAGTGCAATGTACACAGATCATCAAAGAACAATATCCAGATGTCAAGATCATTATTTTGACAACGTTCGATGATGATGAGTATGTATACAATGCATTAAAATATGGAGCAAGTGGTTATCTGTTAAAAGGAATTTCTATGGATGAATTAGAAAAAGCGATCAATACAGTACATAGCGGCGGGGCCATGATCAATCCAGAAGTGGCAACAAAGGTGGTCGATTTCTTCTCTGAAATGGCACAAAGCAATTATGATACATCAATTCATGCACAGAATGTAGAAGAGATCACAGATGCAGAATGGGAGATCATTAAATTAGTCGGAAGAGGCATGTCAAATAAAGAAATCTCGACGGAACTAAGCCTTTCCGAAGGAACTGTACGAAATTATCTCAGCACGATCTTAAGTAAACTAGACCTAAGAGACAGAACCCAGCTTGCAATCTGGGAAGTACAGTCAGGTTCAGCCAAATACGGGAGAAGATAGATGAGACAGAAACTAGAAAAATGGTGGAAACGAATCATTGCTGTTGGATTGGTCATAAGTTTATTATCTGTTGGTTTTGTGATCTATCCCAAACAACAAAAAATTGTTTTAACCTTTGGAATGTTCGCAGGAAACAAGTGGGATGTTCCAGATGATAATTGCTATCAGATGATCGATCAAGTAATCAAAGAATTTGAAAAAGAATATCCGAATGTCACAATCAAATACGAAAGTGGTGTGATGAAAGATGATTATTCAGAATGGCTGTCACAAAAGGCACTAAAAGGAGATCTGCCAGATGTTTTTATGGTCTTGCCAGAAGATTTTAGCACATTTTCATCCGTAGGAATGTTAAAGAACTTAGACTCCTATACAAAGATTGATAAAGCGTTCAAAAAAAGCAACTATTATGAAGGAAGTTATGATGCTGGAACCTATAAGGGAACGCAATATGCTCTTCCATATGAAAGTGTACCAACTTTGATGCTAGTCAATAAGACACTACTAAAAAAAGAGCATATCAAAATGCCAGGGAATCACTGGACTTGGGATGATTTTTATAAGATCTGTCAAAAAGTAACCAAAGATACCGATGGAGATGGCCGTTTAGACCAATTTGGTGTATATAATTATAAATGGAATGATGCAACTCTGAGCAATGGCGGAACATTGTTTAATCAAAGTGGAACAAAATGCAACTTGTCATCCGAACCAATTGAAAATGCAATCCTCTTTACAAAGAAGATTGAAAAAATATCATCTTTTCGAAATCTGACATCTGATGATTTTGATTCTGGAAATATTGCATTTCGTCCTATGACATTTTCAGAATTTAGAACGTATAAACCATATCCATGGAAGATCAATAAATACTTTGATTTCAAATGGGATTGTATCAGACTCCCTTCCGGACCAGATGGAGAGAATAAGACACAGGTAGATAATCTGCTGATGGGAATCAGCAATCAGACCAAGCAAGGAGATATGGCATGGCAGTTTTTAAAGAAATTATGTTATGAAACAAAGACACAGCAAAAGATCTTTCAGTATCGTCAGGGAATCTCACCATTAAAAGCTGTGACGAATTCAAAACAAGCACAGCAGGTATTAGAAAAAAGCATGGGTGAGAATATGACAGATAAAATGAAATTGTTAGATGAACTCATGAACAATGCCTTGCAGATTCCAAAATTCCGAAGATACAATGAAGCCTACCAAAAGATTGACAGTGAGATGACAAGAATTCTTACAGATGAAGAAGAATTTGATTCCAATATCTTGAAACTAAAACAAGAGATTGATAAGCTTTTAAATCAGTAATAATAAGAAGATCAAAACAAACAAAACACAAATATGACATTTGTCACATAAAAAGGGACATTTGTAAATTGAAAGTCATGACAATTTACAGATGTCCTTTTTTTGCGTGATTGGTAGAATAAGCTTGTAAATAAGAGATAGGAAAAAAGAAAGGAGAAGAGGATGAAATACGTAGTATTAGTCAGCCACGGAACATTTGCACCAGGACTTCACAGTGTACTTAAGATGTTAGCTGGTGGAGAAAGAGAAGACGTGATCAGCGTCGGATTAGAGGACGGAATGAGTGCTGATGAATTCGCAGAGAAATTTAGCAATGCAATCAGCAAGATCACAGTAGACGATGAGATCATTCTTCTTGGTGACATTGTGGGTGGATCACCTCTTACAAATGCAATTGAACAGGTATCAAACAAAGGACTGATCGGTAAGACCATGATCTTTGGAGGAATGAACCTGGCAATGGCATTAACAGCAACATTAATGAAAGACGGCGTAGACACAGACATGCTAAAAGATAGCTTGATCAATGAGGCAAAAGACGCAGTGAAAGAATTTGTTATGACATCAGCAAACGATGATGAAGAAGACGATATTTAAATTTTAAGGAGGAAAAAAATATGTCAGTTTCATTTTTAAGAATTGATGACCGTATGATCCATGGTCAGACAGTAACACGTTGGTCACTAGAGTATCCATGCGATGGGCTGATCGCAGTGAACGACAAAGCAGCAACAACAGATGCACTTAAGATGGCATACAAGAGTGCCAGCACAAAGAAAACATTTGTTTGGACATATGAAGCATGGAAAAAGAAAAACCAGAAAGTATTAGACAGCAAAGACAATTACTTCCTGATCACAAAAGATCCAATCCAGATGAAGAAGATCTTAGTGGATGATGGATTTGTTCCAAGTGATGTAAAGAAAGTAATCGTAGGACCATGTAATGACAGACCAGAAGCTGTCAAACTTGGTAATAACCAATCTATTACACAGGAAGAAGCAGAAGCTTTAGAAGCAATCAGCAAAGCTGGTTATGAAATCGAATTTGCACTGATCAAAGAAGCGTCCATCGGAACATGGGACAAATTCAGAGGTCAGTTTGGATTTAACTAAAAAACCAATAGAGAGGAGAAACTATTATGACAATTAGTTGGTTACAAGCAATCATTTTAGGTATTTTTGCCTGCTTATCCAGTATGCCTGGTATGGGAGGTACAACCATTGGTAACTACACATTAGGAAGACCATTAGTTGCAGGTCTTGTCTGTGGTATCGTACTTGGAGATATTCAGGCAGGTGTTTTAGTCGGTGCGGCAATGCAGGTTGTATATATCGCATTGGTTACACCAGGAGGAACTGTATCAGCAGACGTTCGTGCCGTATCTTATATCGGTATTCCACTGGCAATGTTAGCATTAAATTCATACGGATTAGATCCTGCATCAGCAAAAGGTATCTCCATGGCAACATCATTTGGAGCAATGGTAGGAACGATCGGTACAGTATTATTCTATGGAACAGCAACGATCAACCTTGTATGGCAGCACATTGGATGGCAGGCCGTTGAAAAAGGTGAATTCAGGAGATTATACGTTGTAGATATGGTTCTTCCATGGATTTCTCATATCATCTGCAGTTTCTTACCAGCAGTTGTAATGTGTAAATTAGGAGTTCCAGTTGTAGAAGCGATCAAAACAACATTACCAATGGATGGAATTGCAATGAAAACACTGTTTACAGTAGGTAGCTTGCTTCCTTGCGTAGGTATTGCGATCTTATTAAAACAGGTAGTAACAAAAGCAGTTGACTTTATACCATTCTTCTTCGGATTTACATTAGCAGCAAGTATGGGATTAAACCTTGTATCAGTAACAGTTGTAGCAGCAATGTTCGCAATTATTTACTACAACATTAAAATGGTAGGAATCAGAGCAAAAGAAGCAGCCTTAGCTTCTGGCGGTTCCTTTGACGATGATGACGAGGAGGATATTTAATATGGCAGAGAAAAAACTATCTAAAAAAGCGTTAAATAAATCATTCCGTAACTGGGCTTATGGAAACTTAACATGTTTCTCTCAGGAACATATGCAGACATTTGGTTATCTGTGTGCAATGCTTCCATTGGTAGAAGAGTTATATGATACAAAAGAAGAACAGAAAGAAGCAATGAATACATACACAGCTTTCTTTAATACAGAACCACAGGTTGGATCTATCATCGTAGGTATCACAGCTGGTCTTGAGGAAGCAAAAGCAAATGGAAATGAAGATATCGATGCAGAAGCGATCAATGGTATCCGTGCCGGTCTTATGGGACCTTTAGCAGGTATTGGTGATTCCTTAGTTGTAGGTACATTAATTCCTATCTTACTTGGTATCGCACTGGGATTATCAACAGGTGGATCTGTCGTAGGACCGATCTTCTATATCGTAGCATGGAACTTGATCATGGCATTTGGAATGAAGTTCTTATACTTCAAAGGATATGAACTGGGTGGAAAAGCCGTAGATATCCTGGTTGGTGAGCAAGCAACCGCGATCCGTGAAGCAATCGTTATGTTAGGAACAATGGTTGTTGGATCTGTAGCAGCAACATGGGTATCAGTAAAAACATCATTCCATCTTGTAAACAGTGCAGGAAAAGAATTCTTAAATCTTCAGAAACAGTTAGACGGAGTATATCCAGGATTCTTAACAGCAGCTTTTGTAATCTTCTGTTGGTGGTTAATGTCAAAGAAAAAAGTATCTCCAGTTGTTACAATGTTGATCTTAGTAGTTGTAGCATTTATCGGAGTTATGATCGGATTCTTTAACCCAGGATTAAAATACTAAGAAAGGAAGTGTATTATGACAACACAAACAAGAGCACAGCAGTTAAAAGAAATTGAATTTCAGACACAAATGCTTAATAACCTCAAAAAATGGATTCGCAATCTCATTATTCTATCTTCTATCGGAGTCATACTTGCGTATTGGGGACTAGGTGTCCAAAGTAAAATGCCATTTACAGTATTTGGTGTAGCTGGAGTGATCATTACGATCATCAGTGTGATACTTTGTGTTGTCATAGGACTTGG
>PPYF01269907.1_pt1 | contig 10615 bp, 8 predicted proteins | sample 1559871 | NCBI WGS metagenome assembly PPYF01 (sample SAMN08240021, study PRJNA423297) | Human gut metagenome, whole genome shotgun sequencing project.
TGGCGTATATCATCGGCACAGCTTACGCCTCCACTGGCTATCAGATAGAGTTCAGGATGGTGCTCCAGTATCTCCTTATACAACGCTATCGATGGTCCTTGCAGCATTCCGTCACAACTGATATCAGTACAGATAACCTTACGGACCCCCTTCTCTACATAGTCTTTCAAGAACGGAAACAGTTCGCAGCCACTCTCATCCTTCCAACCATTGACGGCTATTTTATGCTCTTTCACATCAGCGCCAAGAATAATTTTCTCGGAACCATACATTTGAAGCCATTTGCAGAACAATTCGGGATTCTTCACAGCAATGCTGCCACCGGTCACCATCTGCGCACCGTTCTCAAAAGCTATCACCAAATCTTCATCACTCTTCACCCCACCTCCAAAATCAATAATAAGAGACGTACGCACAGCTATCTGTTCCAACGTACGGTAGTTTACCACATGATGGGAAGCCGCACCGTCCAAATCGACCACATGAAGTCTGCGGATACCATGAGCCTCCAGCTCCAGGGCCACTTCCACGGGATTTTCGTTGTACACCTTCTTGCTGTCATAATCGCCTTGGGAAAGGCGTACACATTTTCCGTCAATAATGTCAATAGCGGGAATCAGTTCTATCATTTTATTTACGATTTGACGATTTACAGTTCCAGGAAATTCCGCAAAATACGCTCTCCCACACTTCCACTCTTTTCCGGATGGAACTGTGTGGCGTAGTAATTGCCTTTATGCAAAGCGGCACTGAACGGATGAATGTAATCCGTCACGGCTGCCGTACAATCATTGACTGGCACATAGAAACTATGTACGAAATAAACAAACTCTTCTTTAGTAAAGCCTTTAAAAAGTCCGCTATTCGTCCGGGCAATGGTATTCCATCCCATATGAGGTACTTTATCCTCGTGCCTCTGCGAAATGAAACGTTTCACATCAGTATCAAAAATACCCAGGCAATCCACATCCCCCTCTTCAGAGTGGCGGCACATCAACTGCATGCCCAGGCAAATGCCCAATACCGGCTGGCGTAACTCCTTTATCAGCCTATCCATACCATCGGCACGCAAAAAGTCCATAGTGGTTTCCGCCTCTCCCACACCGGGAAAGATAACCTTATCGGCAGCACGTAGCACAGCCTCATCCGCCGTAATCACTGCCTCTACTCCCAGACGCTTCAAAGCATAATCCACCGAACGGATATTGCCTGCATTATATTTGACAACTGCAACTTTCATTTTTTTAATTGAGAATTGACCATTGAAAGGTAATAATTGAAAGGTAATGACAAGTTCCCCACCATCAACTATCAATTATCAACTATCAACTAATTAAATATTACCGTTTTGTTCTTATATGCCAACACCTTGCGTTCAATATGCTTCTGAACAGCACGAGAAAGCACAATCTTTTCCAAGTCCTTACCCTTGTTCACCAAATCCTGCACAGTGTCCTTGTGTGTAATACGCACCACATCCTGCTCTATGATGGGACCGGCATCCAATTCTGTGGTAACATAGTGGCTGGTAGCTCCAATAATCTTCACTCCACGTTCAAACGCAGCATGATAGGGCTTCGCTCCCACAAATGCCGGAAGGAAAGAGTGATGCAACAAGTCGAACAAGCAATGGGACATCTTTGAAACAAAGATAGCCATACGCGGTTTTGTATCGGAGAAATAGAGACGGAAATTCATCTCATATTTCTGTGCATACAAAGTGGCAAAATAATCCTCAATCTTTTCCTGAGGCACCAGAAAATCTTTCAATTCCCATTCAATACGCATAAAAAAGATATTCTCTACATGGTCTACATACTGATCCAGATAGATAATATTACCTTTATTCACCGTTATAAAGTCTGTTACTTCTGCCAATATGCCTGGTTTGTCAGGGCAGTGTAGCAACAGTTTGGCTGTTTTCATCATCCTAAAATGTTTTTTATCATTTTTCAAATTACAACATTCTCTTTTTGAGTTCGCAAAAATAACGATTTATTGCAAAACAACGAACTTTTCGAGCAAGAAGTTTAAAACAAGCTCCGAAATGTTTCGTTTTCTCCAGGAAAGGTTTTCATATCAAGAATAAAACAGTGCATAAACGTATTTCTAAACAGTTGTTAAATTTACTTTTCTCTTATTTTTCCAATCTTCTCAATATGAGGATATAAAGCAAATACAGCACAAAACGCTTGGAAAAAAGTTCGCCATAGCTATTGCAGATATCAAAGAAATGCCTACCTTTGCAACCGCAATCAAGAGAGATAGCAACGAAAGAATGAAATAATGGTGCGTTAGTTCAGTTGGTTAGAATACATGCCTGTCACGCATGGGGTCCCTGTCACGCATGGGGTCACGGGTTCGAGTCCCGTACGCACCGCGAAAGTAAATAGCAAATTAAAGCAAAGCTCTGAAATTCAAGGATTTCAGAGCTTTTTCTTTTTCTCCGCTTCGGTAAAAAATAGCAGTTTTAGGTAGTTCTCACGTGGCTTATTCGTGGGACTTTTTGAAAGCCGTTTTTGCTCCCACGAATTGACGCATTTGTCTTTGATTGTCAGTGTTTATAAACCGCAAAACGTTTTGTGATGCTTTTCCAAATCACTTTGTGAGCATTTTGCACCTGTTAACACAAAACGAATTGCGATTTTTATTTATTTTCCAGAATCATTTAAGCAGCTCTCAAAGGGAGTTTAAAAGTTCCTCAAATCATTATAATTCCTATCTTTATATAAATCTTAGGGAAAATGTATGCATAATGTAATCAAGATATCATACTCTGTCTTTCCTTTGGTGTTGTAAGAATAGTGATAACTGCACGCTGAAATGGCAATTATTTAATTTAGATAGCATTATGGAAATGCTTTTATTGTATATCTTTGCAGCCGCATTTATTGGCTGATGAAGATATTATGAAACAGAAACGAATACCGTTAGTGGGGGAACAATATCTTGTTCCCTTTATATTGATTACTTCTCTCTTTTTCTTGTGGGGATTTGCACATGCTATTCTGGATGTGCTGAATAAACATTTCCAAGAGTTGCTGGATATAACAAAGGCACATTCGGCCTTTATCCAGGCAATGATGTATATGGGATATTTTGTAATGGCCATTCCGGCAGGACTTTTTATAAGTCGCTTTGGATATCGCAGGGGAGTGGTTTTTGGATTGGTATTGTACGGCGTTGGGTCGCTGTTGTTCATTCCGGGACAGTATTATCTTTCGTTCAATATGTTTCTGTTTGCTCTTTTTGTCATAGGTTGCGGACTTACATTTCTGGAAACGGCTGCTAATCCTTATGCTACGGAACTGGGAGCGAAAGAGACGGCAGCCAGTCGCTTGAATTTTGCACAATCCTTCAATGGATTAGGTTGTATTTGCGCTCCTGTATTGGTAGGGCTGCTTTTGTTTTCGGAAGACGGGAATAGTGGTGCCGGCAATGTTGCCTTGCCTTATGTTGGTATGGGGATAGTGGTGCTGCTGGTAGCATTGGTTTTCTCAAAGATAAAGTTGCCCGAAATAGAACATGGTGTGGAGGTGGACAAGGACGGGCATAAGGTAGGGCTATGGTCGCACAAGCTTTTTATATTTGGTCTATTGGCTTTGTTTGCTTACGAAATCGGGGAGATTTCCATTAACAGCTTTTTTATCAATTATGTAGTAGAGCAAGGATGGATGAATGCTCGCGATGCTTCATTGGTACTCTCATTTGGCGGATTGGGATTGTTCATGTTGGGACGTTTTGCCGGTAGTTGGATTATGGGGCGTGTGTGCGCGGAGAAGATGTTGCTGTTTTGTGCTACGGGAACAGTGGTAACGACTTTGGTGGTACTGCTTGATGTCGGTATGGTGTCGTTGATCGCATTGCTCTGCGGATATGCTTTTGAGGCTATTATGTTTCCCACTATTTTTGCTCTTTCTTTGAGAGGGTTGGGTAATCACACCAAGCGTGCTTCTTCTTTCCTGATGATGTCTCCGGTAGGCGGGGTGGTAGGTCCCTTGCTGATGGGAGTTGTGGCTGATTGTACAACAATGGTGATGGCATTTATCGTACCTTTGGCTGCCTATTTCGTGGTTTGGTGCTACGCACGTAAAATGCTGTCTGTTGCAGGAAAGGTACGATAAAAGAAGTATTAATAGAGGATATATCCGGCTATTCCTGACAATGTTATCAGCAGAATGGGGTGTATGTTCCATTTCCAGGTTACTCCGAAAGCGACTGCGAAAATCAGGCTGCTTCTATAATCTATGAAATTTTCTTTGTTCATCAGTAACAGAGCTGCCGCAGCAATCAATGAAACGGACATTGGCAGCAGTCCGGACATGGCAGCTTTGATGTACTTATTGTCTTTGCATCTCACAAAGAAATAGGAAATAAGCAGCACTAATATAAATGAAGGCAGGCAGACTGCTATTGTAGCAGCAATGGCGCCCCATACACTTTGAGTGACGGAGTATCCCACATAAGTGGCACTGTTGATGCCGATGGGTCCCGGAGTCATTTGTGAGATAGCTACGACATCCGTAAATTGCTGGAGTGTGAGCCATTGATAGTGATCTACTACTTCATGCTGAATAAGCGAGAGCATGGCGTAACCACCCCCGAACCCGAACATCCCAATTTTTAGATAGACCAAGATCAGTTGCCAATAAATCATGCTTGTAATTTTGTCAGTTTATCTTTTAACCATAATGTGTAGATGAGCCCGCCGGCAATTCCTGCCAAGACGATGTAGACAGGTGACAGTCCGCATTGCCATATAAGTAATGTAGCGATGGCGGGAAGCACCAACTGCCAGTATTTCAGCTTCAAGGCACGTACAGCAGAAATGCAGGGGAATACGATTAAAGCCACTACTGCCGGACGAATTCCGTTGAATATGCGTATCATTGTTTGATTGTCCTGAAAGCGTGCAAAGAACATTGCTATCAGCATCATAATGACAAAGGAGGGAAGTATGGTAGCTAAGGCACATACCAGACTGCCCTTTACTTTATGCAGTTTGTAGCCGACAAAAATGGATATGTTTACAGCAAATACTCCCGGTAGAGATTGGGTCAATGCGAACATTTCCATAAAGTCGTTTTTGGTCATCCATTTTTTATTTACAATTTCACGTTCAATAAGAGGAATCATGGCATATCCGCCGCCGATAGTAAACATCCCTATTTTGGCAAATGTAAGGAATAAAATCAAGTATTTCATTTCTTATTATATCTGTACTAAAAGAGTTGCAATATAGGGAAAAAATCCCAATATTACAACTCTTTTACAACTCATGTTAAAGACGTATATTACTTCATCTTATTCAGGTTTTCCTGTGCTTTTTCAGGTTCTACGGTCAAGGCTTTTGTGAACCATTCCTTGGCAATCTCGGTGTCGCCTGACAACCATGCCAATACGCCCAAATTGTTCCATGCACGAGGGTCGTCTTTCACTCTTTCCAAGTATTGTCCGGCACGATCAAAATCACCATAAACAATGTTGGCTGAGGCTGCATTGATGTTTGCTACGATATCTGTGGGGTAGTTGGTAGCGGCTATTTCGTAAACTTCTTTGTATTCTTTCGTACCCGGTTGGAAGTTCTTGGCTACACCATACATTTCCTGCAAATTCAACATCTTGGGGTTGGTATGAATCAACGTGGCGGCTTCGGCATTACGCACTTCGCGTATTTCGTAGTCTATAGAAATAGACAGGCGGCGTAGGCGGGGATAATACTCGTTCATCATGGCACGATAGGAAGCAGCTCCCAGTCCGCTTTTCAGTCTGGCTTCGCGTACATCGAGATTAGTATACTTGTTAATGATTTCCAATGCCTTGTCTGCGTATGCGGGCTTGTTTTCTTCGAGCATTTTAACGAGACTTTCCCAATCCTCGCCGGCTGAACTTACGTTCAATATACTATCGGGGAAGTGGTAGCTTCCTCTCAAGTAGAGAGCGAATGAATCGGCACGTTTCGTTGCTACGCGGTCATTGGTTTTGGCAGAGCCGTCAGGAGAGGCATATCCGCATATGTTGATAGCTTTGAATGTAACTAAATCGCCTTCTGTCAGCGGGTTAAGAGTTTCTTTCAACTTTTGCAGTTCTGCGGAGTTATTCTTGAAATCGGCTTTGAATTCTGTGCCGCCTACTGCATATTCTATGTATAAGGTATTCTGTTCCGAACGTACTTTTAGTGGTTCTTCCGTTGGAGTAAGATAAGATACCATACTCATGCAAGGCTCGCAAATAGCTCCTTTTTGTGGCAACGGTTCTTCTTCTACCACAACCACAGGTTCTATTACCTGAATCTCCGGAAGATCCAACAGACAGTCTTTTCTGCCTTCCTGCAATATCCACATATCTGCCTCATTCATCCATTCTTCATAAGGAAGGCATACTGTGTAATTCACAATGTCCTGACGGTTGGCAGACTTGCCTTTGATTATGGTATAGGGTGCATCATAATAACCTCTTTTGGCCAGCCTGCGGTCTTTATGGCGCATCTTGAACTTGTTCTTGCCGGTTACGACAACAGGAGGCAAGGTCTTATACTTCTTTCCGGCAAACAGTACCGGGGTGAATGCGTACGATTGGGTACTGTTGACTTTTACGGCTTCCATATTGAACTTGAAGTCCAATGTCAGCGTATCGTTCTCCAGAGTCAATGCCGGTTTGGTGACTTTTACTTCACCTGCAAATGCTGCTAACGGCAGCACGGCAAACAGCAGACAATATATTTTTTTCATATTCTTCTTGTTTTAGTTGATGAATTTAGAGTGATTGGGTTTCTACCGTTTTGTATTTACGCTTGTGTTTAGGTCCGAAAGTGAAGTTGATACCGAGATTCACGTTGACGGCTGCGCGACTGATAGGAGCGTAATAGGCCGGTTCATATTTGCACATGGGGACATCTGCACCGATGAAGAAGTTGAAGCCGCGCGGGTGGAAGTTCAGCATGATTCCTGCATCAGAGCCGAAGTTGGATAAAGCGTAGTTCACCGATGCTTCAAACCATGAGAGGGGAGCTACATTGGCAGAAACACGTGCTTCTGTCCATGAGTGCTTACCTTGCATGCGGGTGGTAGAAAGGAAACCGAAGTTCAGGCGGTCGTAGGCCGGCAGAGTGTATTGGGCACCCAGATGAAGGGTAGCTGCAAGGGCAGTGGTACGCTTCATTCCTTCACCCGCTTTATCGAACTTTGCCAAGTCTGCCAAGTCATCTACCAGTTGGTCTACTTGGTTGTCCAGCTTGTTTTCACTGTTAGTTCCATCGTCTTTTACGGAGATTTCACTAAAACCGTCGAAAGTGAAGTCTTTACTCATGGTTCCCTTAGTTGTATTCTTCCAGGAAATAAAACCGAGGTCGAGCAAAGATGCGGAGAATGTCCATTCATCATTCAGTTTGTACGTTGCTCCCAAATCGATAGCCATACCGAAACCTGTGGGACCGAGATTGTCAGTATCAAAATCCAGATCATCATAAGAAATCTGTCCGTCCGTACCTTCTTTCAGTTGCTGGGTTCTGTCTCCGTTGGCATCCAAAATGTAATCATCTTCCTGATAATTGCCGGTCTCACCTTTGGTGGGTACAATGAGACCTTTGGCAGACATATAAAGTTCAGCGTTCTTGGGAGTGATAGTCCATTTGTCTTGAGAAGCGAGGATGTTCAGTTCATCAATATGTACGGTTGCCTTTGCCAGTCCCACGAGGGCTTTCACTTTGGCGCCCACTGTCAAGCGTTCATTGATTTCGCGCGCATGGCCGAAGGCGATCTCCGCATAGTTGGTAGATACGACATTTAAGTTTTTCACATTGTAGCTGCTTCCCGTTTCACTGGCTACTCCGTTTTTCATGAACTTGAAGAGTTCATCGGGCATGAAGAAGTTGGTATTTGACTTTACGGAAATGCCAAATGTGTTGAAGCCTCCCCAGGCATGAAAGCCTAAGGAAAGTATTGATTCGTCTATGTTGACACCGACTTTCAGTCTTTTAGGCAATCCTTTTAAGAATTCGGCGCTGCTGACTTCTTCATTCATAAAAGTGGTAAGATCACCGTTTGACTTCTTGAAGATGAAATCGCCTACACCACCGGTGGATTGTGCGCCGATTGTGAGATTTCCCAAACCGGGGAAGCTGACATAGCCGCGTTCGCCCATAAAGGCGGGATTGAGTTCGTGACGGTAGGTGCTTCCTTCCAGGAAATAGGTTGAACGGCTGTTCTGTGTCTGTGCCATTGCGTCACTGACAGCAAGTGTAGTTACTGCTCCGGACAATATAATCGCTAAAACATTTGTTCTCATTCGTTTCATTATATATGATTGTTGAATCTTTTGTTTATATTGCATGAAATGTATTTCTCTCTTAATTCAAGTCCACTTTAATGCCGTTGGGAATTTTCAATTTCATGTCTTTAAGTTGCATCCATTGTGAACTCAATAACTGAACATCGGTAGCTTGTCCCGGTACGGCTGTCACTTTAAAGAAGAGTCCGTCCAGCTTGCTGATTGCGCCTTCTTTGGTTGACACTAAATTGATGTTTAGTTGGCTTGTTGCTATGCTTTTTCCATCTTTACTTTCAGTTATAGTACCTTCTACGGTTACATTAATATCTGTTATTTTGTTACCGTTTACGTCCAGTGCGCTTACATTCTCATTCTTGATCTCCATCTTTAAAGGAATGGTGTTGTCGGCAGTAATGCTGATTATTGCTTTCTTTATGTCCACATCTTCAAGGTCGAGGTCGAAATCGTCGATAGTCTCTTCATATACAATCTTCAGTCCGCTGCCAAAACTTAGAGGAATGTCTATGTTGTATTCACTGTTCAATACATAGTCTTGTCCCAAATTGACGGTATAATAGTCGTCTGTTTTTACAGCCGGTTTTAACTCAACGCTTATACGGTCGGGAATTGTTTCAATAATGTCATTCAGATTTGGTACGATAACTTTAGTTGCCCCTGTTTCGACAACAGTTTTTTCATTGCGTACTATTGAAATTGTTTGTTGCTTGTTTCCACTGGGTTTTAACTTGATAGGGACTCCACCATTACCGCTTCCTATCTTTACGGTTTTGGTTACTTTTCCGTTCTTATATCCGGTCATGATACCGTCCATCTCTATTTCTTCATTCAGAGGATTATTAGCCTTGAATGAGAAAACAGGATTGGTGATGTCCAGTTTTACCTCCTCGTCTTGTAAGAAGTCGGGTAAATTGGTTAATTCAACTTCCGTAGGTTTCACATCCATATCAGGTTTAATGGTGCCATTTACTTCACTTACTGTCATTGCTGCGAGGATAGCTGTAGGAGTGATACTTAAAGAACCGGTACCCCGGGCTTGATGTACAGTTACATCAGTTTTTACCGTTATCTTTTGATTTTCGATTTTAATAATCCGGTCACCATTCTCTTCTTTAACTTTGTTTCCGTCGCCATATTTCTCTCCAAATACGTATTTGGAAATATACAGATCTATTGTATAAGTTGAACTAGAAAGGGTTTTATTACTGATAGTAAGAACCTGACCATTCAGTCCACTTTGTCCTTCCTCAAATTTTATGAAGTCGGGGAATGTAATTGTCATTTTATCAATAGTGACATCACTATACGATATGGAACTGGTTTTATTAATCTCAAAACTGAGAGTTAATTTTGCAGGTGTATTAGCAGTTAAAGAACCGATTTCTATTACAGCTTCATCAATTCCATGCGCCTCGGTGTTTACAGAACCTTCAGATTCTATATCCTCAACCGTAACATCTTCTGGTTGGGGATATGTCCGATCATTGATTACTTTAATCGAATTTATAGGATTCGAAGATGCATTAACTGTCACCATTTTTACTGATGTATTTGTCTCATCTATTTTATCCGATTTCAGCAGATGATATTCTCCATTCACGAGTTGCAAATCATCTCCCTCATCAAGTTCGATGATTTTGTCCAGTGTTATTTGCTCCGTATATCCTACGGGAATTGCCAAATGTTCGCCACCTACGTTGACTGTCATGTCAATGTCTTTGTTTAGGTCATAACTGTTATCGATGCACGATGTGGTTACCCCTAACGATGTTAATAATAGAGCCGTAGCTATGAACGGTCTTCTTTTAGTGTTTAGCATCATAATTTTACTGTTTTATAATCGATTTATTGTTGTTTGCTTATATTAAATATATGGAAAAATAGAATAGCTTAAAAGAATTTTGGAATACTTTTTAAAAGCTGCGCAAAGATATGAATATTCTTTAATTAGTAGGTGGTAAATCGTTAAAAAGATGCAATAGCTGACAAAAATAAAATTATTCGTCCGGTTTTGGCGTAAAGGCTGGGTATTGAAAATTGTTTATACTTTATATAGATGTTTATTGGATTGCATATTGAAGCTGTTTAAGTCGTATACTGAATAGCCCTATGGTTATAATTTTGTTTATCAGTACGTTGTTAGTCTGCATGAGAAGGTAATATATCGCTACATTTTAAATCTTTATTCTTAAAACTGCTTAAAAAGTGATTATATCATAAAGTTTAATAATTATCTTTGAACATTTCAAATTATCCTTAAATCCGCAACTCCATTCCCGAAGTGCTACCTACATAAAGAGAAATGGACTTTTGATTCGTAAGATAACCA
>PPYF01671883.1_pt1 | contig 10615 bp, 8 predicted proteins | sample 1559871 | NCBI WGS metagenome assembly PPYF01 (sample SAMN08240021, study PRJNA423297) | Human gut metagenome, whole genome shotgun sequencing project.
CCCCGACAGCACGACTGCGATCGAAAAATATGCCTCCGCGAATGCGTGCTGGAGTATATCGGGGAGCTGTGAAAGAGAAATCAGGATGGCGACTGCAAAAGGAAACCAGGCGTAACACCTGCGGCCATTCGCGGAGGCATATTTTTCGATCGCAGTCGTGCTGTCGGGGGACTTCCACACGGCAAAAACTTTGCGCCATCTAAATTGGTGATCAAATGAGGCATAGCAAAGGCGGGAGCATCTCAAATGGTGCTCCCGCCTGCCTCTATAAAATAAGAGCATGAAGCAAATTGCATTAGATCCGCTCTCCATTGCTGCAAATGCTGGCCAAACCACCAAGAAATATAAAAATACCATTTAGGATCGGCAGCTGCGATATCGTGGTTAAATATATTTAGTTCCGTCATAGGCAGGGCTCCTTTCTAAGTTTTAGCCTGCGCTTTCAGTTCAGCGTATTCGGTCAAAGCCTTATCCAACTCGGCGGAATATTTCTGTTCCTGCGTCTCCAGCTTTTTCAGACCGGCCTCCATGGTGGCAATATCCTTGCGGAATTCCTCTGCGCCTGCATCCTCCGCATACTCGAATTTTTGAAAAAGAAGCGCCTTTTCGGAACGCAGTTCCTCCAATTCTCCGTCAGCTCTGCAATACGGACAGCCAGCGCCTTGTGCCGTTTCACATGGTATATTGGCATTGCCTTTTTCTCGGCAACCAGAACCTTGCGCTCCTTGCTCTTTTCCTTGATTTGCTGCACCAGGCCGGTGTAACGCTCTAGTTCAGGCTTCCATACGGCGAGAGATTTTTGAATATGCGCCTTTCCACCACGGATATGGGAGAGCTGATAACAGAAGATTAGCACACGGCTGCGCAGCTTCTCCAGCCTCTCCGCGATGGCGGGGACAGTACGGGCAACCAATGCGGCCAGTTTTTTGATTTCGGCTTTCAACTCCCGCAGCAGCGCATTATCGGCCTTGATCTGACGGTTAATCTCGCAGCGGTCAGAAATGATTCCCTTGCACTCCAACCCCTGCGCCGCTACGCCCTCATGGATGGTAGGAATCTCATCCAGTCCTCTGGCGACATTGCTGCGGTGGTCAATGCGTTCCTCCCGCCCAGCGCGTTCCAGATAGCGATTGGACACGTCAGCCCAAGCTGCCCGCCATACAAGGAGCTGTTCTTCGCTGTTCCAGCGCTCGGAGACGGGATTCTGCCTGCCGTAGCGGGTGCTTTTCGGATGCTTGTCTGCACGGACAAGCCCTTGCACCTCAGCAGCAGATGGCGTCATATAAACCTTCTTTTTGCCGACCTTGTAGGGATATTGTTTCTCCCAGCCCTCGTCCTGCGCCGACTTGAACTCGGCGGCGGTGAAGCCTTTTTCCTCGCCGTTTCTGACGCAGAGATATTCCTTCTCAGCCTTGTACTGCCAGTGTCCCTGCCCATCCAACGGGCGCACCGTCAAGAGAATGTGGGCATGAGGGTTGTGACCATCGGTGTCGTGGATGGCAGCGTCGGCGCACATTCCATCGGCCACAAACTGCTCCTGAATAAACGTTTGCAGCAGCTCGATCTCCTGCTCACGGTTCAGCTCTATGGGCAGCGCCACGACGAACTCACGGGCAAGTCTGCTGTCCTTGGCCATCTCGACTTCCTCCACGGCGTTCCAGAGCTTTTCTCTGTCTTGCCATTCCTGTGGGGCGTATTCCGGCAGAAACACCTGCTGCCAGACAAGCCCTTGTTTTTTAGTGTAGTCGTGCTGAATCCCGTCATAATCGTTATACAGGCGGGAGCAGCTCAGATAAGCAGAAGCAGCCACGGCGGAGCGTCCTGCGCCCCGGCTGACCACCTTCGCTTCCAGATGGTAAATTGCCATCGTTCGTTCACCTCGTTTCCTTTTTCTGTTTCTCTTTCGTAAAAGAGAAAATGGACGGGAAGAATGCCCGTCCATCTCTGCGGCAAAGCTGCCGGTGGCAGGTTTGCGCAGGTGGTTGGAAAAATAGCGTCGGTTGAAGCGACGGTATTTGCCCAATCGCGCAAACGATGACAGCAGCGCCCGTAGGTGCTGTGGCATTGTCTGTCGCTTTCCGCAGAAAGCGAAATTCCCCTCGGAGAGCGCACGATGCCACAGGCATACCACCGCCTGTTTTACAGGTGGTGAGTAAGTGCGCCCTTCGGGAGGAAAAAAGGAAGGCCCCCGTTTTCCCGGAGACCTCCTGGCGGATTCAATTGTGCTGCGGCAGCTTCTGCATCAGGTAATGGAGTTTTGTACCATGGTAAGCTGAGCGGCTCCCTAGGATAGAGAGCCGCTGGTTGTTATTTTTAGCACGGATGTATTCGCCGTTGAGCTTTGCAGCGATAGTCTGCGAGTCTGTGGTGACGATGGACTGGGTTAAGGTGTAAACACTACGCCTACCAAAGCGGGGCGTGGGTGGAAACCAAGGAAGCCGACACGCAGTTTGAAGCTTATCTCGATATGGCCCGCTGGAGGGTGCGGGTATCCAGTTCAATGGAACCATCGCAGTCACAGACACAGTTCCGGATGGTATAGCCGTTTTTTCGTGCCCAGTCGGCATAGCTACCGTCAATTTCCCGATGCGAAAGCCTGTTTCTATTTTTGGAGGAATCAGTCTTCCTCCAGCTCAAAACGAATTGTCACACGGCTTTGACCTCCCACGGTACAGGTGAACAGAGTCAAATCCCAATTTCCACTTTCCATTCCCTCTATATCTGTGGGGTTCAGTGTCTCCCGTTCCACCATTTTGTAGGTGAATACATTTCCGTCCATATCCGTGAAGGTGGCAATATCGCCCTCCCAGAGATTCTTTAAGGTTCCGAAATGGGAAGTGTAGTTGTGGCCGCAAATAATCAGGTTATTCAAATAGGCAGACCCACTGTACCGGCAGGGAGCAGTTTTCAGATTGGGATAATTCCACTCACTGATAACCGGCAGCTCCAGCTCCAAGGCTGGGATTCTTAAAACACCGATAAAGTCTATTCCGTTGATGGTTTCCACTGGCATTTCCATATTAGGGGATAGAACATAGTCCGGAATAACAGTCCGCTCATCGCTCACCAACGGCTCCTGATCCCCGGCGGAGTCCGAGGGAGCCTCTGGAGCGGCCTCTGCGGGCAAATACGCATCCAGCTGGGTTACCGCTTGCCTGGCCGATTGCTCTGCCCGCAGCTCGTCGTACAAGTTGTAAGATACAAGGAAAATGGCTGCTGCAATCAGCAGCAGCCCAATCGTAATCAACAGCAACCCCTCTTGCTTTCTGCTATTTTTTTCTTCATTCCTCATCAACAGCACCTCTGCGGCGCACCAGGCCGATCACGACAAAGAGCAGTCCGGCGGCAATCAACACTGGAACCGGCCACCAGAGCTGGCCAGTCTGAGGCAGCGTCGGCTTTGTAGGTGTAGTAGGTTTGTCCGGCGTGGTAGGTGTTGTGGGAGTAGGTTCGTCAGGAATTTCCTCATTGTAGCTATTTGTCACCACAAAAGTGATACCCTCCCGTGTGACCTCCACGGTATAGCCCTCCAACTCTTTCTCCACAATGGTCCACGTATAGCGATCATTCAATCCCGTCCAGGTGTACCGCCAGTTGTTTGCCGCGTTCAGGGTTACGGTATCATATACCTTGCCGTCACGAAGAAGCTGAACAATGACCTCTTTGGGACGATCTTTTTCATGTCCATCATCGGCCCAGACCTTCAGAACCTTTCGGTCGATGGTATGGTCATCTGGGTTATCAGGGATTTGGGATGAATCGAACTTTGCATTGACGGCTACATCATAAACCCAAATGTTATTCTCTTTGTCCAATCCAGGCAGCATTACCCTGAATGGCGTGGGATCATAGCGGAAGCCATTTTGCGTGTGTCGATACCCCAGTACAAAGTACAAACCCGCTTTCAGGCTCTTTCCGGCGGTGGGAAAGGAAACCAATCCCTTATCATTGGTCTTTCCACTGTCTGTGGGGGAAATATCATCCCGCAATACATAGCCCTCCAGGGTGGATGCCAGTGTCCGCCAGGCCTCGTCATCCTTGCCCCGGATATTGACATGGAACTGGGCGAAATCCTTTGTGGTGGTCAGCTCGCCGTATTCGTCTACTGTGGCAACCAGGAAAATGTCAAACTCTGCACCAACCAGGGGCGTGTTTCCATCTTGATAGGAAATGGTCAAACTTACATCCTGGTTCAAGTCAATACTTCCCGCCGCCAGAGCCTGCAAGGGCAGGAGAAGGAATACTGCCAGCACACTGAGCAGCGCAGCAGTCATGCGTCTAATCCTCTTCATCGGCTTCCCCTCCGTGTTTCTTTCTTGGCTTCTTGGGCAGCAGCAGTAAAATCAAAAGCAATAGCAAGATCGGGATCGCCACAACAGGAGCCACAAGCAGCGGTTCAATCTGAATGGCGTCCGCCGTCACACGGACGGTCTTTGCTTGCTCAATATTGTCAATCCGGTGTCCCCGTACCAGCAGCCGGTGGGTATTGATACCGTAAGGGGTGCAGGTAACGAGCGTACAGTAATCTTTCCCTTCTTCAATCCGAAGGGCACCCGTCTCCTGGGGTTCCACAATCAGGATTTGATCGACCTCATAGGTCAGCACGTTGTCCAGGACCCGGAGCATAAAGATGTCTCCCGTTTGCAGCTTGTCCAGGTTGGTGAATAGCTTGGCGCTGGGCAGTCCCCGGTGGCCGGAGAGAACGCAATGGGTGCTTTCGCCGCCAACGGGCAGGCTGGACCATTCCAGATGGCCCACGGCGATCTGCAGGACCGATTCCTCCGTACCATGATAGATGGGCAGAGAGCAATCAATGCTGGGGATTTCAATATAGCCCATGACGCCAAGACCGGACACATTCAAAAGCTGCTGGTATTCTTCCTTCTGGGCGTCGCTGAGCAGGTACGCATTGACCCGATCGGCCAGAGATGTGTTGTAGCTTTCGGCCGCGGCCCAGATTTCGTCGTATTGATCCTGGTTCAGATTTGCAACTTCCTCGGCATATGTGGCAATGGCCCGGGTCTTGTGGAAGGAGTTCCAGTAATCGCTGACAGAGGGGTACAGCAGCAAGGACAGTCCCGCGAGAAGCACCAGGATCAGCAGCAGCGTTGTGAAATTTCCTTTTTTCTTCTTCATGCGGGGTTCTCCTTGCCGCTGTGGGCCGGGGAGGGAGTCCCTCCCCGGCGTTCACAGCGGGATGTCAGTGCGTTTCAGATATGTATCAGGGAATTAGCCCTTGGTGCTCATGCGCTTCTTGGTGACCAGCAGCACAGCCGCGCCGATGACCAGAACAGAGCCGAGGACATAGAAGATGGTGGTGCCGATGCCGCCGGTGGAGGGAAGCTGTGCACCAGATTGGTTCTCAATGTTGGCAGAAACAACACCGGTGGAAATCACTCCGGTGAACTTATCACCGCCACTGAGGGATATCAGCGTGGGGTTATCGGAAGACACATCGTGAGTAGCCGTAATGGTGAACTCGATATCGGGAATTGTATTGTAGCCAAAGGGCGTGGTGGTCTCGACCAGCTTGTAGTCGCCATCATCCAGGCCACTCCAGGTAAAAGTGGTCATGTTCTCACCCTTAAGCTCGGACCCTACAGCTTTATATGTACCAGAAGCGTTCTTCTTATACAGGGTGAAGCCTGCGCCCTTCAGAGGGATGTACGCTTCGGAGCCTTCGACCGTGGAATCATAGTTGGGGTTCTTGGTAACCTTGTTGACGATGGTCTGGTAGGTGAATACGATGACAACATCATCGGGGGTCTTGCCGTTTTCGCCGGCCTGTTTGTCATTGGGGTTGTTGGTATAGGTCACATGGGAGGTGTTCTTGTTGCCGGTGGAGCCAATAACGGCCTGATCGTTCAGCGTGGAGGTATACTCAACAGAAATGATGCTTCCGGCCTCGACAGAGGCAATGTCCTTCAGGTTGGCAAAGCGGACCTCAAAGGTGCAGCCGCCGGTCAGGCCTTCGGTCACAACGGTAAAGCCGGAAGTAATTTCCTCACCATCTACATAGACCTTGACGGAACTGGCATTGAAGGTCAGGCCAGCGCCTTCCTTATCGTGGAAGGTCAGCTTGTAGCCGTGAGTGTAGCTGGTGTAATCCTGCGCAATGGTGGCGCTCAGCTTGAAGGGTACGGCATCGCCGATATCGTAGTCAGCGGAATCCTGCCAATCAGTGGTGGAGTTCGCCGCGCTGTCATTGGTGTCCTTAACCTTCTTATCGGAGGTTGTGGTTCCAACCTTGGGAGAGATAGTCGTGGGGCCGACAACCTGGACTACATACAGGGAGTAGGCTCACCGTCATTGACAGGGCCGGTGTCCTTGATCAGATAGTAGCCGGTGGGTACGGTCAGCGAATTACCATTGGAAACCGTACCGAATTTTTCAGAATCCAGTTTCACATATTTCTGAATCTCCGTTAACTTTTCGGTGTCGCTCTTACCATTCACAGCGGCCAGAGCGTCCAGAGTGGTCTGATCGACAGCAGTTCCTTCGGTGCCGGTGCCGTTCTTGCCCCACTTGATGTTGGACAGAACACCCTCATGGAGGTCACCAGTGAAGATCTGGTAAACATCATAGGTGCGGGTGCTTCCATCGGGAGCCGAAATTGTAGTGTCTTCTGCCGCAAACGTGGTGGTGGCCAAAGCAAAGACCATGACCAGGGCCAGCAGCAAGCTGGCAAGTTTCTTTGTGTGTTTCATTGTGTTATTTTCTTTCTTTCTTGTTTTTGGGGGTGGGTGACAACAGGGATGCTGCACATCAGGAAGATACTGAATCCTCCTTTCTGCGCTTGGTATGGTGATACAACAGGAGGAACGCCGCGCCCGTGAGCAGCAGGAAGCCTCCTATGGTATACGGTATCGTACCGGCCCCGCCGGTGTGGGGCAGCTCGGGGTAGCAGACTTGGTTGGTTACGGTAACGGCGGCTGCGGCACTCCCATCTGCGGGAACCGTTACCGCAGGGCCGTTGGGGTAAGTCACAAGGAAGCTGCTGCTGTTCACCGTGGCCGGCACATTGCCCGAAATTGGCTGACTGGAATCATCCAGCTCGTAGATGTAATAGGTTCCGCCAAGGGTCAGGTTTGTAAACTTCGCTGTCCTGCTCTCCGGCGTGACCGTGCTGTTCGCGTATGTGATGGTCACCGTTTGCAGCGGATTGCCGGTGGGATTTGCTGCGGTATAGATTCCGAAACGGTAGGCGCCGTTGATTTTTTCCAGACGATTGCCGCCCGCATCCAAAAATGCCTTGGCCACCGTGGCTTCGCCCTTGTGGTTGTAGGCCTGACACGTATAGTCCGCGCTTTGATACCAGACGGCCACACCATTCGGGAAGGTGGGATAGCTTCCGTTCTCCTGCTTTGCCACAGCGAAGTAGTGGGGCACGGCATCCATCACATAGCCCTCCGGGGCGGCTGTTTCAGTAAGGCAGTAGACCGTGTTATATTTCATGGTCTGACCACTTTCTTTTCCGAAGGTCAGGGTGCCGTCCCCGCCGGTGGTGCCGGTCAGGGAAAGGCCATTTTCTGTTGCGGTAAAACTACCGTTAGCATAGGTTCCCTCCACCAGAGTGAACGTCGCGCCGGGCAAGGCCAGGCTGGTATTGTATTGGTCCAGCTTTTTGACTGTTACACTGGGAGAAGTGTCCGCACCAGCGGTGCCGCCGGTGGAATAGCTGAATTTGTTGTCCTCTACGCTGCCGCCGCTGGGGGTGGCATAGCCCTTCCAATGGGCTTTGTTGGAGATGGAGATGGTCTGACCCGGCGCGGCGTTGACTGTGGTTTCATAGGTAACGGTCAGAGGCAGGTTGTCCGGCAGGACAATTTTCAGCGTCTGTCCATCCACGGAGGCGGTCCAGTCCGATACCTTCTCGCCTGTCCTGGTGTTCACCACCTGAATGGAAGTGGTGTCCAGAATCAGGGTTTCGCTCAGCTCGTCCACCAGGGTGATGGTATCCGCGTCGCTGACCAGATCTTCACCAAGCCCGTTCAGCGTGATTTTGAACGGATACCGGCCGCCATTGGTTTCGGGGTTATAAGTGCCTTGCTTGGACAGCGTCTGTTTTTCGATTGTCACACCATTGCTGTCGCTGCCGATGGTCGTTCCCTCGGAATTTTGCAGGCTGACCACATTGTTGAACTCCTTGCTCTCGCCGCCCAGAAGAACGCCAGGATCCGTTACCTTACAGACGATCTGTATCTCCACGGCATAATTGTCCCGGTATCCGCCTCCGGCTACCAGATTGTCAATATCCCAGATCACCTGCTGACCGTTGGTGTAATAGTAGTTCGTCTGGGTTCCCGCGTTGTTGCTGGGCAGGGTATTCACGTGTTCCGTCCAGCTGCCGTCTAGGGCGGCGATTTCCTCAGCTGTGAGCTGCACAAAGGTGGGTTTGTGATCCTGCGGAACTGCTTTATATTTATCTCCCAGCCACCATATACGGACATAGGTTACCTCCATCCCATCCGGGATCTGCTCGACCACACGGTACCGCCCGGACAGGCTGCCCTCATAGTTCACATGAATCTGCCAGGCCACATAGGTACCCGCTCCGTTCAGCGCGCCTGTGCTGATGCCCTGATTTGTGCCAGACTGGATGTTCGTGATGGAGTTGCCGGAACCGGGATAGGTAAAGACACAGCCCAGTTCCTTAAAGATATTTTCGCTGCCGTACAGGGTCTTGCTGGCCGTGTTGTGGTCCAGCCAGTTGGTGCCGTCGGAGGAGCTTTGCAGCTTATTGTTATAGGTAAAGGCGTCTCGTTTATTGGCGGGCAGTTTATCCGGCTCGGTCTTGACAATCAGATAAAGGGAATCATCCTGCTCCAAGGAAATCCCTTGATTCAGGGTCAGCGTCAGAGAAGAGTTGTCTTTCTTAACGGTATAGTTATTGTCTTCTAAGGCCGTCAGCCGGTTGCTGCCGATTAGCGAATCCAAATCCGCATAATCCGCGAGAGACTTCGTTCCCAAATTGCCCGTATATACGCCCACAAGGGAGGTGCCCCGAATATAGTGAGCCGCCCCGCCGACCGCATTCGTGACGTCCTTAATGGCAGTGTTCTTGGGCAGAACCGTTCCATCCACCTTGATGACCCAGTACAGTGCGCCATTGGCAAAGTCTTCGGTGGTCGCCTTGGGTTTCTCGTAGTACCAGCTCTGCTTTTCCGCGGCAAAGCTGTTGCCGCCTTCCACGATGACAGAGGCCTCCACGCCAATTCCGGCAAGCTCGTATTGAATATTGCCGATACCCACCTTGCCGGACAGGTTAAATCTGTTGCTTACCACCACCTGCGTAATGCCGTCGATATTCGTGGGCTGCGCGTAGTAGGTCAGAAGGTAGGCTTGCGTTTCTTTCAATCCAATCTGCTCAGGTGTGAAGCGGAAGGAGGTTTGCCCGTCAACTTTTACCCAGACGGTTTGATCGGGCGTGCGGCCGCTCAAATTGGCAATGGCTGCTGCATCGTCCAGGCCGGAACCGGGTGCATTGCTGCTGATGGTATAGGCCTCCACCCGGACATAGCCCACAAACTGCATGTACTGGCTGCCCAGGCTGTCAGCCATGGACGCAGAGGACAGATCCCAGTCTCCCGCCTCATTGGCTGCCACCTGATACTTGTAGCTGCCGGCAGGCACAGTGAAGCTGCTGTCAGGGGAGGGGATTTGGGTAACGGGACTGCCGGTGGCGTCATACACGCTGCCGCCCATGGACACAGTGCTTTCCGTCTCCTGCTTCCCGCCCGCCAGCTTTCGGCTCCAGGCCTTGCGGTTAATGGTCGTACTGGTGTTATAGCCTTTCAGCCATACGCCGCCATCTTTTCTGCTGTCATCGGTATAAATGCAGGCGCGATTGTTGATCTTAAAGTCTTTGTTTCCCGCCGCCACGAACACACCGGGCTCCACCTTCACCGTGTAGGTCAGGGTCTTGCTCTCACCGGGAGCCAGGGAACCAACGTAATAGGTAAAGCTGTCGTTCTTCTTGCCGTCATTGTCCGTATCCGTGATGTTCAGTGTAGTTCCTGCCGTAATCTCCGTTAAGCCGCTGCTTCCGTTCTGGCCGTTGGAACCGCCCTGATAGAGGCGGAAAGAGGTTTCATCGTAGGACAGATTTTTGCGGATGGCTGCTATTGAACCGTCCAGCGCGTCCATAATTTTCACATTGTCCAGGACATAGCTGTTGTTCGCATTGGCCTGCACCCAAATGGTGTAGGTGATGGTGCCTCCGCCGTTTTCGCCGGGGGTAAACGTCGAGGCCTTTTTGGACATGGTTGCACCAGCACGGGGCGTAAACGTGACGGTATCGCTGCCCCGCTGGTAGGTCTTGGAGTAAACATTCGCCGTGTTCTGAAGATTTTCCTTTGCCGTGACGCCGGTGTATGCATCCTTCAGCTTGACCCGGTAGGTCAAAGTCCGGGTTTCGTTGGGTCCCATATTGCCGATAACCCAGACCAGCGTGCCGGGTTTCGTCGGGTTTTCACCTGCGGGATCTGGGATGGGATTTTCCTCCGTGGGTGCCGCACCGATGTAGACGCTTCCGGTGCCTCCGGTTTCCGTGGTGCTACCCGTATCTTTGGTTGCGGTAGACACTCCCGTCACGCCCACATATTCCTCGATGTAC
>PPYF01370966.1_pt1 | contig 10613 bp, 9 predicted proteins | sample 1559871 | NCBI WGS metagenome assembly PPYF01 (sample SAMN08240021, study PRJNA423297) | Human gut metagenome, whole genome shotgun sequencing project.
GAGCTTCATTCCATCAACAGAAGCAGAATGGTTTTTTGACTCATGGTATGCAAAATCAGCAGCAATTGTTTATAAAGAATCAAGAAAAGAAGAGTATTTGAATGACTCAGTGCAATTTATGAATAGATCATTGGCCCAAATAACAGGCGAGAATATGATTGGTGCAAATGGCAGGAGCGTACCTGAAATGGCACTTCCCGAAAGCTATAACTATATCCACAAGTCAGGAACTTTGCATGAAGCGCCAAGCCCTATCATTCCGCTAAACTGGTCGAAAGCCTCAATGACTCTTATGTTGAAAGAAATGTCCAATCTTATCAATGATGAGGGAATTAAATAGTTTTCATAATGAAGCGGTCCTGGATTAAAAGGACCGCTCAAAGAGAAATCGTAAGGGAGGTAAAAGTGATCAATAAATTACTGTTAGCTTACCTGATAGGTCTGGTTGTGACATCGACCTTAATATTTATCTTCTCGGAAGAAAAAGTAACATATCGGTTGTTTGCTGCAGTAATTACAGGGTTGACATGGCCGCTTAGCCTCATTCCATCCATCATAAGTCTCATGATTCGTAAATCCGACTAACAAGAAAATTATATGAACGATTAAGAAAAATAGAATCGGAAAAGAGAATAAAATATATGCAGGGAGTAACAAAACACTCGCAGTGCGTTAATGTGTAACTAACAAATATGATTTTTATTGAAAATAGTCACCAAACAAGTGTTATAAGAAATACGGGGTATGTTTAAGTAAAACATATCAACAGTTGCAATTCTGTATATGGACAGGATGACGTACAAGTGTAAGTGGCTGATAGCTATTCGCTCATAACAAAATCATTATTTTATAAATAGGAATCATCACTTTTTAATCATGTTTTTATTGCAAGTTTATGGAGAATGAGAATATGGAATAAGGAGATGAAACATGATTGAAGAAGGGCTGTTACTTCCAATGAATGTTTTGCTTCAAGGACAGAAGTTAACCCTACTGGACCCTGAAATGTGGTTCTTACGGGGAAATGAAAACAAGGATGTAACCCTTGTTATTACGATTGGTAATAACCATCAAAAATTAATGGTAGTGGAAGACATATTACTGCTCATTGACCGAAGCCAAATTGAGGTAACTGCAGGGAAAGTAATTTATCATCCACTTCGCATTGATATCCTGAGTAAATTATTAGCTTTTATTGATGAATCAACGGGGAGTGTGGAAAGGGAACACCATGAGTTGTTTGCTGATGCCTTGCCCTTTGCATCAGAAGTTGTGCTATTCAGTAAAGTTGCAAGTGAAGCCTGGTTTTTAGCCACTTATCTGAGCAGCGATAATATTAATGAAATTCTGTTTCAGCATCTAAGAAAAACAGAATGCTATAAACTGGTTCGCTATTTATTATCGCAATCGCTCATACAGACTTCACTCTATGATCTTGGTGAGCTTTACGGCGTATCGTATTCACATTTTCGCCGTTTATGTAGTTATGCATTGGGTGGTAAAGTTAAAACGGAATTATGTGGCTGGAGAGTTGCCAGAGCCGTGTTGGAAATCATTGAAGGAAACAGTGATATGACAACTATTGCGCATAAATATGGCTACTCATCCTCATCACACTTTTCAGCTGAAGTAAAAAGTCGGTTAGGAAAAACACCGAGAGAACTATGTAAAAAGTTATGAAAATAAAATTACGTATTACTATTATATTAATTTCAGCCTTATGCATTTTTAATGGATTATTGACTCCTGGTGCATATGCCGCAACAGCGAATGGATACGTAGCAAATAAAGAAAATCTACGTAGTTTTTTTGAAACGGTTTCATCATATGCGGGTAAGCCTACAATAGTAAGTAAGCTTGCCATGAAGAAACAGATCAGCGGAAATTTTGATTTAACCGAACCCTATGCCTTGATTGAACGCCTGTCGGCGCAGATGGGACTTATTTGGTACGATGATGGCAAAGCTATTTATATCTATGACTCATCAGAGATGCGTAATGCTCTGATTAATCTGAGAAAGGTATCGACTAATGAGTTTAATAATTTCTTAAAAAAATCGGGTCTGTATAACTCTCGTTATGAAATTAAAGGGGGCGGCAATGGTACTTTCTATGTATCGGGGCCACCGGTTTATGTTGACCTGGTCGTTAATGCTGCAAAATTAATGGAGCAAAACAGTGATGGCATCGAGATCGGACGCAATAAAGTAGGGATTATTCACCTGGTCAACACATTCGTTAATGATCGGACTTATGAATTACGTGGCGAAAAGATAGTTATTCCTGGCATGGCAAAAGTACTATCGACGTTGTTAAATAATAACATTAAGCAAAGCACTGGGGTTAACGTACTTTCTGAAATTTCAAGTCGTCAACAACTAAAAAACGTATCACGTATGCCTCCTTTTCCTGGTGCTGAAGAAGATGATGATCTACAAGTAGAGAAAATAATATCGACAGCTGGAGCGCCAGAGACTGACGATATACAAATTATTGCATATCCTGATACCAACAGTTTACTTGTTAAAGGAACAGTATCTCAGGTTGATTTTATCGAGAAGTTAGTAGCTACACTCGATATTCCAAAGCGACACATTGAATTATCTTTATGGATAATAGATATTGATAAGACTGATCTAGAACAGTTAGGAGCTGACTGGTCGGGCACGATAAAAATTGGATCCAGCCTAAGTGCATCATTTAATAATTCAGGTTCAATTAGTACCCTGGATGGGACACAGTTTATTGCAACAATACAGGCACTTGCGCAAAAAAGAAGAGCCGCCGTTGTTGCTCGTCCTGTCGTTTTAACACAGGAGAATATTCCTGCTATATTTGATAATAACCGTACTTTCTATACTAAATTAGTCGGCGAGCGTACTGCGGAGTTGGATGAAGTAACCTATGGTACGATGATTAGCGTGCTACCACGATTTGCTTCGCGAAATCAAATTGAATTACTCTTGAATATTGAAGATGGCAATGAAATCAATTCTGACAAGACCAATGTTGATGATCTGCCTCAGGTTGGTAGAACGCTTATAAGTACTATTGCGCGCGTGCCTCAAGGGAAAAGTCTTTTGATTGGTGGATATACACGAGATACGAATACCTATGAAAGTCGCAAGATCCCAATATTAGGCAGTATTCCATTTATTGGTAAATTATTTGGATATGAAGGAACAAATGCGAATAACATCGTTCGTGTCTTTCTTATTGAGCCAAGAGAGATCGATGAGCGCATGATGAATAATGCGAATGAGGCTGCGGTTGACGCCAGAGCAATAACACAGCAAATGGCAAAAAATAAAGAAATCAACGATGAATTACTGCAGAAATGGATAAAAACTTACCTGAATCGTGAAGTCGTCGGAGGATAGTGAAATGGCGATTCATGTAGAGCATGTCGGTGTATTAGAAAGAGCCAGAGAAGTTTCTCGCTTAGAGGACATTATCACAGAAGATAATGAAGATATTGAAGCTGAAATGCCTAAAATGGGGGATGATCCCGCCGGTAAAGAAGCTCGATTCTTACAAGCTACTGACGAGATGTCAGCAGCGTTAACGCAGTTTATGAAGAAAAAAATCTACGAAGAACAACTGGCCAACTTTCTGGACGGAGAAGAATATGTCCTGGAAGATCAGCCAATAGAAAAAACCGATAAAGTCATGGAGGCGCTTAAGGCTGCAACTACCCATGACTATGAAGTGTATAGCTTTGCTAAAAAATTATTTCCAGATGAAAGCGATCTGGTGGTTGTATTACGTGCAATTTTACGTAAAAAACAAATATCTGAAAATGTGCGGCTAAACGCTGAAGCATTACTTAGAAAAGTTAATCAAGAGACTACTAAAAAATTCATTAATAGTGGCATTAACTCGGCATTAAAAGCAAAGTTATTTGGCCAGGCATTGTCATTAAATCCAAAATTACTAAGGGCAAGTTATCGACAATTTTTAATGGCAGAAGACGATGCTGTAGATACTTATGTAGAATGGATTGGTAGTTATGGCTATCAAAATAGAATGCTAGTGACAAAATTTATCAAAGAGACGCTTTTCTCAGATATAAATGCACTTGATGCGAGTTGTTCATCATTGGAATTTGGTATGTTTCTCAATAAGTTGTCACAACTATTGTCTCTTCAGTCGGCAGAGGCTTTATTTCTGAAAACTTTAATGAATAACCCAATAATTAAAAAATTTATTAGCGCAGAAGATTACTGGATATTTTTTCTGATATCGTTAATAAAGTTTCCTGAGACTGCAGAGGAACTCCTGAAAAATGCACTGGTAACCCTACCCGCAGATGCTAATTATAAAGACAAAACGTTACTCCTGAAGGCGATTTACAGCGGATGTACAAATCTTCCATTTTCACTTTTTATTAATAATGAACAATTATTAGAGATTAGGGAGTGTTGTAAACAGGCAATAAAAGTAACATTTGCAGCAGAGCTCTTTGATACACAAAACAGTAATAAAAAACAAAATAAAAAACCATGGAAGAAGGTAATGTTCAATGTTTAACAAAGTTTTGATAGGGTTAAGGAGTCATCCAGAATTAATAATTCTTGGATTAATGGTGATGATTATCGCCATGCTCATAATTCCATTGCCCACCTACTTAATCGATTTTTTGATTGGGCTGAACTTAACATTGGCAATACTTGTGTTTTTAGGATCATTCTATGTTGATAGGATTTTAAGTTTTTCTTCATTCCCATCAATTCTTCTCATCACAACGTTATTTCGTTTGGCGCTGGCGATCAGTACCAGCCGACTTATACTTCTTGAGGCGGACGCCGGAGAAATTATAACGAGTTTTGGTGAATTCGTTATTGGAGATAGCCTGGTAGTTGGTTTTGTTATTTTCTCCATTGTTACTATTGTTCAGTTTATCGTGATTACTAAAGGTTCGGAACGTGTGGCTGAAGTTGCTGCCCGCTTTTCGCTTGACGGTATGCCAGGTAAACAAATGAGTATTGACGCCGATCTACGCGCCGGGATCATTGATGCAGATTTAGCAAAAGAACGTCGTAGCGTATTAGAACGAGAGAGTCAGCTGTATGGTTCCTTTGATGGTGCGATGAAATTTATCAAAGGTGATGCTATTGCAAACATTATTATTATCTTTGTTAATATTATCGGTGGGCTATCAGTAGGAGTAGGCCAAAATGGAATGGATTTCTCGACAGCGTTGACCGTCTACACAATTCTTACCGTCGGTGATGGTCTTGTTTCACAAATTCCAGCTTTATTAATTGCTATTAGTGCAGGGTTTATCGTAACGCGCGTGAATGGCGATAGTGATAATATGGGGCAAAATATAATGTCCCAGTTATTAAGTAATTCTTTTGTCATTATTGTGACATGTGTCCTCGCGCTAAGTATTGGGTTGCTTCCAGGTTTTCCCCTTCTTGTGTTTTTATGTTTGGCAGTAATCTTAGGAATTTATTTTTACTTTAAATTCAAAAAGAAAGGGGTTGAAGAAACGGTTGTTGAGGGAGATATCACCGTTGGGTTGGAACCCTATAATCAGGATGATGATATTTCATTAGGTATTATTAATAAACTTGATCAGGTTATTACCGAAACGGTACCCTTGGTTTTGATTATGAATAGTGTACAGGCTAAAAAATACACTGAAATCAATCTTGCTGATAGGATTCGTAGTCAGTTTTTTATTGAGTATGGTATCCGTATTCCCGGTATTGTCATTCGCGAGGGGGAAGGCCTTAATGATGAAGATGTCATATTAATGCTAAATGAAGTCAGAGCCTCGCAATTTAAAATTTATCATGATCTTGTCTTGTTGGTTGAATATTCAGATGAAGTGGTTTCGACTTTGATCAAGAAACCTGTCATCGTAAATAATAATGGTGAACAATATTATTGGGTTACAAAAAGTGATGCCCAAAAATTAACAAAAATTGGCTGTTATACTCGCACGGCCATGGATGAAATGTACAATCATTTATCTGTATGTCTGGCTCATAATATTAATGAGTATTTTGGTATACAAGAAACCAAATATATTCTTGATCAATTAGAGATGAAGTATCCTGATCTATTAAAAGAAATATTAAGATATATAACCGTGCAGCGCATTTCAGAGGTAATTCAGCGTCTGATCCAGGAGCGAATTTCAGTGCGCAATATGCGTTTAGTTATGGAGGCTTTAGCATTATGGAGCCCACGAGAGAAAGATATAATTACACTCGTCGAGCATGTACGAGGTGCATTAGGTCGCTACATTTGCCATAAGTTTTCATATTCTGGAGAAATTAAAGCAATTGTGATTTCGCCTGAAATAGAGGACAGAATCAGAGATGGTGTCAGGCCTACCGCTGGCGGTACTTTTCTTAATCTCGATGCATCCGAAGCTGAGATGATTCTGGATAATTTTAAACTGGCTCTTTCTGGAATCAATATTCCTATTAAAGACATTATTTTACTGGGATCTGTGGATATTCGTCGTTTTATCAAAAAACTTATTGAATCTAGTTATCGAGACCTCGAAGTACTTTCGTACGGGGAACTAACGGAAAATGTTCCCGTTAATATTCTGAAAACTATTTAGGATAATGTCTTGCGATATGGAGCATGCTGGTATGAAAAAATTAAAACTATTAAATAAATACAGCTACTTACATAGCATAAACGGCTCGCTGATTGAAGCAGAGCTTGACGACGTTTCAGTGGGCGAAGTATGCGAAATTTATGCGAGCTGGCAAGCAAATGAACGTATAGCCAGGGCTCAGGTCGTTGGCTTTCGCAATGGAAAGACATTATTAAACCTTATAGGCAGCTCTGTGGGGCTTACACGTACTGCAGTTTTGAAACCAACGGGAGAGCAGTTAACCATACAGATCAGTGATGCCTTTCTTGGTTCAGTTTTGAATGCTTCTGGTCAAATTATGGAAAGGTTTGTCCCGGACACTCCAGGCGAAAGGGGAAATTTACGCCTGATTGATGAACTGCCACCGTCGTATCAGGAACGTCGAGTTATTAATACACCACTAGAGACACGGATAAGAGTCATTGATGGCGTACTGACATGTGGCATTGGTCAACGTGTTGGGATTTTCGCATCGGCTGGCTGTGGCAAAACGGTTTTAATGCATATGCTTGTAAACAACACTGAAGCTGATGTGTTTGTTATTGGCTTGATTGGCGAACGTGGAAGGGAAGTTACGGAATGCGCGGAATCGCTGAAAAAATCAGTAAATGCAGCAAAATGTGTTTTGGTTTATGCCACCTCTGATTTTTCGTCAGTAGATCGGTGTAATGCCGCCCTGATGGCGACAACCGTGGCAGAGTATTTTAGAGATCGTGGAAAGAGAGTTGTACTTTTTATCGACTCAATGACGCGGTATGCACGAGCACTACGCGATATGAAGCTGGCAGCGGGTGAACCACCTGCCAGGCGTGGTTATCCTGCTTCTGTTTTTGACAGTTTACCTCGCTTACTGGAGAGGCCGGGACCAACATTAAAAGGAAGTATTACTGCGTTTTATACCGTATTACTGGAGGGGGAGGATGAATCAGACCCACTGGGTGATGAAATTCGCTCAATCCTTGATGGCCATATCTATCTAAGTCGCAAACTCGCTGGGCAAGGTCATTATCCGGCAATAGATGTACTAAAAAGTGTGAGTCGAGTATTTGGTCAGGTCACTGATGAAAAACACAGAGATAATGCAGCACGGGTAAGGAAGATCCTCACAACTTTGGAAGATCTACAGGTGTTTATTGATTTAGGGGAATATCGCGCTGGGCAAAATGCTGAAAATGATTTTGCTATGAATGCCCGGCCTAAACTCACAAATTGGTTAAAACAGTCAGTTAATGAAAAAATGCCAATGAGTGAAACGCTAAAAGAGCTTGAACGAATTGTTAAGTAAAGTTAATCGACTTATCAGAAGAACAGCGCAGAGCCTGGCTGCATGTGAAGCATCATTACAAAAGTTAAATGCAGAAAAAGAAAAGTTAGTCGAAAAGGAACGCCTGTATGATATGCAACTTAAAAACCTACAGTCACTGTTAGATATGAAGGAATTACTCGGCGAAGTTGTATTTCGCCAGGATATATTTTACTCGTTACGTAAAGTTGCAGTCATTCAGCAGCAGATCGCTGAGATAAATCTTGAAAAGCAAAAAATAGCAGAGCGGCGAAAAATACTTAACAAGGAAATAGTTCAACAGCAAGCACAAAGAAAACACTGGTGGCTAAAAGGAGAAAAGTACGATCGACTAAAGAAGCGCATCAAAAAACAACTTTTAAATCAGATGCTTTATCAAGACGAGCTTGAACAGGAGGAGAAATATAATGGACGAAGTCAAGAAAATTGAACATTATAAAAATTTAAACACAGACACATCCGAGAATTCTGCTGCGGATTTAGACAGTTTCTTAAAGAAAAACAAAAAAAATAAAGAAATGAGTGAGATTGTTGCTGGATCCATTCTCCAGTTATTACGTCAGGCTCAGGATAGCCAATTCCTTACGTTTGGGAAAAAGAATGGGCAAATGAAGTCTATTGATAACAAATCGTCTCTCCAGGTTGACAGGAATTCTTCTTTTTCTTTGCAAACAAATGGAATAGAGCAACTTTCTACAAAGAAAGTCCTCAATATGACTTCACGAGATCAGGGTGTTAATTCTGAACTATCTGATAAAGCGATACAATTTAAGGGGGAAATCCATAATGGTATCCATACAGAAAACATCACGGTTCAAAACCACAGTAATAATAAAGAGCGTGAAAAAAAATATCGCGATGGAGACAAAAAAAATGGAGAGCAGGCCCATTTATTAGATATTACTAACGAAAGAAGGTTTGCTGATAACAAAACCATGTTTACTCAACATATCGAAAAGCAAAGGAATATTCATACGCTCAATCAGAATGATATAAATAATTCTGTTAATAGTGCCAATGTACCCGAAAATGAATTGACATATCAGTTTCAGCGTTGGGGACAGAATCATACAGTTCGGATTCTGGAAAGTAGTGAAGGGATACGACTAAAACCATCAGACACGATTGTCTCCGACAGACTCCATGAAGCCCAACACAATGATGTTACAGCACAACGTTGGGTATTGACTGAGCAAGATGAACGACAAGGGCAACGACATCAGCCTCATGATGAGCAAGAAAATGAAGGTAAATTCGAAAACGATCAGAAGGACGAAAGTTAATGTTCGGTCTGAGAAAAGTAAATGGAAACACTCATTCCTTTGAAACCACTTTTCAAAATTGGAAAGAAAAGGGTGAAGATGTTGCGTTATTAATGCCCGAATTTAGCGCCAAATGGCTACCGATAGCAGAAGAGAGCGGCAGCTGGTCTGGATGGGTGTTACTTCGAGAGTTATTTCCCTTAATTTCTGCCGAGCTCGCTGGGATGGCTTTAATGCCAGAAACGGAAAGGTTAATAGGGGAATGGCTCAGTTTATCTAGTACCCCGTTAAATCTAAAGTATCCTGAACTAAAATATAATCGTTTGTGTGTCGGTAAAGTATTTGATGGAGTATTGAGTCCAGCTCAACCACTGATAAGAATATGGACAGGGGAATTAAATATTTGGTTAGATAAAGTCACAGTCTGCCAATACGAAAACGCTCCAACGCTAGACAAAAATCATTATATTGGCCCATTCATTTTGTAATTGGATTTAGTAAAACATGTTATAGAACCATTGTTGATATTGAAGTTGGTGATGTTTTATTAATTTCAAATAATTTTGCTTATGCGGTTATTTATAATACAAAGATTTGTGATTTAATTTATCCAGAGGAGTTAAAAATGGTTGATCATTTTGAGTACGAGGAAGATTTTGAAACAGATGACTTTGATATCAAAAAAAGCGAAATCGAGATTAATGATGAAAATGACTATCAGCAGATTAATAGTTTTGAAGACTTGCCTGTAAAAATTGAGTTTGTTCTTGGAAAGAAAATTATGAATCTATATGAAATAGATGATCTCTGTGCAAAAAGAATTATATCTTTGCTTCCTGAAGCGGAGAAAAATATAGAGATACGTGTAAATGGCGCGCTAACTGGCTATGGCGAACTTGTTGAAGTGGATGATAAATTGGGCGTAGAAATTCATTCTTGGTTATCAGGGAATAATAATGTCAAATAGCATTTCGCTGATAGCGATATTATCATTATTTACACTATTACCGTTTATAATAGCATCCGGGACATGTTTTATTAAATTCTCGATTGTTTTTGTTATTGTACGAAACGCTTTGGGACTTCAGCAAGTGCCATCAAATATGACACTTAATGGGGTAGCTTTGCTATTGTCAATGTTCGTAATGATGCCGGTTGGGAAGGAAATATATAATAACAGTCAGAATGAGAATCTTTCATTCAATAATGTTGCGTCGGTTGTTAATTTTGTTGAGACAGGCATGAGTGGTTATAAATCATATTTGATAAAATATTCTGAACCGGAGTTGGTTAGCTTTTTTGAAAAGATTCAGAAGGTGAATAGTTCTGAAGACAATGAAGAGATAATCGATGATGATAATATTTCAATTTTCTCGTTACTCCCGGCATATGCGTTGAGTGAGATAAAAAGTGCATTTATTATAGG
>PPYF01196453.1_pt1 | contig 10610 bp, 4 predicted proteins | sample 1559871 | NCBI WGS metagenome assembly PPYF01 (sample SAMN08240021, study PRJNA423297) | Human gut metagenome, whole genome shotgun sequencing project.
ACGCTGATGCGTACCTGGCTCAGACAGATGGGGCTTACTCTGCGGCTTGTGGCCGCAGAGTACCTTCCCGTCAGAAGCCCCAGGCGCCAAGTATGACCAGCGGCTTACTCCGACGCACCGGGGCCCGACCATGCAGCCGCCCCGCTGGCAGTCTGTCCGTTCTGGTTTTTGGGGTGTGAGGTGTGGTGGTTTGCCGGGAAAGGGTGAGACATCAGCGCTGCGCTGTATGGCTGCAGGGGCTGAGTTTCTTTGTGGTGTGTTGGGAGATGGTGTGGCATCGGCGCTGCGCTGGATGTGGATGGGGTGAGTTTTTTTGCGGTTTGTCGTGAGGGGATTGGGGAATAGAGGCTGGTTTGGATATATTGTAGTGTTTTTGTGTAATATTTAAATTTATTTTTGGAGGATTTTGGATTATAATTATGGAAAAAGATGGTTGGCCTGATTGGTTGACTGATTGACTGGTTGATTGATATCCGGAGTTCTGGTGACTGTTTTGTGTGACTTGAGAGAAGAGCTTCGGATGTACGCTGATGTGGCTTGAGAGAAGAGCTTCGGATGTACGCTGATGTGACTTGAGAGAAGAGCTTCGGATGTATGCTGATGTGGCTTGAGAGAAGAGCTTCGGATGTATGCTGATGTGGCTTGAGAGATGAGCTTCGGATGTATGCTGATGTGGCTTGAGAGATGAGCTTCGGATGTGTGTTGATGAGGGTTGAGAGAAGAGCATCGGATGTGTGCTGATGTGGCTTGAGAGATGAGCTTCGGATGTATGCTGATGTGACTTGAGAGATGAGCTTCGGATGTGTGTTGATGAGGGGTGTGTGATGGGCTTCGGATGTGTGTTGATGTGGCTTGTGTGAGGGCTTCGGAGGTTTGTTGGTTTGGTTTTGAGGGGGGGCTTTTGGGGGCTACCTGGGTTTTGGAGGGAGTGGAGTGTATGTGTGATTATGTGGTTTTGCCGCTTTTGAATTCGTCTTTTGAGCCTGGGAGGGCTCGGGAGGTTGTTGAGGGGTTTGAGGATGTGGATGTGAGGAATATTGCGCGGGCTGAGCTTTTTTATTTTACGGGGCAGGCGGAGGAGTGTTGTGAGATCACGAGGGGGTATCTGTCCAGCAGGGTTATTGAGCTGAAGCTTTCGGCGTGTATTTTGTATGGGTATTCTAATCTGTCGCTGGGGAATGTGGCGGCGGCTAAGCGGGGGATGGATGGGATCCAGTCCTGTGTGAAGATTGCTATGAAGAAGAAGGTTCCTAAGGATGTTTATGCGTCCTGTCTTCTGGCGGGGTATGTGGGAGCGGTTTTGCTTCATCTGCCTACGGATGGGATGCCTGCTTTTGGGGAGTACAGCAGGATGCTTCCTGAGGGGCTGAGGCTTTTTGCCACGTATGTGATGGCTCACCATACTTATCTTAACGGGGAGATATGGAGTGCTTATGGGATGGGGAAGGCTGCTTTATTTATGGCGGAGAGGTCGTATCCGATCAGTATGACGTATATCCACTGTATGATGGCGGTGTGTGCGATCAACCGAAAGCATAAGCAGGAGGCGCAGGAGGAGATGCTCCGGAGCTGGGAGCTGGCGAAGATGGGTGGGTTTCTGGAGCCTTTTATTGAGCATCATGGGCTTTTGCGGGGGCTGATCGAGGCCTGTATCCGGAACCGGGATCCGGAGGCGTATCAGCGGATCACGGAGGGTGTGATTTCTTTCAGCAGGGGCTGGATGGCGCTTCATAATCCGGAAAACCGGAGAAAGGTTACGGGGGAGCTGTCGACGATGGAGTTTTCTATTGCCATGCTGGCAAGTGGGGGATGGACCAATAAGGAGATCGGAGAGCATCTGGGGATTTCCATTAATACTGTCAAGCATTACCTTACGGATATCTTTTGCAAGCTGAATGTCAAGAAGCGGGATGAGCTGAAGAAATTCATGTTAAAATAGTGACAGAGGCACTTTTTTTTGAAAAAACGGGCCTTACAAAACAACTGGTAGTGTTGTATAATAAATATCACGAATAGTCAGATTTTATCGGAGAAATCAGACGAAAAGAACCAGTAAACGAGTAAGTTAAGAAGGAGGAGTTGAAGACTGATTTTCGATAGCATCTGATAATGTCAATATCCTTACCAAAAATGCCTGGTATATTGACACTACAATCACATAAGGGTAAAATATTGAAAAGGTGTAACCTGTTTACTCACCGGCTAAAAACATGAAGCTTTTTTAAGAGAAAGGAATATAAACAGAAGTAAAGTAATAAGAAATACAGTACACGTTAATGCACACATAGGAAAGCGGGAAAGGTATGAAAAAATTAAGGAATAATAAGATCAGAAAACTCCTGGCATTTATGGTGGCTTTGGCGTTGATGGTATCCTGTATGCCGAGTGCATATACGATCTCCGCGAGTGAGGCGTTCGGAGATGGAACGGAGGATATATTTACAGATGGCGAAATTACATCTGAACCAGCGGCCGAAGAATCGACACCGGATGTAAGCAGCGCTGACCAGGAGGAAACGGAACAGGCGCAGCAATCGACGCTTACATATGAAAATGATTCTGTTAAAGTAATAGCAGAGGCACTGGAGGACGGAGCTCTTCCGCAGAATACAGCATTGAAGGCTGACAGCGTAAACGAGAATTCATCCGTATCTTATGATACAGTTTCTCAGAAGCTTTCAGCAGCAGCTACAGACAAGGGCAGCAGCCTGAGAGGTTTTTTTGCGTATGATGTGTATTTTGCTGATGGCGACGGAAACAGAGTCGAGCCGAACGGCAGAGTCAGAGTAACTTTTGAGTACAAGACACCGGCAGCACCGGAGCTTACCGATGCAGCCAGCACGAGTGTAACCGTTGAGAAGCTTCATTATAACAGCAGTACCGGTGATACTGATGTTAACACCTTACAGGCCAACGAGGATCTGAAGGTTCTGAATGTCAACGAGGGCAAACAGATCCAGACACTTCAGGTTGAGACTGGCAACGCAGCTGTTTTTGCCGTTATGTGGGATTCTCCTGAGACAGCAGATGTCGAGGCGGAAGCTGTTTCCGGTAATGGGGACGAGGTGTCTATCGCATCAGAGGAGCTTACGGACGGAATGGATATTTCGGACGAGCCTGAGCAGGATGCAGCTGAGACACCGGCAGCAGAGAATCCGGAGGTAACTCCTGATGCAGAGCCTTCTGAGGCTCCGGCGGAGAATCCGGATGCTGAACCTACCGAAGCGCCGGCTGAGGATCCGGATGTGGTGGAAGAACCGGCAGAGGATATTGCGAGCCCGGAGGATGTTCCGGCAGCAGATGAGAATAGTGAGACAAGCCTGATCGAGGTTCTGGGAGACGATACGAATCTTCGTGTCAGTCCATCTATCGAGGCAGAGGTTCTGGCAATTGTAAACGCAGGAACACAGCTCACACTTCTGGATACCGTAACAGCAGAGGACGGGGCAACCTGGTACAAGGTTTCCTGGGAAGGAACCGAGGCTTACATAAGAAGTGATATGGCACAGGTTGTTGACAGCAGTGATGAGGCAGAAGAGCCTGAGGATGTGCAGGAAGAAGAAATTCAGCCTGAGATCACCAGATATGATTACACGAGTGGCGAGGTCAATGTAAAGGTTACTCTTACCGATCCGGCAGACCTTCCGGACAACGCAAAGCTTTCCGTAACACCGGTAGAGCTCAGCCAGGAAGCCGAAGACCAGATCACCGAAGAAGCGATCAAAGAAAAGAAAGCCATCGAGAAGATTCACTCCTACGATATCAAATTCCTGGTAGACGGCGAAGAGGTTCAGCCGGGTGCTACAGTGAAGGTATCTGTATCTCTGAATGATGAGAAGAAAATCAAGGATGCAGATGTATATCACGTAGACGAGAATGATAACGTTGAAAATATGGATGGCAGCGTTGCCAAGAATGGTGATGTTGAGTTTGAGACTACGCATTTTTCTACTTATGTAATTGTCCAGAAGGGAAATGACACCATCAATGTTACAGTTAAATATTGTAACGAAGATGGAGGAAAGGAGATTTATGCAGAAGATGTCAAATCGCTTAAAATTGGAGAAAAACTTAAATTAAAAGAGCTTGCTAACTGGAAGGTTACAAAAGTAGTTGTTGACACAAAGTCCGAAGATCACAGAGAGTATCCTTCAGATAATACAGATGTTGAGAAGTCTATAGATCTGGCTGAGAATGCTACAGTTACAGCTTATTATGAAGCTACAACGGGAACAACAATTGGAAAACCGATATTCTTTGATTATACGGTTAAGGTACTAACTAAAAATGGTGGCAGGGATTCTATAAATAATCCGGAAAATTATAGTGATCCGAAAAGTGATAAAAAGTTAACAGTAGGTGGATATGACGCTAGTAATGGTAATGGAAGCGCTATAGATAATTATGATGATTATACCTATAAATGGTGGGATAATGGGCAATGTCCAAATAGCTGGAGTGGAAAATGGGCAATTAATAAAGATGGAAATAAAGATGGAAGAGTAACAGTAAAGGGATTATTAAATAGTGTTAACGGACCGAACGTTACATTTAATTATGCAGACCCAGGATTTTTTAAACAGCAAGATTTACCTGTAAAAGATAAAGATGACAAGACAGTATATCTTAGAAAAGTATATAAGGATTATGTACTTAATTTTGATAGAACTGGAGATACGTATAAGTTATCAACTGTTCATGATGGAAAGGGAAATTGGGTTGCAAATGCTGGTGGTGATTTCTTCCCACTGGATCCTGTTGGATATCAATCCGGTGCTAATTACAATACTAATGTAGAGGATTGGAATGCACATAACTATTTCTTTGGATTGCGTTATGATATTAAGTTTACGCTTGGAGATTATATTGGAGCTCTTAACTATAACTTTACCGGTGATGACGACTTATGGGTTGTTTTGGACGGAGATAAAGTAGTTATTGACCTGGGTGGAATTCATAGTGAAGCTACTGATAAAGTAGATTTGTGGAAGTACTTAAAAAATACAGATAAAAACGCTGAGCATACATTAACAGTTCTTTATATGGAAAGAGGAGCTGGCGCTTCCAATTGTAAGATGGAGTTTACGCTTCCAAATGCAACTATTTCACAGGTTACAACAGATCCACTTGGAACATTAGAATTACAGAAAGTAAATTCTAATAAAGAGCAAGGATTGAACGGAGCCCGTTTTACACTTTACGGAGATCCTGATTGTAAGAGTGAAATTGGAAGTGTAGAATCTGCACGAGTTGATAATGTGGATGGTAAAGTAATTTTCAGAAGTTTAAGAGAAGGAACTTACTATTTAAGAGAAACACAGGCTCCAGATGGTTATGTAGGATCTACGGAAACATGGACTGTAGAGGTAAAGAAAAACAGTGATAATACGGAAGCTTTAGTTACTTTGAAGGACAGTTCCGGAAAAACAGTTGAGGATAAGAAGATTGTTAACCAGACGCGGCAGGAAATTATTGAATCCAGTATGGATTACAGTAAGACTGCAACTGTAAACGACTGGGATAAGAGAACTTATGACATCAATATTACAGCATCGTCCAAAACAACAAGTTCTAGCGTAGTAACAACAGGTGGAGTTGCGGATGTAGTAATGGCATTAGATGTTTCTGGCTCCATGAGATATACACAGACAGCGGGAGATACGGATACAAGCTACGTTAGCGTTGGAAAATATAATAATATTAGAAATTCATTGAAGCCAAATAAGATTTATTACTATAGTTATTTTTTAAATAAGTATCCAATGATTAATGTAGGTAATAAGTGGATGTATTATTATACTGGTTTGATGGGGAGGTATTGGAAGGAGATTGAGGATTCTGATGATACTAATATATATCAGTGGCCATCAAGAATAACTGCGTTAAAAGAAGTAGTAAATCAATTTATAAGAAATACGGCTACAAGTTCATCTGAGAGTAATATAGGACTAGCGCCATTTAATACAGCTGTTACAAATGCTACAGAGACATTGTTAAATGTTGATAAAAATAAGGATACTTTGATAAAAAATGTTAGTCAGTTGTCTGTAACAGGCGGAACATCACCACATACAGCATTAAATAAAGCATTGGAACTCTTGAATAATGCTAAAAATCCTAAATATGTAATCTTGTTTACCGATGGAGAACCGACAGGTGATGGTAGTGTGTGGGATGATAACTATCAGGATTATGCAGAAAAGGCAGCTAAGGAATTAAAGGATAAAGGTATCAAAGTATTTACGGTAGGTTTTGCATTAAGTGAGAGAGGACAAAAATTCCTGGCAGGTGATAAAGATGATTCGACAAATTATCCAGGAATTGCATCTAAAGGTTGTGCATTTAATGCGACTAATGCGGAGGATCTTGCTAAAATTTTTGAGAAAATCCAACATACAGTTACTGAGGATACTGCTATTCAGAATGCTATTGTTACAGATGTAATTGATCCGAGATTTGTAATTCTTGACGAAGAGGGAAATGCTATCACAGCGGATCAGTTAAAGGATGGAAAAACAGTCAAAGTTAATGACGGAACAGTTTATCTTGATGCTAAGGGAAATCAGTGTATTAAATGGGAAGGACAGAGAATTCCTAATAAAAAGGAAAATGAAGCCGGCAATGCTTGTTGGAGTAAATTTATTAAAGTAAAAGCCAAAGATGATTACATCGGTGGCAACAATGTTCCAACCAACGTATCGCCGGATTCAAAGATTTCTACGGGGTATGGAGATGCAATTTTACCACAGCCAAGGGTCAATGTAAAATCTGATTTGGCAGTAAACAACAATGAAACAACAATTTTCTATGGTGATAAGGTTCCAACAGCGGAGGATATTTTAAAGGTATTGTTTGATAAGGCAAAGCCTCAGGGATATGTGACTCAGCTGGATGGAAAGAAGAAATTAGTGACCTATACAATGGGTGCTAATGGACAGGCATTTAATGAAAATGATTTTACATTAACATGGTATGAAGATGAAGCTTGTACCAAACCGATTGAAGTAGGGAATATGGCGAAAGTTTTTCCTGAGCCAGATTCTAAAAAGTATTATTTGAAAGTAACGTATAATGCTGGTGGAGATACTCGCACAGTAACCGCTATAAATAGCGACACTGAGAAGTATCCAAATAAAGAATATGGAGTTTATACAATTCATATTATCAAAGGTCAGATTCAGATTACTAAGAAGCTTAAAGAAGCTGCAAAGCAAAATGGAACGTTTACCTTTAAGATTTATAAAAATAGTGCAGAGGAATCAAACCTTGTAACAACAGTAACTGCGACTGTAAAAACTGGGGATACTGACGCTAAGTTCACTATGGGGAATGATGAATCTAAAGCCATTGTTGGTGGGTTGGCTCGTGGTGAGTATATTGTGAAGGAAGTAAGCCAGAGTGGTTATCAGTTGCTTAGTGCAGAGAATGATTCAAAAGTAACAAATTGTAAATCTGAAAAGAGTGAAGATATCAAATTTACAATTGGTACAGACAACGATAACAAAAATGCATTAGAGGCTGAAGCACTGAAGGTTGAAGGTGTTGATTATGCAAAGTATGCAGGTCCAGGATGTGTTGGTAAAGTTGATTATACTAACAAAGAAACTGTGGCTAATGTAGATTTTGTAAAAGTTGATGCGGCAGATCATGATATAACGATTAATGGAGCAAGTTTTACACTTTATAAAGCGGATGAAAGCTGGAATGAAGATGAAAAAGTCGAAGATGTGACATCTAAAGATGGTGGAACATTTGGATTTGAAAAATTGCTTCCAGGTAATTATCTGTTAAAGGAGACAAAAGCAGCTACAGGCTATTCGTTAGTAACTGAGCCTTGGAAAATCGTCATTAAAAATAACGGAGAAGTTACAGTTACAAAGAATGACGGAGAACCAGTAATAGCAAAGAATTCTGATAAGAGATATATGATTGAAAACGCAAAGGTATATTCCTTACCAGAATCCGGTGGTCCGGGAACATATGGATTTACAATCAGTGGTGTAGCGATTCTTGCAACTGCACTCCTGTTGTTTATAAATAATAAACGAAGGGAGGAAGAAGCAAAGAGATCGTAACACATTAATTGTAAATGGCCGATGAAGGGCGAAAAAGAAAAATGCAGAGAAAGAAAGGAGCAAACCTTATGAAAAATTTATTTAAAAAGATTGGTGCATTATTAGTGGCAGCGGTTATGGTACTGTCTATGTGCACAGCGGTATTTGCAGATGGAAATGCTACAATTAAACTTACAGATTTTAATACGGCAGACAGTGTTGAGTGTATGCAGATCATTCAAAAGGATGAGAGCACAACTTCTGGTTGGGCATTTACGAATGGAGCAGGAGCATGCTTCATAGAAGCATTAGGAATGACAGATTCCGCTGATGCACAGCAGGAAGTTATCTGGGGATTAATTAAGTTTCAAGATCCTAATGTTGTTTTACCGACTGGTGTAACAGCAAAACAGGTAACAGCAGCAAATATTGACTTAGCATTAAGTAAAGTTGCAGCACTTACTGGATTCACAAAATTAACAGATAAGACAAAAATTGAAGTAAGTGAAGCTGGTATTTATGCAATTAAAGCAGAAGAGGAAGGCTATACTTATAAAACAGCAACTGCTTATGTAGGATTTGGCGAGCCATATCCAGCGTTATCAGGTACAGAAGTAATTGCTAAAAAATCTTCAACATCTGTAGATAAAACAACAGAAGATGCCGATCATGTAGTAGCAATTGGAGATATTGTAACTTATACAATCGAAGCATACGTACCTTTTATTGATGCAGCAAATACAGAGAACAGAACATTTACAATCACTGATAAAATTACTGGTGCTGATTACTATTTAGCAGGACCAAATGCTGTTAATAGTGTAACAATGGAAGGCAAAGATGGCCAGGTTGGTAAAATCGTAGTAAATGATAAAGGCAATGGATTTACTGTTGATTTAGGTGAATTAGTTGCAGATACAGCTAATCCGAATGCTGGAAAGAAAATTACAGTTACTTATACCGTAAAAGTAAATGAAACAACAGTAGAAAATAAAGCAGGTAGCCATGCAGCAGGTGTAGATTACGGCGGAAATAATGTTCCGGTTAAGTTATTTACTGGAGAATTAGTTCTGATGAAATATGGCGATGGTGATGTGAATAAGGCATTGGAAGGTGCTGAGTTTGTATTGTATAAAGATGGAGAAGAAGTACCGTTAACGTTCGTAAAGGAAGAAAAAACTGGAAAATATAAATATGCTCCAGATACAGAAGGTGCTGATTCAAAACTTGTGACAGATGCAAATGGTTATATTGACGTAGAAGGTTTAGATGTTGGTTCTTATCACTTTGAAGAAACAAAAGCACCACAAGGATATTCTATTAATACAGATGGTAAGACACTTACACTTACTGTAAACGGAAAAGTTGCTACAGCTAAATTGTATAATGAAGGTGGCTTAAATGATACCAAACTCAACTCCCTTCCATCCACAGGTGGCATGGGAACATACCTCTTCACTATCATCGGTGTTGTAGTTATGGCTGGCGCTGCTGGTGCTTTCTTCATCAGCCGCAGAAAAGGATCTGAGGAATAATCGTTTGATTGCCGGATTGATTCAATTCAAAAATTATTTATAAGCAACGACAAAGCAAGTATTAAGACAGAATAGTTTCTGATTATTCTGTTGAAGAAATCATTACCGCCCGGCCCCTTCGGGGGCCGGAATGGTAAATACAACAGTATGGAGAAACCTATGAGAAAGAATAAGAAGAAAAATTATATTGGACTTGGTTTGCTGTTTCTGATAGGGTTGTCCATACTGCTGTATCCAATGGTCAGTGATGCCTGGAACCGGTACAGGGACAGCCTGCTGATCAGTAATTATAGCAGCAGTGTTTCTTCGGATGATAATTCGGAGAAAATTGACAGCATGTGGAAGGCAGCACAGGAGTATAACGAACAGATCAAGCAGGAAAGTGTGCCGGATGCTTTTTCCGTGAGGGATGGCCAGACGGACAGTACATATGAGTCTCTTCTGAACCTGAATGGTGATGGAATGATGGGGTATGTGGAGATTCCTGTGATCGATGTGAGCATTCCAATCTATCATTACACGACAGATGAGTCTCTGGAGAAGGGCGCCGGTCATTTGTTCGGCAGCAGTCTTCCGGTTGGCGGCAAGAGTACCCATTGTATTTTGTCGGCACACAGAGGACTTCCAAGTGCGAAACTTTTTACAGATCTGAATCTTGTGGAAGAGGGAGATGTTTTTTATCTGCATGTGCTGGGTAAGACGCTTGCCTACGAGGTGGATCAGATTCTTACCGTTCTTCCGGAGCAGACAGAGTCGCTGGGTATCACGGATGGGGATGATTATGTAACGCTGGTTACGTGTACGCCTTATGCGGTGAATACGCACAGACTTCTGGTGAGGGGACACAGAGTTCCGATGAAGGCTGCGAAGGCGGTTCAGAAAACAGAGAAGAAGGTTACCGGAATCACCAATCCGACGCTTCCGATGCTTGCTCTCTGTGTTGTGATCGGAATTGTGATCGCGGTGATCCTGGTTGCCGGTATCAATTCTGTTCAGAACAAAAAACGACGTAGGAAATGAT
>PPYF01306356.1_pt1 | contig 10610 bp, 9 predicted proteins | sample 1559871 | NCBI WGS metagenome assembly PPYF01 (sample SAMN08240021, study PRJNA423297) | Human gut metagenome, whole genome shotgun sequencing project.
GGCAATCAGATATTCCTGCGCTTGACCAGAGCTGTCGCTACATCTTGTAGCGTGCTGAGTTAAGTCGATAAGCATTTTTACAAATTACAAACTCGGCATCTGGCATCCCGAAGCATTTGGTATAGAATAAGACAACATGTGTTGCCCTTACTGGCACAGATAGAACCGCCCGAATCTATTGCAATGCAATGGATTCGGGCCCAGCTTGTCAAAAAAACTACCAAAATCCCCTCATTTGTGATATAATAATCACAGATGGGGGGATTTTATATGGAACAATGGAGAAAAGACGCACGGCACGAGCCAATCATTATAGATTTGGAGGCCCTGGTTCCAAAAGACCATCTTCTTCGGAAGATCGAAAAGGTTATGGACTACGGGTGGTTATACAAGCGCCTGGATCCGTACTACTGCCACGACAATGGCCGTCCCGGAACAGATCCGGTCGTGATCATAAAAATGGTGCTGATTCAGCACCTGTTTGGAATCCCTTCCTTGCGGCAGACCTACCGGGAAATCCAGGTGAATGTTGCATATCGGTGGTTTCTGGGGTACGGGCTGCTGGATAATATCCCGCATTTTGCCATGGTGAGCTATGCCTTCTGCAAACGGTTCCCGGATGAACTGACCACTGAGATTTTTGAGCATATCCTAAACAAAGCTCTGAATAACAAAATGCTGGACACCAATGCGGTATTCATTGACGGCACCCGTATCAAAGCCAGTGCAAATAAAAAGAGGTTCCAGAAAGAGCAGGCAGCCAAGGCGGCAAAGGTATACTCTGGGCAGCTTCGTAAAGAAGTAAACGCAGAGCGGGAGAAGCTGGGAAAGAGACCCATTGAGGACGAAAATGACAACGAAAAAGATCCTCCTCAGGGAGGTGGAAATTTGGGGGCTTCTGATTTATTTCGGATATGAAAGCCTGCTTGCTGCCGGTCGGAGGGACGGAAATCATCGATACGCAAAGACAGCAGGCTTGGCTGCGTGTTTCAAAAGCGTCACAACCCTTCCTGCCGCGGCGGTGGTTGCGGGCGGCCCAGCCGTACAAGTGCCAGCTAGAAGGACAGAGGACGGGAAAGGCCCTTGTTACTGAACATCAGCGGGAAATCAAAAACGTAGCAGCCCCGGAGGATGTTGTTCAAACATTCTCCGGGGTATTCTGTGTGCAAATACGCGGGGTGCTGCGGCCCGTTTTTGGCGGGTGGAAAGCCTTGTTTCGGGATTTGGAGTGTAACCCCTTGCAAATTTGTGAATTTTGGCCTATAATAAACATGATAACGAAGAAAAGGGGGATTCCTGTGAAGAAATGTACAACGGATACCTGTTGTCTCACATTGCCGCTCAAATTGGAAAAATGGCAGGAAGACCGCCTTGCCAAGCGTTTTGAAATTGCCCGCCAGATTTACAATACGTTGGTACGGGCGGAATTCAAAAAACTTAATGAGTTGGAGCGGACCCCCGAATATAAAAAGATTTTGGAGCAGATTCATTCGCTCGATTGGAAAGATTCAGGCAACAGGCAGAGATTAAATGATCTGTATCGAGAACGGAATCAGATTCTGAAGAATGCAAAATTCACAGAGTACGGCTTCAAGTCCGATATGAAATTCTATTACAAGCATTTTAGTGACAACATCGGTTCCTGCGTTGCCGTACATGGCATTGCACCGCAGGTTTGGGCTGCGTTTGAGAAGTATTTGTTCAAGCCCGAAGGCAAAAAAGTGCATTTTAAACGCTTTGGAGACGTACATTCTCTGCGCGGATATTCCAAAGCAGGCGAGAGCGGCGGCGCTGAGATTACCTTCTGCGGGACGCACATCAGATGGAAAAATTTGGAGCTTCCGATTAAACTGTCCCCCGATAACGCTTATGAAACGGAAATGCTCTCCCGCAGGGTAAAATATGTCAGAATTCTTCGAAAACCCGGGAAAAGCAAAGACCGATGGTATGTGCAGCTTTCTCTGGAGGGAAAGCCTGCTATAAAATACGACCGGAATGCCGGAGAAATAAAGCACCCGGTTGCACATGGGGCAGTTGGTCTGGACATTGGCCCGCAAACGCTGGCATATTCAGCAGAGACCACAGCAGATCTTGTGGAATTAGCGGATCAGGTACAGAATATTGAGCAGGAAAAGCGTCGTCTCCAGCGGAAAATGGATCGAAGCCGGAGGAGTACCAATCCGGGAAATTACAATACGGACGGAACAATCAGAAGAGGTGTCAAACTGACACGAAATAAATCGAAGGCATATTGCAAATTGCAGCGGCAACTTGCCTATCTCCAGCATACCCAAGCTGAAACCAGAAAGCGCCAGCACACGGAATTGGCCAATTATCTGCTTTCATTGGGAGACTGTTTCTATGTGGAAGAAATGAAGTGGTCGTCGCTGGCACATCGTGCAAAAGAGACTGCGGTATCCGAAAAAACCGAAAGATTCAAGCAAAAGAAACGCTTCGGAAAATCTATCGCAAACAAGGCACCTTCGACCCTGATTGGAATACTGCAACAAAAGTGTGAATCTCTCGGCCTTCCGGGGATAATCTATGTGCCGCTATCGGCCAAAGCCAGCCAGTACAATCATCTGACCGGTGAATATACTCCAAAGCCACTGTCACAGCGATGGAACACAATGCCGGATGCCCAGCGTGTTCAGAGAGATCTTTATTCTGCTTTCCTGCTGCAGCACTTTGATTCACAGGCAGGGATATACAATCTGCAATCCTTACAACGAGACTATCCGCAATTTCTTCAATACCACGATCAGTCAATCCGAAGATTGTCTGAAATGCCAAAAACACTTTCCAGTATGGGAATCCGCAAAAGCATCCGCGCGTAAGTGCGAAGCAGAAGTTTACAGAAGAAACCGGTGCAGTTCGCACCATAAAAAACCGGTCGATTGTCCGTCCGGGACTGCCGATAATGGCAACGTTGGTTGCCTTGGCAGTAGAAGAGCACGGGAAAATAGTCAGCGCAGGCATCTTTTGTGATACCTGAAAAGCTATCTACCGACTCACAGCGCAATCTGCAAAAAAGGATATCGCATTTTTGTGCAATATTGCCGATGCAATCCGCATTTGTGCGCTGAGGCAAAGCTTCCAGAAATCCTCTGCCGCGTAGCGCTCGGCAGATGCAATCCGCATTTGTGTGCTGAGGCAAAGGGAGAAGGAGATACGGGCGTTTGCGAGGGAGGCGGATGCAATCCGCATGTGTGCGCTGAGGCAAAGCACGGGACTTTATCCACTTATCACTTAGTCCTCCTGGATGCAATCCGCATTTGTGCGCTGCAACAGTAATTAAAAAGCCGCCGCCCAGTGGTCGCAGATGACCACCGGGCGGCATTTTACTTCTTGTTTTCCTTTCCGGATCCCCACGGTCTCGCCCCTGCTTGTTGCCCCTATGTACCCCTACCACCCCCGCCGTTTAGCCAGATCCAACATAGAAAAGCAGAACACTTCCCACCGTGTCAATGATGTCAGCAACGGGTCGCCCTCGCGGATACGGAGGGTTCTTCTGATCTCCTTCGGAATGACGATCCTGCCCAGATCGTCTGATTGTGTCAATCAGGTGCAAAAAATTTTTGTGAAGCCCCGAAAAGCATTGAAATATAAGGATTCTTCAGCTTTCGGAGCTTTCACACCCGTCCTACTCATTGAGTCATTTTAGGACAAAAATCGACATTTTATTCAAAGATGTGAGCCAGTCGTTTTCAACTGGCTCTTTGTTATGCTGTTGCAAACAGATCATCGAATTTCCAGACGATTTCGATGTTCTGATTGTCTGTGACATTGATACGCTCAACCGCATCATACATCAGTTCTTTCAGAGCTTCGTCATTCATGGAACTTGTACGCTCAATGATTGCCTGTTCCTGCTTTGTCTGATTTTCTTTTTCGAGAAAATCTTCATACGCAGCTTCTGCTTCCGCAATCTGAACTTTTAATTCTTCCATACGTTTTTCACGCTCAGAACGGAGAGCAATAAAATCCTCCTTTGTTATGCGACCCTCACGATAGTCCAAGTAGCTTTGAACCTTCTGGGTATCACCACTTTCCAATTCGCTTGTAAGAGCCTTCAAACGTTGTCTAAGCAATGTTCCTTCGGAAATGGTATCCTGGGTATTGCCGACAGATTCGACCGTCATAACGGCAATTTGAGCCTTTAACGAAGCCAAAACAACTTCCTCAATATCCGTCCTGTCCCATCTAACTGATTTGCACAGTTCTTCATTCGTGTCCCAATACGGAGTTACACAATAGAAGTGAACATCTGTGCCAAAAGTTCTTTGGAGCTTACGACCGCAATGGGCGCAATAGAATGGAAAGAAGTTCTCGGCTTTCTTCTTAATATGGGGTTTTACCTTACGCAGAGCTGCCTGTGCTGCTTCAAATTCCTCTGTTGTCACAATGGCTTCGTGGGCATTCTCATGATAAATCCAGTCTTCCTTTGGAACTCTGCGCTGGGACTTTGCACGGATCACCATGCTCTCACGAGTGTGATTCACCATGCAACCGGTGTACTTGATATTCTTCAACATATCCAATATTCGGTTATGTGTCCATAATGCTTTTGAAGGACTATCTTTTCTTCTGGCAACACCTTTATACTGTTGCGGAGTAGGGATGCCCTCGGCATTCAACTCTCTGGCAACCTGACTGGTGGATTTACCTGTGATAACATCGGTAAAAATCCTGCGTACAATCGGTGCCGTTTCGGGGTCAATAATCATCTGATGCTTGTTTTTCGGAGAAACCTTGTAGCCATAAGTACAGCAGGTGATATAGCCACCATTACGCTGTTTTGTTCTCATAGCCGACTTGACCTTTTTGGAGAGGTCTTTGCTGTAATAATCGTAAATCAGGTTACGAAAGGCAATGTCCATACCTGCGGTATTGCCAAGATACTTTTCGCTGTCATAATGGTCGTTAATGGAAATCATTCTGACACCAAGGAACGGAAAAATGTGTTCCAGGTAATCACCTACTTCCAGATAGTCACGACCAAAACGGGAAAGGTCTTTGACAATCACGATATGGATTTCACCGGCACGGATAAGGTCAATCATTCTCTGAAAGTCCGGTCGCTCAAAGTTCGTGCCACTAAAGCCGTCGTCGCAGAACTCCATCTGTGGCAGATTAGAAAGGTAAGGGTTTTGTTCGATATGTCGCTGGATCAGCTGACGCTGTGCAACAATACTGTTACTTTCATCCTTTGCCTTGTTGGTTCTCTTGTCCACATCTTCCAGAGAAAGACGGAGATAGATGCCAATGCTCTTTTTCATATTACGCAACCTCCTTTCTGAGAATGTCGATAGTATCGAAGATAACCTTGAACTCATCCATGTGGTTGAACTCAATACTCAGGGAGCTATCTTTGTTCATCTTCATAGAAACAATCATTGCATCCACCATTTCGGCAGTAACTTCGGTGGCATGATGATATTTCTTTACAAGTTCAGCCCATTTCTTTTCACCACGAAGCTGTTCTTCAAATCTGTTCGTGGTTCCCTCAAGCTCTGCCAACTGCTTTTCCAAGCGTTCGATTTCACCCAGAATAACTTCACGGGTCTGTGCGTAGTCCTCATCAGAGATAAGTCCCTCACGCAAATCTCGGTAAAGACCTCCAAACAAACCTTTTTTATGGTCGAGCTTCTTTTGCAAAGATTTGATTTCATCTTTCTGCCCGTTTTGCTTTGCCATAGCTTTCTTCATAGCCAGCAGCTGATGCAGACTGTCCTGCATATCTACAAACAGATCAAGTTGTGCCTGAATGGTAGAAAGAACAGCTTCATCCAAGTCTGCTTTACGCATCTTTTTTGCATTGCAAGCTCTTGTGCCATGCTCAGCATAGGTCGGACACTTAAAGGTGAAGTACACCTTGTCTTTCTTTGTGCTGAAAGAACGGACAAGTTTCATTACGGAGCCACAGTCAGCACAGGTGAATTTCTTCCCATAGATGTTTACAGCTTTCGGTAAGTGGTCGTATTTACCACTGTTTGCTTTTGACTTTTCAGCGGCAGCGCTGTTGATAGCTTGGACCTTATCGAACAGTTCCTGCTCAATAATAGGTTCATGGGTATTCTCAACGATGATCCAGTCCTGTTCCTCTGTACGGTGGAAGGAGATACCGGCATACAAGCATTGAGAAGCCTTTCTCTGAGCCAAATGCCCCAGATAAGTAATATCCTTCAGAATCTCAGTAATCATGTGCTTGTTCCAGAGGATAACACGGTCTTTTTGATTGTTGTTCGTAACAATGCCACGGTTCGCTTTGTACTGTCCCGGAGAGAGAATGCCGCTGTCATTGAGCTTCTTGTTGATACCCATATAGCTCATACCTTCGCTACGCCACAGAAAAATCTGCTTTACGACAGGTGCAGTCTCAGGGTTAATAATCAGCTGATTCTTATTGTTTGGGTCTTTAATGTATCCGTACTTTTCCCATGCGCCAATGAAATCGCCGTTTTCCATCTTGCTTCTCAGGGCAGAAGATACCTTGCGAGAAATGTCCTTGGCATAGTAATCATTGATGATATTGGAAAGGGATACAGACAGCTGACCACTTGCTTCTACAGTATCTGTATCAAAACCATCATTGATAGCAATAAAACGGATACCGAAAAACGGACAGATTTTTTCAAGAAACTCACCGGTCTCAATGTAGTTACGTCCAAGTCGGGAAAGGTCTTTTACTACGATGCAGTCAATCTCTTTTGTCTGAACTGCTTCCATCAACTTCTGCCATTCAGGACGGTCAAAGTCCGTTCCAGTGTAGCCATTGTCAACAAAGGTTCCTGCCAGTTGCAGATACGGACGATTGCTTACATACTCATTGAGCAATGCCAGCTGATTTTCGATGGAATCAGAGCTATTCAGATTATCTTCACGAGAAAGACGAGCGTAGATAGCAGTCTTGTGAACGACAGTAAACTGTTCCGCAGCAACGGTCTGACTGGCTAATGCCTGTTGACGGCGCTTTGACGGTCTTGCCATTTAGCTCACCTCCCTTATGAACGAAATCACCTTCTTTGCGTTGGCTTTCGCTTTTTCTTCCTCCAGGAACTCCATAATCGCCTGGAACTGATCTGCGTTATTCAGAACAACATGAACCTGCTTATCCTCGGCAATCTCAATTCTATCAATGAAATTGACTACAACTCTGCGGTTCAGTTCCTGAATGTTTTCGTATTCTCTGAACTGTGCAAGCCAGCTCTGCTGTTCCGTGAGACCGGAACTGATTTGATTTTTATTACCTACCAGACGGGCAATAGCTTCTTTGGCTTCCTGAATGTTCTTGTCGAACTCAGCCTTAAAAATAAAGTATTCCTCACGAGTAATCATTTCTGTCTTGAAGTCCTCGTACACATGAGCTTTCATCTGCTTGTTGTGTTCGATAACTTCTTCCTGTCTGGCAATTTTTGAAGCGATACGCTCCATTTCACGGCGCTCCCAAGAGATACCGTTCAATTTCCCAAGAGCAATTTCCAAGTTTAAGGCAAGAGAAACCTGCGCCTGAATGACCGCAAGAGCAGCATCGTAAACAACCTGTTCCTTTACGGTGTGTGCATCACATACCTTGCGATCTACCTTATTGGCATTGCAAACGAAGTACACATACTCCTTGCCTGCGGACTTGGTTTTCTTTCTGGTCATGGTACTCTGGCAATCAGCACAGAACACCTTACCTGAAAACAGATGCACAGAATTATCACCCGAAGGACTTCTTGTGTCCTCAAGCATGAGCTTCTGAACCATATCGAAAATGGAAGGAGAGATAATCGCATCATGTGCGTTCTCCGTTCTCATCCAATCCGCTTCATCTTTTGTGGTTCTGCTTTTGATTTTATGGTTTGGAGTCGTTGTCTTTCCCTGAACCAGAGTGCCGGTGTACATCTCATTTTTCAAAATGCGATAAATCGCTTTTGCGCCCCAATCGGTCTGAATCTGTTTCTTGAAACCAGACTGGTATTTGGAACCACTCTGTCTCTTATATTCATAAGGAGACGGAACACCGTCTTTATTCAGCTTGTCTGCAATCTGTGCAGGACTGAAGCCATCCATCTTCATGCTGAAAATGCTCTGGATGACCGGAGCAACAGTCTGGTCGATGACCAGTTTGTTTTTATCATCGTCAGATCTACGGTAGCCGTAGACCACATGGCTTCCAACAAATTCGCCATTTCTTCTCTTGGTCTCCAAATTGGAACGAATCTTGATGGAAATATCCCTGCTATAAGAGTCGTTAATCAGGTTTTTGAACGGAAGAATGATTTCGTTGCCTACCTGCTGAGACTGTGCAGAGTCGTAGTTGTCGTTGATGGCAATAAAACGGATGCCCAGGGACGGAAAAATCTTCTCGATATATCTGCCGGAATCAATGTAGTCACGACCAAAACGGGAAAGGTCTTTGACAATGATGCAGTTGATTTTTCCTGTTTTGACCTGTTCCATCATTCGCTGAAAGTCAGGACGGTCAAAATTAGCACCTGTATAACCATCATCGCAGAACTCCTGAACCAAAGTGATCTCAGGGTTTCTGCTCAAATAATCTTCAATCAGCTTGCGCTGGTTAGCGATACTGTTGCTTTCTTTCTTCTCGCCAGAAGAAAGGTCACCATCTTCCTTCGATAAACGCAGGTAGATGGCGGCATAGTAAATCTTATCAATACTTTTTTGCATAGTGTGCCACTCCTGTTTGTTAATCGTCCGAAGCTGAAAAAACAAACCGGAGTTTTCGCATGATTTTGTCCAAGGCTATGTTACCATAGCGGACTGCGAAAATCCAGTTTGTCACCGCATTAGTATCTCGCCAATTTCTGCCAACGGATTTATCCGTTACATAGAAGCAATCATGTTGATGAAGTTGTCAGTAATCGTATTCTGCGTATTTGCAAACGACACTCTCACAACCGTGTTGCCTACTTTGAACTGGTAAGGATTTTTAATCTGCTCGATAAAGGATTTGATTCTTTCCTCACTCGGCAAAGAGCGATCAATTTTCACATCTCGAATATCCACCAGCTGTTCAGTTGCTGTAGATTTTGTCGCTTCACTTCTTGTCATCTGCAATCACCACCTTCGTTTATCATTCTTGCCAAAATCTCCCTGAGCTATTCATGGAACCTCATCGGCAAAAGTATAGGCAGCCCCGCAAAGGTAGGTCTGCCCATAGTTTTCACTGACGAGAGGATGTATTCAAATCCAGACTGACAAGCAACGCTCTATTGATACCGAACATTTCCTGTCGGGTAACTCTACCCAAATATCTTTCAATTCGCTGCTTATCAATGGTTCTGATTTGCTCCAACAGCACCATAGAAGGTCTGCTGAGAGCTGGGTTTTCTCTAATCAGAAAATGGGTTGGCTGTTTTGTCTTTTTTCTGGTTCTGGCTGTGACAGTTGCCACAACCAGAGTAGGGGCGTGCCGGTTGCCGGTGTTGTTCTGAATAACAACAACCGGGCGAACACCACCTTGTTCAGAGCCGCAGAATGGAGACAAGTCAGCCAAATATATATCGCCACGGCGGTATTCCCAATTTTTATTCATCACCTGTTAGCCCTCCTTTCATCGTCTTATGTAAGAGGGGCAGAGACTGCCCCTTCATGTTTACTATGTCGTTCCCATATTTGTCCTCGACACCCCTGGGAGACAGAATACTGTCTGGGAAATCATCAGACGGTCAGCTGCTAACTGACTCCATAGGAATCTAACCTCCCCGTGGTTCTCACCGGGCTACCCCCATTGCGTGATCCCCATTCCCTGAAAAGAGAAAAGGGGCTGTGGCTGGGCAGAAGTATCATTGTGCCTGTTGCTTTCATTGCCGTATCGGGAGCAACCCGATATTTACGAGCCGATAGTTCTCGCTCTTGCCACAGGAAGGACAGACAAAAGTAACGTAGGTGACTCTATCTCCTAAGTAGCAGGTCATTGCGTATCGCTGATGTGGCTGATGCTCTCGCACCGACAACAGGAATGTATCTGATGAATGACTATTTAGTTTTCAAGGAACAATCAGCCGTTTTCTTTGGCTGTATCTAAATTGTACTGGTTTTGGATTTGGCTTTTTATGGACAATTAGTGCAAGTCGGGCTTTGCAACTAACACAATTCGTGCAAGTCAAAGGATAATCTCTTTGAGTTCTTTGAATTTCTGCTCTAACTCTGCAATCTTTTGTTCAGCTTGATTTTTACAAACCATATCTTCGTGTTTTGATGGTTCTGTCATTGGCTCAATCCCTAAAGCCAAATAATCCAGCGTCGTATTAAAAAAAGCTTTCATCTCCACAAGAAGATCAATCGACGCTGCTCTGGAGCCACTCTCTACCTTTGCCAGCAGACTGTAACTAATACTCAACTTTTCTGCGAGTTGTTCTTGTGTCAGCCCTTCTTTCTTTCGCAAATTAGCAATTCTCTTTCCGCTTTCCTTCTGATCGTAATACATACCGTTTCCTCCTTAACGGCATAAAAAAAGAGCCGGAGTAAATTACTCCAAGCTCTCGTTCATGCCTTTGTGTTAATATGAAGGAAGATAGATAGGTATAAAAAAAGCCCCGTACCCATTACAGGCACGAGGCGTAACTCTCTCTATTCAATTTTATGCCGCTATCTCCCAG
>PPYF01546147.1_pt1 | contig 10609 bp, 6 predicted proteins | sample 1559871 | NCBI WGS metagenome assembly PPYF01 (sample SAMN08240021, study PRJNA423297) | Human gut metagenome, whole genome shotgun sequencing project.
TTTCTCCCAGCCTCACCTTTATAGATGGGGGAGCCTTTGCCGAATGCAGCAACTTATCGACCCTGATCATTCCTTCGGGGCTCACATCGCTCAGCACATTGAATGAAGGTAGCATTTTCGTAGATTCAGGCATAAAATCCATCTATGTCGCTTGGCCGACTCCCGTTCCTGCGGGCCAATTCTTCTACGGTTTCGATGTGAGCCAATCCACGCTGTATGTACCCCAGGGGACAAGACAGGATTACTGGGTTGCAGCGGTTTGGGAAGACTTTGGCGACATCCAAGAGTATGATGTTTCAGCCGTCAACCAGCCTGCCCACCATAGCGAGGCCAAGGAAGTCTCCCGCTACTCCCTGGACGGCCAACGCTTGACCACTCCCGTCAAGGGTCTCAATATCGTGAGGTATAGCGACGGCACCATCAAGAAAGAAGCCGTCCACTAACTCTTTTCTCCCAGCAGGAAACATACTCAAAACATGCAAGGATAGTCCGCCATAACTTCTATTTTAAGACATAGATATGGCGGACTTTTGACCCCAATCCCTTTAATCATTCTAAATCACTATTAGATATTTCAATGCTTGATAATTTCCGTCATCATCGACAGTATTTGCAACATGGTCTGCCGCAGCCTTCATTGTTTGGATGGCACTGAGAACTCTCTCTTTGAGGGGCTCCAAGCCTGTTTTTTGCGAAAACGAGACAAAGAAGTCCCCTTAGAAACTTCATTACGGTTTAGCGAAGAAGAAAGCCCCCCCAACAACCATGCGGGCGGGCTTGTTGCCTGCTCCGCAATGGCTGTTCCTCAAACGCTTGTTGTATTCTTTTTCGATCTTGGACTCGGGAAGACAGTCGGCAAGTTTGACCCAGCGGTTGGACTTGCTCTATCCCGAGAGAGCCTCTTGGAGTTTATGTTATGGTCGTTTCATTGCGCCCTGCTCTAAGGAAAGGCTTCAATCACACGCTTCACCATGTACCCACCTCCTATCGTCCTCCCTTCCAGCATATATCGACCTCGTATTGTTTCCGTATCGTTTCCGTATTGTTTCCGCTTCCGGAAGCGAGAACGATAGGAGGACGATAGGAGAACGATACGGGATCAATACGGGATTGATACGAGATTGATACGAGAACGATACGAGAACGGTCTTTTCCGACTCCTAACCGATGAGATTGACAAGTATTTTAACCTTTTCATTATTATTTCTCTTGATTATATTTTACATTTCAGTCACTAGTCTCTTCCAGCCGTTTATGCCAAGAAGCCTGGCGCACCATTTGCCCTGGCGCAGCCACTATACAAAGATAACCTCCCGTTCAGCCGAACGCAAGTCGATTAGCATGAATTAACGCCCCATTAACTATTCCTTCGTATCCATTTAACAAAGCCCATCCCAGGCCAAAGCCTTCATTGCGGCCTTACCTCATGCCCTTTCTCCAGTTTTATCCGCCCAAAGGTTGCCATCTCCAATCTCTGCCAGCAACCAAGAGACACATATTATAACTTGTCAAAATAGCGAACAAACAAAACTGTCAAGTTTGAGGATCATTTACAACAAAGGCCACCGAGACCCAAGGAGTGTTGGCCCTCTTAGTCTGCTGAAAACGGAGGATATCCACCCACCCCAAATGGTGATATCCGTTCACTTTTCTGGATCTATATTCCAATATCTATGCAAAATAAATCATTTCTGTGGGATTCTGTACTTTTAGGGGAGCACCTGCAAATGCCTGTGTCAAGCATAGATGTTTGTTAGCCTAAACAGGAAGAACGTAACATCAACACCCCCATGCAACTGTGCTCTGAAGAGTTTAATCTTAGCGTTAAGAGACTCAACAGAGACATTAGTGGCCCCAATTCAGGATAATAACTTCCTCTCTGAGGATGGAATACAGCTGGTGACAGGGTTGCGCGTAAACATGAAAAACAAGCTGATGCCGTTCTATGACAGAATAATCTCTTTCGATTCTTTATATACACCCCATGTCTGATGGCATGGGAAGAGAACTCGCGTATCTGTCTTCACATGCAACTAATCGCTATTTTATCCCGAATTGGGGCAATCTTTGTAAATTTTCAAGATCGTGTAAAAAAACACAAGATGAAAATTCTTTCGTTTGCTTGTTTTTTATTAAATTTGCAGAGGATTTTAGCCTTCACAACATAACAGATTAAATGCCACAATAAAATGGAAAGAAAAATCACAAAATGCTTTTCTCGACGAAAAGCTGACATGACTGTGACAAATGATTGCAGCATTGTCAAAGACAGATGCAATATGTTGCATATTGACTCATTGGTGTCAAAGGCAATGATGCTTCTTGTTTTCCTGACTTTCTCGTTTGCAACACTTGCTGCAAAGTCACATATTACGGACACGAGATATGACATCGAGGGGGTTGAGACAGGACTACAAGGAACCTATCTTGTCAAAGTATATGTCTATACCAAGAAGTCTTCTGTAACCACGGAGGAGTTCAAGTTTGCCGCAGTCCATGGAGTTATATTCCGTGGTTTTGAGAGGAAAGGGTTTGGAGCACAAAAACCGATCGCTAACGCAGAGACACAAAAGCAACATGCTGATTTCTTCAATGCTTTTTTTCAACAATGGGGACTACACCGCGTACGCCCGGGTGGTCGATCCTGTGGCAGATCGTGTCAAGTTCGGCAAAGAATACAAGATGGCCGCAATCGTTTCTGTTTCCAAAGACGAACTCCGAAAAGCACTTGAAAAAGAGGGAGTTATACGCAGTTTGAATTCCGGATTTTAACACCTTTGGTCTATGAAAAGAATATATTTATGCGCAATATGTTTGTTGGCAGCCGTGATGTCTTTTGGACAGGCAAAAAAGCCGACGCTGATGGTTGTCCCTGCTGACAATTGGTGTGCCACAAACCATTACATGGACACGTTTGATGACCAAGGAACATCGGTTGACGTGCCTAATTACAAACGGGCTTTGCAGAACAGTTCAGACTGCAATAATATCATCACAAAAATCAACACATTGATGAGTGATCGCAACTTTCCTCTTAAGGATTTGTCGGCTGTTCTCAAAAGCATGTCAACCGATGCTGCCATGGACGCTGTAACGACAACACGATCGGGCGCAGGCCTTGCAGAGACTCCATTGGATCTTATCAAGCGCAATTCCAATGCTGATATAATCATCGAGGTCAACTGGCAGGTGAACACCATGGGTCCCAAGAAAAGCATCACCTATTCTCTCGCTGCAAAGGATACATATACAGACAAGCAGATCGCAGGTGCACAAGGAACTGGGACACCTTCGCTCTCAGCAGAAGTGCCCGTACTATTAGAAGAGGCCGTTGTTGCCAACATGGACAACTTCTGCGCCCAACTTCAGTTTCATTTCGACGACATGATGGAGAACGGACGCGAAGTCACGATGGAGGTAAAGGTTGTTGACAATGGCTCTGGCATAGACCTTACGAGCGAGTATGGCGGAGAGGAGCTGACCGACATTATTGACGATTGGGTTTCCGACAACAGCGTAAACCATCGATACAACCTTACTCAGGGTTCTGAATCGTTTTTAAAGTTTGAGCAGATACGTATTGCTCTGTATCAGGCAAATGGGCGTGCCAACGACACACGTCGATGGGCAAGAGAGCTGGTGAAGGAACTGACTTCAAAATACCAAATACCCTGCAGGGTAGATATGCGAGGATTAGGAAAAGCCGTAGTTTTAATTGGTGAAAAATAACGACAATATGAAAAAGATAATATTATCACTCGTGTGCCTATGTTGTGTGACGTTGGCATGGGCACAGAAGAAGCCAATATCCATGTATGTTTATATTCCAGAACAGAGCGAAACCATACCTCAATCCTGCATGGATTATCTTTCCAATAGCCTTACAACGGCCATTACCACCGATGGGCTTGCTGCACAGAGCGAGTATCTTACTCCGTTCCTGTTGGTACCAAAGGTGAACATAGCGACAAAGAACACGCTCGCTACAACTCAACAGCAGGTCGTATTGACATTGGACGTCAACCTGCAGGTGGTTGACAATACAAACGGCACAGTATTTGCTTCTACTATCATCAACCTCAAAGGGGTCGGAACGAATGAAATAAAAGCTTACAATGCTGCATTCCGTTCTATCAACAAGTCCAATGCCAAGATTCGAGAATTTGTTTCCAACGCCAAGGCAAAAATCATGGCCTATTATGAGAAAGAAGGAGACAATATCATTCGGAAAGCACTGCATCTTGCCGAGCAGCACAAGTATGAAGAGGCGTTTTATCTTCTCAGCACCATGCCTTCCCAATACAGTCAATATGACCATGCCGTCTCAGCCAGCATGGAGGTTTGGGGAGACTATCAAGACATCTCGGGTTCCCAAAAACTGGAAAAGGCACGCGCTGTATGGGCAGCCAATCAGAATATGGATGCGGCAAACATGGCAGGAGAATGTCTTTCAGAGATCCTTCCAGATTGCAATTGCTATGGTGCCGCGCAAACATTGTACAAGGACATCAAGGGAAAGATGGGTGAACAGTGGAAATACGAGATGAAAAAGTACGACACTGAAGCAGAGTTGAGGGAAACCAAGATCCAAGCAATCCAAGCAATTGGCGTTGCATACGGGAAAGGGCAACAACCGAATATAATAACAACGAAATGACGCCAACAATAGTTTATCTATTATATAAATTTGAATTTTATGATTAAAAAAGTAATTTTCGCACTTATGTGGATCATCGGCTTTTCGGCAAGCGTAAGTGCGCAGTCAACAGCAGTTTTTGAAGGTGAAATTGAATTGGAAACCTTTGAAAACAGTTCTAATTACGTCAAGAAGGTACCCACCTCTATCTATTTTGATGGTGTGCATAAGATACGCATCATCGTAAAAGGCGAAAAAATGCATCTGATAGATGAAACAACCAAGTGTCATACCATAGCAGACGCTGCGTTTGTGGACAAAGTTCTTAAAGGTGCTACACCAACTAAAGGAACTTCTTTAAAAGGCTTGAATGCTTCGGTCTATGGTATCGGAGCCACGGCCAGTGGTGCTTACGTACATTATTGCGAATACACAAAAACGGGTATGGACTACACGAACAATCTATACGCGATGATGACACAACTGCTACGGCAGCAGGACTGGATATTTCCTTATGGAAAGACGGCTTCCCTTTCTGCAAATACGTTTGCAGAAACAAGCACCACGAAGGAAATCCTGGGCATGAACTGCAAATTGTATGAAGGCGATATCAATCATTTAATGAAGGGGGCGATGGACACTAAATGTCATGCCAAAGCTTATGTGTCCGACCTACCTGCCCCCGCTGGATTGAAATGTGCCTTTTATGGTTTGGACGTTCCTGGCGTGCCGACCAAATTCGTGATGAAGTTTGATGGAGGACATCTCAGTACGATGAGTATTGGTGAACTGAGTTTCTATATAGAGATGAACGTAACGAAGATAACCCCTCGTCAGGTTTCTGACGACGAATTCATAGTTCCTTCCAATTATAAAATAACAAACAAGTTAATTGCTTCGTTTAAATATTTTAAAGGTATAAAGAAAGAACTTGAAAAAAGAGGGGTGAAAGAATTTGACAAGAGTGAAAACTCAACAGGTGTCCACTATAAAACTGACGAAGAATGGGATTACTAAATCAACTGGCAGCCCGAATCGTTATCCTACTCTTGCTGTCAATGATCTCTTCGCCGTGCTTCCCGCAGAGCGAAGAGGCCAATACGTACGAGCGCAGTTCTATTCATGTCATGATGATCAAACATCTGAACCAACGTTTCGATGACATCATAGAACAAGTATTTCTTCAGACACCTTTCCCCGAGCGTTTCAACGACCATAACCTTGGGGTCAAAGTAGTAACGTTTGCGGAACATAAGGACGACCAAAGTGCCAATATCCAGTCTTTTGCAGACCAGGTGAATCTTGGGCAGAAGATGGTAGCCAAATGGTTCAATCGCGACAAGCAGACAGGCTCATTCAATATGGAGCTGATTAAGGAGCGCGGTCTGTACAATGCTAACCAACAACAAACCAATGTGGCCAGGGCCAGCATTCGCGGTATGGCTTTGTTGGAGGATGCCGGAGAACTACTGATTCATAATACGTATCTTGTGGTCAATGATATCAAATATCAAAGCAAGGGCAGTCGTAACACGTTATTGAAAACCTTTGCCTCCATCTTTGCTGGAAGTGTGAGTCAGATGCAGAAAGCATTGCAATCTATCGGTGGATTTAAAGTACACATTACAACCTATCTCTTCCGATTACGATGGAATGATGACATTGCCAACACCTTCTATCAGAACTTTTACACGGAGGATGGCGATACGGACAAAGACAAAGTTGAAGCGTTCAAAAAAGACAACCAGCTTTTCAAAATGGAGTTTGTGGGAAAAACAGAAGCTGAGTCGAAAGAGACACACTTCAAGGCTAGCAAAGATCCCCAAGCGCTGCTCCTTAAAGTAACGACAAGAACGATGGACCATAACCTTGCGTCGCTACAGCAGATTTATCCTGATTTCAGAATCAAGGCACCGCTACTCAGCGTTGATCCGCTCACGGCAGATGTAGGCCTGAAGGAAGATGTCACCGAAAATACTCGTTTCGAGGTACTTGAAAGGGTAATTGACGAACAGGGCAAGATGTCATACGTGCAAGTTGGTCTTATCAAGCCAGTAAAGGGTAAAATCAAAGACAACCGTTTCATGGCTGAGGAAGACGCCGAATCCATCGTTGAAGCCACAGAATTTGAAAAGATTTCTGGCAAAGACTTTTATCCCGGAATGCTGATTAGAGAAATCACAGACTAAGTACGAAATGAATTTACAGCTATATAAATGATGACGTGAAGTCAATGAATGACTGATCATTCGCAAGATAACCGACTGACTATAAGCGTAAAGCCCATGGTCAGTCGGTTTACTATTTACCTTTTCGAACCAGCCTGAGACCCCTCCGACATGACACGTGGCGTCTTGCCGCGCATTGTTACATTGTTACATTGTTACATTGTTACATTTACGATTTCAGTACTCACATAGAGACGCTCAAATACATGACATCCCCCACCAACCAAAGCATTGGGACGGTGGGGGATGAGAAAGCGATCGGGCAAAGCTGAAGGCTCGGCCTATGAAAAAGAGCTGCGCGCTACTGGCGCACGGTGGGCGTGAAGCGCAGCGTATAGGAGAGCTGTCCGCTGGTGGGACAGAGATACGGGTCGAGGCAACCGTCGCCGCCACAAGAGTTGTTGCCCAGACCGCGCTGGAAGGCGTCGAAGTGGGCAAAGACCGTCTCGCTGCGCGTCAGGTCGTACCAGTGGGTAGCATCGCGCCAAAGCTGGTCCGCAGGGTCGCACCACTGACGCTCGTCGTAGTGGGAAAGCGAGAAGGCCACCCTACCCTCCGTGGCCACGGAGAGGCGGAGCCCGTTGGCATGGTCGAGGGTGAGGTCGCGCAAGTCTTGGTGGTCGCCAAAGGTTTGGGGATGGACGTTCTCGTCGATCATCTCATCGACCGTCGTGGTGTAGCGACCAAGATAGGAGCCCGTCATGCGATCGACATAGTTGGACCACGGACCACGGCCGTAGTAAGCCACCTGGTCGAAGCCTGCCAGTTCCATACCCAGGCCCAGGCGGCGCGTGGGGCCCGACGGCGAGAAGACCACCTGTAGATCGACCACGCCATCAGGATAGAGCGTGTAGCGGGAGGTGTAGAGGCAGTTGGCGGCGTGGCCCTCCACGGTGACCGTATAGCCCTTTTCGTCACCACCCTGAGTGACGATGCGCGTCTCGGCCTCGCTGACCATCGGCATCTGCTGCAACTCCTGGCTACGGTCGTTGTCGATGTCGCGAAGGCTATTGAAGTCGGGGCCTTTCACCATCACGGCGCGCCCATCGAAGGTCCATGAGACCAACTTGCCCGAGTCGTCAAACTGGAGGGAGAAGGGCCTGCCCTCCTGCGTCGTACCGGTGTAGAGACGGCGCTTCGCATCGGCCTCGATACGCCCGCCATGGGCCTCGTGGGCGGCAAGGGGCGCGCGCGGCTGCAGGATCATCTCGCCCTCGGCGACGGGGTAGCCCTGGTCGGCCCAGGAGGTAGCCGCCTTGAGACGCAGGGAGAGGTGGAGCACATACTCCGCACCTGCGTCGAGGACGCTATGGTAAGGCACGGTGATTTGTGCCGACTCACCCGCTGGCACGGCGGGGAGAGGAAGCGTCTGCTGCTCCACGACGTAGCCATCACGCAGAAGCTGATAAGAAAGGTCGTAGAGGTCGGACAAGTCAGAGAAGGCCAACTTGTTGCGGAGCGTAAAGGAGCGCGTCGCAGCATCCCAGTCGGAGAAAGCGGCAGGAGCATAGACGGCCTTCACCTCAGTCAGTTTGGCCGTCCACGCACGGTCGGGCGTGATGATTCCGTTGTTGAGGAAATTGCCCTGGAAGCCGTCGCCGACAAACTCGGTGGGATTGTAGTCGTAGCCCGCCACCCAGTTGTGGAAACCATTCTTCGTCCGCACGCCACGCAGGAGGTCGGAAGGGCGATAGACAGACTGGTCCACCCAGTCCCAGATGCAGCCACCGATGATATAGTCGTTGTCCGGGTGCTCGATGATGTCCCAGTAGTCCTGGAGGTTGCCGACGGCCTGGCCCATGGCGTGGGCATACTCCGAAAAGATCATCGGGCGGTCGTAGCCATAGGCGGGCTTGTGGGCGTAGTCCTGGGCTTCGGCGACCGTGGGATACATCCGCGAGTTGAGGTCGCTACAAGGCGTCCCCTGGCTGCCCCACGGACTGCTATGGACGGGGCGTCCGTCGCCGTGGGCTGTGGCGAAGGCATAGGTGGCCTGGAGGTTTCTGCCGTCGCCGCTCTCATTGCCCAGACTCCAGAAGACGACGCTGGGATGGTTGCGGTCGCGCAGCACCATACGCTCCGTGCGGTCGAGGTAGGCCGTCCGCCACTCCTTGCGATCGGAGAGGTTGCCGCCCCGCTCGCCCGCATAGTGGCACTCCACGTCGGCCTCATCCATGACATAGAGACCGAAGGCGTCGAACATCGCGTACATCTTCGGCTGGCGGGGATAGTGGGAGGTGCGGACGGTGTTGACATTGGCCTGCTTCATCATCCGCACGTCCTGGAGCATCGTCGCCACGTCGATGGCGCGGCCATACTCGGGATGGGTATCCTGGGTGTTGACACCCTTGAAGAGGACACGGCGCCCGTTGATCGTCAGGTGGTGGCCCTCGGTGCGGATGGTGCGGAAACCATACTTCGTGGAGAAGGCCATCTCCTCGCGACCCTTCGCGTTGCGCTGCGACACCTCGATGGTGTAGAGATAGGGACTCTCAGCGGTCCAGGGATGGAGGCCCTGGAGATCAAAGCGAAGGGACTCTGTGGCGGTCGTCGTGGACTGATAGACCCACTGGCGACGCTGCACCTCCTGACCCTCGGCGTCGCGGATCACGGCCTCGATGGTCTTCTTGGCCTTGAGACCGTCGCGGTTGTCCACGGTCAGCTGGAGGACCATTGCCCCCGAGGTGGCGTCGGCGTTGAGGAGGCCGTCGGTCTGCACGAAATGGTCGCGGACGGCCACCCTCGGTGTGGCGTAGAGATATACGTCTCGGTGGATGCCACTGAGGTGCCACATATCCTGGCCCTCGATATAACTGCCGTCGCACCAGCGATAGACGCGCACGGAGAGCTGATTTTCTCCCTCGCGGAGAAAGCCGGAGAGGTCGAACTCGGCGTCGGTATTGGCGCTCTGCGTGTAGCCGACGTAGCGCCCGTTGACCCACACCACGCCAGCGGAGTAGAGGCCGTCGAAATGGAGGAAGACGCGCTGGTCGCGCCAGTCGGCGGGCAGCGTGAAGGTGCGACTATAGAAGCCCGTAGCATTGTCGTCCTTGACACCAGCCTCGGCATGGCCCTCCTGGGCCAAGGGCGGATGATAGACGAAGGGATAGCCCACGTTGGTATAGACGGGATCGCCATAGCCCGCCATCTCCCACGACAGGGGGACGCGGATCTCGTCCCAGCCCTCGGCGTTGCAAGACTGGGCGACGAGGGCATCGGTGTCGGCAGGACCTTGGGGCGTGCCGGCGACATAGCGAAACTTCCACGTACCGTTGAGCGACAGGTAGCGGCTGCTCCGCGGGGTGGTCCAGGGCTGGGAGTAGAAGGTCGTGTCCTGGCGCATCGCCTCGGTGGAAGCGTAGGGGATATAGGTGGCATGGGCTGCCTCCTTGTGATCGCCGACCTTCTCGGGATTGCTGATCCAGGAGACGTCGAAGCCCGCAGACTGGTCTTGCGGATCGCGGTCGGGCACGGTGGCGACGGCGGTCTCCCAGCCGAAGAGGGCCAGAAGGACCGCCGCGACCATGCGGTGGTTAGGATTGGATTGACTCATATTGGGTTGTGTCTGATGATTGTATTCGAAAAAAGATCATGTCATGGACGCCCAGGGCGCACGCTGGTCGTCAGCGAAGCCGCCTGGAGGTCAGGGGCAAGGGCCTTGACCTGGACGGGTTTCTGGGGGTCCTTGATGCGCAGGATGACCATGGCCTTGCCGAAGAAGGCCTTGCGATGGTCGGACTTGAAG
>PPYF01654275.1_pt1 | contig 10609 bp, 9 predicted proteins | sample 1559871 | NCBI WGS metagenome assembly PPYF01 (sample SAMN08240021, study PRJNA423297) | Human gut metagenome, whole genome shotgun sequencing project.
ATCGTGAAGATAAAAAAGTCGATCAGGAATACGAAGGTATTGTTCGTCAACTGATGACCTACATGATGGAAGATTCGCGTACCATTCCGAGCGTACTTACTGCGCTGTTCTGCGCGCGTTCTATCGAACGTATTGGCGACCGCTGCCAGAATATTTGTGAGTTTATCTTCTACTACGTGAAGGGGCAGGATTTCCGTCACGTCGGTGGCGATGAGCTGGATAAACTGCTGGCGGGGAAAGATAGCGACAAATAATTCACCAGACAAATCCCAATAACTTAATTATTGGGATTTGTTATATATAACTTTATAAATTCCTAAAATTACACAAAGTTAATAACTGCGAGCATGGTCATATTTTTATCAATAGCGCATTGCTATTTTCTCTGCACGCAATTAAATTAATTTCCGAACCTGGATGTTCGTTATAAAAACCATTAATAAATGACTGGATTGTTACTGCATTCGCAGGCAAAACCTGACATAACCAGAGAATACTGGTGAAGTCGGGTTTTTTTGTTTATAAAAAAGGTCCTTGCTATGAACATGCAAATCACCAAAATTCTCAACAATAATGTTGTGGTGGTTATTGATGATCAACAGCGGGAAAAAGTCGTCATGGGGCGCGGAATTGGCTTTCAAAAACGCGCTGGCGAAAGAATTAACTCAAGTGGAATAGAAAAAGAGTATGCCTTGAGCAGTCATGAACTGAACGGGCGATTAAGCGAACTCTTAAGTCATATTCCTCTTGAGGTGATGGCAACCTGTGATCGTATTATCTCTTTAGCGCAGGAGCGCTTGGGAAAATTACAGGACAGTATTTATATCTCGCTAACTGACCATTGCCAGTTTGCGATTAAACGCTTTCAGCAAAACGTGTTGCTGCCCAACCCGTTGCTGTGGGATATCCAGCGGCTTTACCCGAAAGAGTTCCAGCTAGGGGAAGAAGCGTTAACCATTATTGATAAACGGTTGGGCGTGCAGTTACCGAAAGATGAAGTGGGCTTTATTGCCATGCATCTGGTCAGTGCCCAAATGAGCGGAAATATGGAGGATGTTGCAGGTGTCACGCAGTTAATGCGCGAAATGCTGCAATTAATAAAATTTCAGTTCAGCCTTAATTACCAGGAAGAAAGCTTGAGTTATCAGCGACTGGTTACACATCTGAAGTTTTTATCCTGGCGTATTCTTGAACATGCTTCAATTAACGATAGTGATGAATCATTACAACAAGCAGTAAAACAAAATTACCCGCAAGCATGGCAATGTGCGGAACGGATCGCCATTTTTATTGGTTTGCAGTATCAACGTAAAATTTCACCCGCAGAGATTATGTTTTTAGCCATAAATATAGAGCGCGTGCGCAAAGAACACTGAAATATTATTACTGAGTAAAGGATTGTTACCGCACTAAGCGGGCAAAACCTGAAAAAAATTGCTTGATTCACGTCAGGCCGTTTTTTTCAGGTTTTTTTTTGGAGTTTTGCCGCAAAGCGGTAGAGGGCAAGTTATGACGGAGTTAGCCAGAAAAATAGTCGCAGGAGTCGGGGGCGCAGATAACATTGTGAGTCTGATGCATTGCGCAACGCGATTACGTTTTAAATTAAAGGATGAAAGCAAAGCGCAAGCAGAGGTACTGAAAAAGACCCCCGGTATTATTATGGTGGTGGAAAGCGGTGGCCAGTTTCAGGTGGTCATAGGTAACCATGTGGCCGATGTCTTCCTGGCGGTTAACAGTGTGGCAGGCCTTGACGAAAAAGCGCAACAGGCACCGGAAAATGATGATAAAGGTAATCTGCTAAACCGCTTTGTTTATGTTATTTCAGGTATTTTTACGCCTCTGATCGGTTTGATGGCGGCAACCGGGATCTTGAAAGGTATGCTGGCTCTGGCGCTCACTTTTCAGTGGACGACCGAACAAAGTGGTACTTATTTAATTTTATTCAGCGCCAGTGATGCCTTGTTTTGGTTCTTCCCGATAATCCTGGGATACACCGCGGGGAAACGCTTCGGCGGTAATCCATTTACTGCCATGGTGATTGGTGGAGCGTTAGTGCATCCATTAATTCTGACTGCTTTCGAGAACGGGCAAAAAGCGGATGCGCTGGGGCTGGATTTCCTGGGTATTCCGGTCACATTGTTGAATTACTCGTCATCGGTTATTCCCATTATTTTTTCTGCCTGGTTGTGCAGCATTCTGGAACGCCGACTTAATGCGTGGTTACCGTCGGCAATCAAAAATTTCTTCACACCATTGCTATGTCTGATGGTTATCACACCCGTCACCTTTCTGCTGGTGGGGCCGCTATCAACCTGGATAAGCGAACTGATTGCCGCCGGTTATCTCTGGCTTTATCAGGCGGTTCCTGCATTTGCGGGCGCGGTAATGGGCGGCTTCTGGCAAATCTTCGTCATGTTCGGACTGCACTGGGGCCTGGTGCCGCTGTGTATCAATAACTTCACCGTGCTGGGCTACGACACCATGATCCCGCTGTTAATGCCCGCCATTATGGCGCAGGTCGGGGCGGCGCTCGGCGTCTTCCTCTGCGAACGCGATGCGCAGAAAAAAGTGGTGGCGGGATCAGCGGCGTTGACGAGTCTGTTTGGTATCACCGAACCAGCGGTATATGGCGTCAACCTGCCGCGTAAGTACCCCTTTGTTATCGCCTGTATCAGTGGGGCTTTGGGGGCCACCATTATTGGCTACGCGCAAACGAAAGTCTACTCCTTTGGTTTGCCAAGTATTTTCACCTTCATGCAAACCATCCCGTCAACGGGAATTGATTTCACCGTCTGGGCCAGCGTTATTGGCGGTGTCATTGCCATCGGTTGCGCATTTGTCGGTACGGTGATGCTTCATTTCATCACCGCTAAACGTCAGCCAGCGCAGGGTGCCCCGCAAGAGAAAACACCAGAGGTTATTACACCACCTGAGCAGGGCGGTATCTGTTCACCGATGACGGGAGAGATTGTGCCGCTCATTCACGTCGCTGATACCACGTTTGCCAGTGGCCTGTTGGGTAAAGGTATTGCCATTCTGCCCTCGGTTGGTGAAGTGCGTTCTCCGGTTGCGGGTCGAATTGCTTCGTTGTTCGCCACATTACACGCCATTGGCATTGAGTCAGATGATGGTGTGGAGATCCTGATTCATGTCGGTATCGACACCGTAAAACTGGACGGCAAATTCTTTTCCGCTCACGTCAACGTGGGTGACAAGGTCAATACAGGCGATCGGCTGATTTCTTTTGATATCCCTGCTATTCGCGAGGCCGGATTTGATCTGACGACGCCGGTATTAATCAGTAATAGCGATGATTTTACGGACGTATTACCCCACGGCACGGCGCAGATAAGCGCAGGTGAACCGCTGTTATCCATCATTCGCTAACGATAAAAGGAGTTAATTATGAAAGCATTTCCAGAAACATTTCTTTGGGGTGGCGCAACAGCTGCCAATCAGGTGGAAGGTGCCTGGCAGGAAGATGGCAAAGGGATCTCGACCTCAGATTTACAGCCTCATGGCGTAATGGGAAAAATGGAACCGCGCATCCTGGGGAAAGAGAATATCAAAGATGTCGCCATCGATTTTTATCACCGTTACCCGGAAGATATCGCGTTATTTGCCGAGATGGGCTTCACCTGTCTGCGTATTTCCATTGCCTGGGCGCGAATTTTCCCTCAGGGCGACGAAGTCGAACCGAATGAAGCGGGGTTAGCGTTTTACGATCGGCTGTTTGATGAAATGGCGCAGGCGGGGATCAAGCCGCTGGTAACGTTATCCCATTACGAAATGCCATATGGGCTGGTGAAAAACTACGGCGGTTGGGCTAATCGAGCGGTCATCGATCACTTCGAGCATTACGCCCGCACGGTCTTTACTCGCTACCAACATAAAGTGGCGTTATGGCTGACGTTTAATGAAATCAACATGTCGTTACACGCGCCATTCACGGGCGTGGGGCTGGCAGAAGAGAGTGGCGAGGCGGAAGTTTATCAGGCTATCCACCATCAACTGGTTGCCAGTGCGCGGGCAGTTAAAGCCTGTCATAGCCTGCTCCCCGAAGCGAAAATCGGCAATATGCTTCTCGGTGGGCTGGTTTACCCCCTCACCTGCCAGCCACAGGATATGTTGCAGGCCATGGAAGAGAACCGGCGCTGGATGTTCTTTGGTGATGTTCAGGCGCGTGGCCAGTATCCCGGCTATATGCAGCGTTTCTTCCGCGACCACAATATCACCATTGAGATGACTGAAAGTGACGCAGAAGATTTAAAACATACCGTCGATTTCATCTCTTTTAGTTATTACATGACTGGTTGTGTTTCCCACGACGAAAGCATTAATAAAAATGCGCAGGGCAACATACTGAATATGATCCCCAATCCGCATCTGAAAAGTTCAGAGTGGGGGTGGCAAATTGATCCGGTTGGATTACGGGTTCTGTTAAATACGCTTTGGGATCGTTATCAAAAACCGTTATTTATTGTCGAGAACGGATTAGGCGCAAAAGACAGCGTTGAAGCGGATGGTTCGATACAGGACGATTATCGAATTGCCTATTTAAACGATCACCTGGTACAGGTAAATGAAGCGATTGCCGATGGTGTGGATATTATGGGGTACACCAGTTGGGGGCCAATTGATTTAGTCAGTGCATCTCATTCACAAATGTCTAAGCGCTACGGCTTTATTTATGTGGATCGTGATGATAATGGCGAAGGATGCCTCACAAGAACACGCAAGAAAAGCTTCGGATGGTATGCAGAGGTGATCAAGACGCGGGGGCTGTCATTAAAAAAAATAACCATTAAAGCACCTTAATTATCGTCGCATTCAGAACAGTCTGGATGCGATGCGTTAATTCTTTCTTTGCACCATAAAGGGATATTATGTTTAGACGAAATCTTATTACCTCTGCCATCTTATTAATGGCACCGTTAGCCTTTTCTGCACAATCATTGGCTGAATCATTAACGGTGGAACAACGCCTTGAGTTATTAGAAAAGGCGTTAAGAGAAACGCAAAGCGAACTCAAAAAGTATAAAGATGAAGAGAAGAAAAAGTATACGCCAGCGACGGTGAATCGTAGCGTAAGTACGAATGATCAAGGGTATGCCGCCAATCCGTTCCCGACCAGTAGTGCCGCAAAACCTGATGCTGTACTGGTCAAAAATGAAGAGAAAAATGCCAGTGAGACAGGCTCGATTTATTCTTCCATGACTCTGAAAGATTTCAGTAAATTTGTGAAAGATGAAATTGGCTTTAGTTACAACGGCTATTACCGTTCTGGTTGGGGGACCGCCTCTCATGGTTCACCTAAATCATGGGCGATTGGTTCTCTGGGCCGCTTTGGTAACGAATACTCCGGCTGGTTTGATTTGCAGTTAAAACAACGTGTCTACAACGAAAACGGCAAACGGGTTGATGCCGTTGTGATGATGGATGGTAACGTTGGTCAGCAGTACTCTACCGGCTGGTTTGGCGATAACGCCGGTGGCGAGAACTATATGCAGTTCTCCGATATGTACGTTACCACCAAAGGTTTCCTGCCCTTTGCGCCAGAGGCTGATTTCTGGGTGGGTAAACACGGTGCGCCGAAAATTGAAATCCAGATGCTTGACTGGAAAACGCAGCGTACTGATGCCGCAGCGGGTGTAGGTCTGGAAAACTGGAAAGTCGGTCCGGGTAAAATTGATATCGCGCTGGTTCGCGAAGATGTCGATGATTACGATCGCAGCCTGCAAAACAAACAGCAGATTAATACCAATACCATTGATTTACGCTATAAAGATATCCCGTTATGGGATAAAGCCACCTTAATGGTAAGTGGTCGTTATGTCACGGCAAACGAAAGCGCATCGGAAAAAGATAATCAGGATAATAACGGGTATTATGACTGGAAAGATACCTGGATGTTTGGCACATCTTTAACGCAGAAATTTGATAAAGGTGGCTTCAACGAATTCTCCTTCCTGGTCGCGAATAACTCTATCGCCAGTAACTTTGGCCGTTATGCTGGCGCAAGTCCATTTACCACCTTTAATGGTCGTTATTATGGTGATCACACCGGCGGAACAGCGGTACGTCTGACTTCGCAGGGCGAAGCCTATATTGGCGATCATTTCATTGTAGCTAACGCGATTGTTTACTCCTTCGGTAACGATATATATAGCTACGAAACAGGCGCCCACTCTGATTTCGAATCTATTCGTGCGGTTGTTCGCCCGGCCTATATTTGGGACCAATATAACCAGACAGGTGTTGAACTGGGCTATTTCACCCAGCAAAACAAAGATGCGAATAGTAATAAATTTAATGAGTCTGGTTATAAAACCACGCTCTTCCATACCTTTAAAGTCAATACCAGTATGTTGACCTCGCGTCCGGAAATTCGTTTCTACGCCACGTATATCAAAGCCCTGGAAAACGAACTGGATGGCTTCACCTTTGAAGACAATAAAGACGACCAGTTTGCTGTCGGTGCCCAGGCTGAAATCTGGTGGTAATGGAACTTAATGAAAGGAATATTACGATGAATATAAAAATTGCTGCTTTAACGCTGGCTATTGCCAGCGGTATTTCTGCTCAGTGGGCCATAGCAGCGGATATGCCAGCCAGCCCGGCACCCACTATCCCGGTGAAACAGTATGTGACTCAGGTCAATGCCGATAACAGCGTGACCTTTCGCTACTTTGCCCCTGGGGCAAAAAATGTCTCTGTAGTGGTGGGTGTTCCGGTTCCGGACAATATTCACCCGATGACCAAAGACGAAGCAGGAGTCTGGTCGTGGCGCACACCTATCCTGAAAGGCAACCTGTACGAGTATTTTTTCAATGTTGATGGTGTACGCAGCATTGATACAGGCACCGCAATGACTAATCCTCAGCGCCAGGTTAACTCCAGTATGATTCTGGTGCCAGGCAGTTATCTGGATACGCGTTCTGTTGCGCATGGTGATTTGATCGCCATAACTTACCACTCCAACGCATTGCAATCTGAACGTCAGATGTATGTCTGGACCCCGCCAGGATACACCGGCATGGGCGAGCCTTTGCCAGTGCTCTATTTCTATCACGGCTTTGGTGATACCGGACGTTCCGCTATCGATCAGGGGCGTATCCCGCAAATCATGGATAACCTGCTTGCTGAAGGGAAAATTAAACCGATGCTGGTGGTGATCCCGGATACAGAAACCGATGCGAAGGGCATTATTCCCGAAGATTTCGTGCCTCAGGAAAGACGTAAAGTCTTTTATCCGCTGAATGCTAAAGCGGCAGATCGCGAACTGATGAACGATATTATCCCGCTGATTAGCAAGCGTTTTAATGTCCGTAAAGATGCCGATGGCCGCGCGCTGGCAGGGCTTTCACAAGGCGGGTACCAGGCGCTGGTTTCCGGAATGAATCATCTGGAAAGCTTTGGCTGGCTGGCCACATTCAGTGGTGTTACCACGACAACCGTACCGGATGAAGGTGTCGCGGCCCGACTGAACGATCCGGCAGCTATCAACCAGCAACTACGTAATTTTACTGTGGTTGTGGGGGATAAAGATGTCGTAACCGGCAAGGATATCGCCGGGCTGAAAACTGAGCTTGAGCAGAAAAAAATTAACTTTGATTACCAGGAATATCCGGGTCTGAACCATGAAATGGATGTCTGGCGACCAGCCTATGCAGCCTTTGTACAGAAATTATTTAAATAAAATAAGGCATTAAGATGAAATTAATCATTACCGAAGATTACCAGGAAATGAGCCGTGTCGCGGCACACCATCTGCTTGGTTATATGTCGAAGACGCGTCGTGTTAACCTGGCAATTACCGCCGGTAGCACGCCCAAAGGCATGTATGAATACCTCACCACCCTGGTTAAAGGTAAGCCCTGGTACGATAACTGCTATTTCTATAATTTTGATGAAATTCCATTTCGCGGCAAAGAGGGAGAAGGCGTAACGATTACCAATCTGCGTAATCTGTTTTTCACCCCTGCGGGGATCAAAGAAGAGAATATCCAGAAGCTCACTATTGATAACTACCGCGAGCATGATCAGAAACTGGCGCGTGAAGGCGGACTGGATTTGGTGGTGCTGGGATTAGGTGCAGATGGTCATTTTTGTGGCAATTTGCCGAATACGACCCATTTCCATGAGCAAACCGTGGAGTTCCCGATCCAGGGAGAGATGGTTGATATTGTGGCGCATGGCGAGTTGGGCGGCGACTTTTCGTTAGTGCCTGACAGCTACGTGACGATGGGGCCGAAAAGCATCATGGCGGCGAAAAACTTGCTGATAATTGTCAGCGGCGCGGGTAAAGCGCAGGCACTGAAAAATGTTCTGCAAGGTCCGGTTACCGAAGATGTTCCAGCTTCCGTGTTGCAGCTGCATCCTTCGCTGATGGTAATCGCTGATAAAGCCGCTGCCGCAGAATTAGCACTCGGTTAAGCTTAAGAAATAAGGCCGGATGTGTGAATTACGCTCCGGCCTGTTCTCATTATTTAAATAACTACGAAAAATCACCCCACAGTCTCAGCTTGCCGCAGTGGAGACAGCGGAAGAGATAACCCTGACAATGACCACCCTTTTGCAGGCATTTAGCTAGATCAGAATTTCTAATACCGAAATTCTCACAATCTTCTTCAAGGTTGGCAAATTCATCGAGGCGATCTTTTATATCATTCCAGCCCACATAGCCGATAAAAACACAGAAATCGCCACAATGCGCGAGCCAGAATTCCTGCTGCCATCCATGATAACCTGGCGTGCGTTCAACCAACTCTTTCAGCATTTCATCAGGATATGTGTTCTTAATACCGGCAAATTCGTCCTCTTCATCATACTCAAATTCAACACCTTCTATGCTGGCATCATCCTGAAAACTACCTGCAAACTTTTCAGCAGCAGAACCGTCCGCAATACACCACGGACAGAGATGTTCAACTTCATCAACGCAATAAAAGGGACCCGAGTAATAAACTGACGTCTGTTGTTCACAGCAATCGCACTCTACGGTTTTATCCTGTTCAAATGCGCCTGTTTCCAGTGGCTTGGGATGATATTTGAATTGGGGTAACGGCCTGATATTTTGAGTCATAGAAACATCCTGTCTGCTTTTGAGTAGCCCAAAGATAAAGTATCCCGCTTAACTTAAAGAGTCTGTTTCAGGACATGAAATATCCAATCCGGGTAGACGGGTAATGATTCTGCTCATCACCACACCTGCCAGCAATGCAGGAATGATGCGGACAACGAGACTGTCACCAGAAAGAATGTTTTCAAACAACTCCGAGGAAGCCATGCCCTTAATATGTACAATAACTGCACAATAGATCTCGGTGATAACGACGCCACCTATGCCACCAGCCAGACAACGATAACGTTTCTGTGACCCGATCTTTTCCGGCAGACAGGCAACCATTACACCGGTTAACAACGCAGGAATAGCTCCCGTAGTTATCGACAATAAGAGAAAAATTGGATGTATTATCACCCAAAGAACCAGCGGTTCTTTTGCGAAGAATATGTAGAGGACAAGAAACAGAACACCAATTAACGGTCCTAAAACTGCAAAATAAAGTCCGTGATGTATTACCCGACGTGAAACAGACATATCAAACTCCCTTTACTTACCTTTGAGCGCCAATTTAAGCGGGGTAAGTGAAGGGAGTGTGAAGAACTATGCCGTAATATCCCAACCACGCGCTTTCCACAGTTCAGGTAACTGCGAAAGATGGGTAAAGGTGGTGACTTTCGGGTGAACGATCGGCTTATTGTGCGGGTCGGCGCAGAAGTAGAACACTTCCATACCTGCGTCGATACCAGATTGTGCACCGGCAACTGAGTCATCAACCAGAATGCAGTTTTCTACATTTACATTCATCGCTTTTGCCGCATGGAACATTAACGCCGGGTCTGGCTTCCAGCGCTGAATATCGTAGCCGCTGAACAGTTTATCCGGGAAGTAGTGCAACATATTCAGCTTGCCCATAGAATGCTGCATTTTGTTATTTGGGCCGTTAGATACCACACACATTGGCGCAGTGATCGCTGACAGGAGCGCTCCAGCCCCTTCGATGGCTTCCAGTTCTGAATCGAACAGCCGAGCGACTTCTGCACGGTAAACGTGTTCAGCTTCTGTTTTCGCTAACGTAACACCATGTTCAAGGGAAACAATATCGATAATTTCGTACAGTTTTACACCTTTGAAACGTTTGAATACCTCTTCAGGATCGAGCGTAATACCAAATTCCTGAAACATCGTTACATATGCGCGAGAGCAAATGACTTCACTGTCGACCAGCGTACCGTCGCAGTCGAAAAATACCGCTTCTATCCGGGACATGCCTTTCCTTTTTAATCAGTTTAACGTTTTCGTAGAGCCGATTTGCGCAACGCAATCGTTGCCGTATAAGTAAATCCAATAAAAAAGTCTCTCACAAACGCGCCTATTGTCGCATTTTGGTATACGATAGCGACGGATTTTCCCTCCTTGTTCGGAAATAGATAATGAGTCATCAACATACCACCCAGACTTCTGGTCAGGGGATGCTGGAACGCGTGTTTAAACTGCGCGAACATGGCACGACGGCACGGACCGAAGTGATCGCCGGTTTTACCA
>PPYF01188607.1_pt1 | contig 10608 bp, 11 predicted proteins | sample 1559871 | NCBI WGS metagenome assembly PPYF01 (sample SAMN08240021, study PRJNA423297) | Human gut metagenome, whole genome shotgun sequencing project.
GTGGTCAACTTAGTGTACGCCTTCTTCGATACCTTCCCGGTGATCGACGCCGCGACCGCAGGCGGCCCAGTACAGGCCACTACCACGCTGATTTATAAGATTTACCGCGAAGGGTTTGCCGGGCTGGATCTCTCGGCCTCTGCGGCGCAGTCGGTGGTGCTGATGTTCCTCGTTATCATCCTGACCGTGGTGCAGTTCCGCTACGTGGAAAGTAAGGTGCGCTACCAATGATTGAGAACCGTCGCGGGCTGACGATATTCAGCCACACCATGCTGATCCTCGGGATTATCGTTATCCTGTTCCCGCTGTACGTTGCCTTTACGGCAGCGACGCTGGATAACAAAGCGGTGTTTGAAACGCCGATGACGCTGATTCCCGGCGGCCATCTGTTCGAGAACATGAAGGCGATTTGGGTCAACGGCGTGGGCGTCAACAGCGCGCCGTTCTGGCTGATGATGCTCAACAGCTTCATCATGGCCTTTGCCATTACCGTCGGCAAAATCGCGGTGTCGATGCTCTCGGCCTTCGCCATCGTCTGGTTCCGCTTTCCGCTGCGTAACCTGTTCTTCTGGATGATCTTTATCACCCTGATGCTGCCGGTGGAAGTGCGTATCTTCCCGACGGTTGAGGTGATTGCCAACCTGAAGATGCTCGACAGCTACGCGGGTCTGACGCTGCCGCTGATGGCCTCGGCGACCGCCACCTTCCTGTTCCGCCAGTTCTTTATGACCCTGCCGGACGAGCTGATTGAAGCCGCGCGCATTGATGGTGCTTCGCCGATGCGCTTTTTCCGCGACATTGTGCTGCCGCTGTCGAAAACCAACCTCGCGGCGCTGTTCGTGATCACCTTTATCTACGGCTGGAACCAGTACCTCTGGCCGCTGCTGATTATTACCGACGTGAACCTCGGCACCGCCGTGGCAGGCATCAAAGGGATGATCGCCACTGGTGAAGGCACCACGCAGTGGAACCAGGTGATGGCGGCGATGCTGCTCACCCTTATTCCCCCCGTTGTTATCGTTTTAGCCATGCAGCGTGCCTTTGTGCGTGGTTTAGTGGACAGTGAGAAATAAAAATGGCTGGTTTAAAACTACAGGCAGTAACCAAAAGCTGGGACGGTAAAACCCAGGTCATTCAACCGCTGACGCTGGACGTGGCAGACGGGGAATTTATTGTGATGGTCGGCCCGTCGGGCTGCGGAAAGTCGACGCTGCTGCGCATGGTGGCAGGGCTTGAACGCGTGACCAGCGGTGATATCTGGATTGACCGCAAACGCGTGACCGAGATGGAACCGAAGGATCGCGGCATTGCGATGGTGTTCCAGAACTACGCACTCTACCCGCACATGAGCGTGGAAGAGAACATGGCCTGGGGGCTGAAAATTCGCGGCATGGGCAAAGCGCATATTGCCGAGAAAGTGCAGGAAGCGGCGCGCATTCTTGAGCTGGATGGCCTGCTGAAGCGCCGCCCGCGCGAGCTCTCCGGCGGCCAGCGCCAGCGCGTGGCGATGGGCCGCGCCATTGTGCGTGACCCGGCGGTGTTCCTGTTTGATGAACCGCTCTCCAACCTTGATGCTAAGCTGCGCGTGCAGATGCGCCTGGAATTACAGCAGCTTCACCGCCGCCTGAAAACCACCTCTCTGTACGTCACCCACGATCAGGTAGAAGCAATGACCCTCGCCCAGCGGGTGATGGTGATGAACAAAGGCATTGCCGAGCAGATTGGTACGCCGGTGGAAGTGTATGAGAAGCCGGCCAGCCGCTTTGTGGCGAGCTTTATCGGCAGCCCGGCGATGAACCTGCTGGACGGTCAGATTGATGAGTCCGGCTCGCGCTTCGTGCTGGAAAACGGCATGCAGCTGCCGCTGCCAGCTTCGCAACGTGAATACGCCGGCCGCCGCATGACGCTGGGTATCCGCCCGGAACATATTGCGCTAAGCTCGCAGGCCGAAGGCGGCGTGCCGCTGGTGATGGATACGCTGGAAATTCTCGGCGCCGATAACCTGGCCCACGGCCGCTTTGGTGAGCAGAAAATGGTGGTGCGCTTGCCGCATCAGCAGCGTCCGCCTGCGGGCACCACGCTGTGGCTGCATCTGCCGGACGATCATTTGCACCTCTTTGAAGGTGAGACAGGATTACGCGTATGAGCAATTGGCCTTATCCCCACATCGTCGCCCACCGTGGCGGCGGTAAGTTAGCGCCGGAAAACACCCTGGCGGCAATCGACGTTGGCGCACGCTACGGTCATACCATGATTGAGTTTGACGCCAAGCTGTCGAAAGACGGGCAGATTTTCCTGCTGCACGACGACAACCTCGAACGCACCAGCAACGGTTGGGGCGTCGCCGGAGAACTGAACTGGCAGGAATTGCTGCGTGTGGATGCCGGTAGCTGGTTTAACAGCAGCTTCAAGGATGAACCGCTGCCGCTGCTGTCGCAGGTGGCGGAACGCTGCCGTCAGCACGGCATGATGGCGAATATCGAAATTAAACCGACCACCGGCAGCGGAACGCTGACCGGTAAAGTGGTGGCGCTGGCTGCCCGCGAACTGTGGGCTGACATGACCCCACCGCTGCTGTCGTCGTTTGAAATTGATGCGCTGGAAGCCGCCCAGCTTGCCGCACCGGAGCTGCCGCGTGGCTTACTGCTGGATGAGTGGCGTGACGACTGGCGCGAACTGACGACACGCCTGGGATGCGTTTCGATTCACCTCAACCATCGCCTGCTGGATGAAGCGCGGGTCGATGCGCTGCGTGAAGCGGGGCTGCGGATTCTGGTGTATACCGTGAATAACCCCCAACGCGCCGCCGAACTGCTGCGCTGGGGTGTTGACTGCATCTGTACCGATGCGATTGATATTATCGGCCCTGACTTCCAGCCTTAATACGGCTTCAGCATGCCGCCGTTGTTATTGGGCAGCGGCTGCTGTTGCTGATTTAGCATGCCTGGCTGCGACTGCTGCACGCGCTGCTGGTTGGCGTTCAGTTGGTTTTGCAGATGCTGCTGTTGCTGCTGTGTCTGCACCTGGCGCTGCTGGTTCAGCATGCTTTTTTGCTGCTGCTGTTGGTTAAGCATACGGGTCTGCATCCGCTGCTGGCTTGGGATCTCATAGCCCGGCTGGTTCGGGTTGTTGTCGATGTTCAGCGGCGCGGCCAGCGCGGTGAACGGCAGCAACGCCGCCAGAATCAGTAATCGTTTCATCGTCTTTCCTCCTTGTAGGGGATTTCTTAAGTTTACTCCTTTCCCACCGTAACGAGGATTATTTCAGCATTATGAACCAGGCTTAGTGGGGACCTCACCGCACTCTCTGGAGAATGATGATGACAATAATGCCGACGTTTTTACGCCGGGTGGCCCTTGCTGCTCTGCTGTCAGGAAGCTGTTTTAGCGCGATTTCTGCCCCTCCACCGCCGCCGGTTTCCTACGGGGTTGAGGAGGATGTCTTTCATCCCGTACGTGCCCAGCATGGCATGGTGGCTTCGGTTGATGCTACCGCTACGCGCGTGGGCGTAGAGATTCTGCGCCAGGGCGGTAACGCCGTGGATGCGGCGGTGGCCGTGGGTTACGCGCTGGCGGTCACTCATCCGCAGGCGGGGAATATCGGCGGCGGCGGGTTTATGATGCTGCGGACCAAAGAGGGCAAAACCACGGCGATTGATTTCCGTGAAATGGCGCCGGAACAGGCGACCCGCGACATGTTCCTCGACGATCATGGCAACCCAGACAGCAAAAAATCGCTGACCTCACATCTGGCTTCCGGCACGCCGGGCACGGTGGCCGGCTTCTCGCTGGCGCTGGAGAAGTACGGCACGATGCCGCTCAATAAAGTGATACGCCCAGCGATTAAACTCGCCAAAGACGGATTCGTGGTGAATGACGCGCTGGCTGACGATCTCAAAACCTACGGCAGTGAAGTGCTGCCTCATCATGCCAATAGCAAAGCTATTTTCTGGAAAGACGGTGAGCCGCTTAAAAAGGGCGATAAGCTGGTGCAGGCCAACCTGGCGAAAAGCCTGGAGCTGATTGCTGAAAATGGCCCGGATGCCTTCTACAAAGGGGAAATTGCCGACCAGATTGCCGAAGAGATGCATAAAAACGGCGGCCTGATGACTAAGGCGGATCTGGCAAACTATAAGGCGGTTGAGCGTACGCCCATTAGCGGCGAGTACCGTGGTTACGAAGTCTTTTCAATGCCGCCACCGTCTTCCGGCGGGATCCACATCGTGCAGATCCTCAATATCCTCGAAAACTTCGACCTGCATAAATACGGCTTCGGCAGCGCCGACGCGATGCAGTTGATGGCAGAAGCTGAAAAGCACGCCTACGCCGATCGCTCAGAATACCTCGGCGACCCGGACTTCGTGAAGGTGCCGTGGCAGGCGCTGACCAATAAAGCCTACGCCAAATCTATTGCCGATCAGATTGATATCAACAAGGCCAAGCCGTCCAGCCAGATTAAACCGGGCAAGCTGGCACCGTACGAAAGTAACCAGACCACGCATTTCTCGGTGGTGGATAAAGACGGTAACGCGGTGGCGGTGACCTACACCCTCAACACCACTTTTGGTACCGGCATCGTGGCGGGCAATACCGGCATTCTGATGAATAACGAGATGGATGACTTCTCCGCCAAGCCGGGCGTACCGAACGTCTACGGGCTGGTGGGCGGCGATGCCAACGCGGTCGGGCCGAAGAAACGTCCGCTTTCATCGATGTCGCCAACGATTGTGGTGAAAGACGGGAAAACCTGGCTGGTCACCGGTAGCCCGGGTGGCAGCCGGATTATCACCACGGTGCTACAAATGGTGGTGAACTCCATCGATTTCGGTATGAACGTGGCGGAAGCCACCAACGCGCCGCGCTTCCACCACCAGTGGCTGCCGGACGAGCTGCGGGTGGAGAAGGGGTTTAGCCCGGATACGCTGAAGCTGCTGGAAGCCAAGGGGCAGAAGGTGGCGGTGAAAGAGGCGATGGGCAGCACGCAGAGCATTATGGTGGACCCGGATGGCACGCTATATGGCGCGTCGGACCCGCGTTCACCGGATGATTTGACTGCGGGGTACTAGTTTACCCTCACCCCAGCCTTCTCCCTGGAAAGGAGAAGGGCAGGATAGATTACTTACTTAAAGGCAGCACTATACGGTCCCCTCTCCCTCTGGGAGAGGGTTAGGGTGAGGGCCTACCCCTTCATCCGGGCCATAAAATACGCATCCACATACTCCCCGTTGCGCAGCCCGTATTTCCGCCCCGTACCTTCAATCTCAAACCCGTGCTTCTGATAAACCGCCACCGCCGGCGCGTTATCGACAAACACCGTCAGCTCAATGCGGTCGACGCGCAGCCAGTTGTCGCACATATCGATCATAGTGCGCATCAGCGCGCTGGCGACGCCGCGGTTTTGCCAACGGGCGTCGACGCAGATACCAAAATCGGCGACATGGCTGCGGCGAGGGCGCTGGGCAACGGCGATGCAGAGGTGCCCCACCACCAGCTCGCCAATACAGGCGACGAGCTGTTTAATACCGGGCTGGTCGGCTAGCCGTTCTTGCCACATATGGTTGGAAGGATGAGGGACCTGTAGCGTGTTGTGATACACCTCTGGCTGGGCATGGATCTGACGGATTGCGTCGTAATCTTCAGGTTCAGCGTGGCGAATCACGATGTCACTCATTCTCTTTTCCTTTGTGGTTTAAAAGTCCCTTTTAACATCATTGATTTTGAAATGTGCGTCAATTAGCTTTTTTTGCAAAAAACGTTGGACAAGTGCGAATGAGAATGATTATTATTGTCCTGCGTTCAGGGCGTCCTTGCGGAGAACCTGAAAGCACGACATTGCTCACATTGCTTCCAGTATTACTTTAGCCAGCTTTAAGCTGGCTTTTTTTTGTCATTTTTTTCTGCTGCCTTGCTGATGCCTACGGATGCTGGGGTCTCATGAGTAAAACCAGGCACATTATTTTTCCCCGTTTCAGTGGGTAGAATTTCGGCCTGGCCGGAGAATTTCCCGCCTTTCTTAATGGCCAGATGGTTGTAAGCGATGGTGCCGAGTACATAACCATTTTCGGCGATTTCCAGCGACTGGCTGCGACATTGCCCCACTACGTTACCGTCGATGATAAGCTCCCTGCAGGTGATGTTGCCCTCGACTAGCCCGCCGTGAATGATTTTTATCAGCCCGTCTCCGGCCTCAATGTTGCCTTTCAACGAGCCATAAATGTAGACATGCCCGCTTGAGGCAATATTCCCCTCAAAGCACACGTTGCTCGCTATCACCGTCGGGTCCTGTTTTTTGGTGCCGGTCGACTCTTTTTCTTCGCAAGGGAGTGGAATGGATGATGGTGATGGGGAAGGGGTAACGTCTGTGGACTTATTCTTTTTAAACATGTGGCTGGCCTGATTTAGTTTGATATGGAGGACAAAAGAGGAGAGGGAACATGCACCGGACAAGCACGCCAGAGAGGAGACGTTGAAAAACCAGGCTATCAGCGCGAGTAGCCAGAAAAAAATGGTGCAGTTAACGGCGAGAAACTCTCTTCCCATGAGCAATTAGTGGTGACTCCATTAGCGGAATTTCGTTGAGAAATACTCCTTATTTCACAGGCACTCTTATCCAGAATTTGCCCGGGGCGGTCAACGTTTTTGCATGGTTTTAGGAATTTAACCCGTTATTTATTATGGAGTTATTTGTGATTCTTATAAGCCGTATTCCACGTATTCCCTTGGCCTATTTTTAGCCCCACGGGGATTCATTTCACTGCAAGGTGCGTTATGGTGTTCAGCAAACATTTCAAAAGGACTGAACCATGACTCTGCACTGTGCCTTTATCGGTTTTGGCAAAAGCGCCACCCGTTACCATCTTCCTTATGTTCTTGAGCGAAAAGCGGACTGGCATGTCGCGCATATCTATCGTCGCAGCCCGAAAGCGGACGAGCAGGCGCCGCAGTACGCACATATTCACTTCACCAGCGAACTGGACGACATTCTGAATGACCCGCAGGTGAAACTGGTGGTGGTGTGTACCCACGCCGATAGCCACTTCGAATACGCGAAAAAGGCGCTGGAAGCGGGCAAGAACGTGCTGGTGGAAAAGCCGTTTACGCCAACGCTTGCCGAAGCTAAAACGCTCTTTGCGCTGGCGAAAAGCAAAGGGCTGACGGTGTCTCCATACCAGAACCGCCGCTTTGACTCCTGCTTCCTGACCGCGAAAAAAGCCATTGAAAGCGGCAAGCTGGGTGAGATTGTGGAAGTGGAAAGCCACTTCGATTACTACCGCCCGGAATCACCAACTCAGCCGGGCTGCCCGCAGGATGGCGCGTTTTATGGCCTTGGCGTGCACACCATGGACCAGATAATCTCGCTGTTCGGCCGCCCGGATCACGCCTCCTACGATATCCGCAGCCTGCGCAACCCGGCCAATCCTGACGACACCTTTGAAGCGCAGCTCTACTACGGAAACCTGAAGGCTATCGTTAAAACCAGCCATCTGGTGAAAATCGACTACCCGAAATTCATCGTTCACGGCACCAAAGGGTCGTTTGTGAAATACGGTATCGACCAGCAGGAAACCAGCCTTAAAGCAGGCATTATGCCGGGCGATGCGAACTTTGCGGCTGACGACTCCATCTCTTACCTGGAATACGTCAACGACGCGGGCGATACGGTGAAAGAGCAGTGGCAGGCGGAGCGCGGTGACTACGGTCGCGTGTACGATGCGCTGTACCAGACGTTGACAAACGGCACGCCGAATTTCGTCAAGGAAACTGAGGCTCTGACCAATATGGAACTGCTTGAACGGGCCTTTGAACAGCCTGCTCCTGCCACGATAAGCCTCACCAAATAAGCAAACAGGGCTCCTCCGTTCTTATTCATATTTTTTGAACAGAGGAGTCAATTTTCACCCACTATCATCCTGAGCGGTTTACGTCCAAACTTGTTTCATCGAAAACATGAGGGGGTAAAAAATGATTTTCTTACGCAAAGCAAATGAACGTGGTCATGCGAATCATGGTTGGCTGGATTCCTGGCATACCTTCTCGTTTGCCGATTACTACGACCCGAATTACATGGGCTTCTCGGCACTGCGCGTGATTAACGATGACGTGATTGATGCAGGCCAGGGTTTCGGTACTCACCCGCATAAAGACATGGAAATCCTGACCTATGTTCTGGAAGGCGCCGTTGAGCACCAGGACAGCATGGGTAACAAAGAGCAGGTTCCAGCGGGCGAGTTCCAGATTATGAGCGCGGGTACCGGTATTCGTCACTCCGAGTACAACCCAAGCGCCACCGATAAGCTGCACCTGTACCAGATCTGGATCATTCCAGAAAAAACCGGCATCACGCCGCGCTACGAACAGCGCCGCTTCGACGCCCTTCAGGGCAAACAGCTGGTGCTGTCTCCGGATGCTCGTGAAGGCTCGCTGAAGGTGTACCAGGATATGGAGCTGTACCGTTGGGCGCTGGCGAAAGGCGAACAGTCGGTGCATCAGATTGCCGCTGACCGCCGTGTGTGGATTCAGGTAGTAAAAGGCGAAGTGAGCATCAACGGCACCAAAGCCACCACCAGCGATGGTCTGGCCATCTGGGACGAGCAAGCGATTTCTGTTCACGCAGATAGCGAAAGTGAAATTTTACTCTTCGATCTGCCGCCAGTTTGATCCGGCTTAAATAAATCACGCAACCTCCCTAATCTTGCGGGGAGGTTGCGCCATCTCCGTGGTAAACTTCAGCAATATTTCACCTTTGCTTACCTCCGGACGATGAAAAAGAAAAGACCCGTACTTCAGGATGTTGCCGATCGCGTTGGCGTAACCAAAATGACGGTTAGCCGTTTTCTCCGTAACCCGGAACAGGTTTCCGTGGCGTTACGCGGCAAAATTGCGGCGGCTCTTGATGATTTGGGTTATATCCCCAACCGGGCTCCCGATATTCTCTCCAACGCGACCAGCCGCGCTATTGGCGTGCTGCTGCCATCGTTAACCAACCAGGTCTTTGCAGAGGTGCTTCGCGGCGTGGAAAGCGTCACCGACGCCCACGGCTACCAGACCATGCTGGCGCACTACGGTTACAAGCCGGAAATGGAGCAGGAGCGTCTGGAATCGATGCTCTCCTGGAATATTGACGGTCTGATTCTCACCGAACGTAACCACACTCCCCGCACCCTGAAGATGATTGAAGTCGCCGGTATTCCGGTGGTGGAGCTGATGGACAGCCAGTCTCCGTGTCTCGACATCGCCGTTGGCTTTGACAACTTTGAAGCCGCGCGCCAGATGACGGCGGCGATTATTGCCCGCGGCCATCGCCATATTGCCTATTTAGGCGCACGTCTCGACGAACGTACTATCATCAAGCAGAAGGGCTACGAGCAGGCCATGCTTGACGCGGGCCTGACGCCGTACAGTGTGATGGTAGAGCAGTCGTCTTCTTATACTTCCGGCATTGAACTGATGCGCCAGGCGCGACGTGAGTTTTCGAACCTGGACGGTATTTTCTGTACCAACGATGACCTGGCGGTCGGCGCGGCGTTTGAATGCCAGCGCCTTGGGCTGAGAATTCCGGACGATATCGCGATTGCCGGTTTCCACGGCCATGACATTGGCCAGGTGATGGAGCCGCGTCTTGCCAGCGTGCTGACCCCGCGTGAACGCATGGGGCGCATCGGCGCAGAGCGCCTGCTGGCGCGTATTCGCGGTGAAGTGGTTACGCCAAAAATGTTAGATTTAGGTTTCACTTTGTCACCGGGCGGATCTATTTAGCCCTAACAAGTTTGAACTAGATCACACATATTCACTTAGAATTCACTTCAGGCACGAATGGTTATTGCTTATCCATTTGCCCCGCAGGACAATGTTACCGATAACTGTTACCCGTAACAATTAACCCGAATGAATTGCCAGTGCCCAACAGGAGGACGCCTTGAGCACGACTAACCACGATCACCACGTCTATGTACTGATGGGCGTATCCGGTAGCGGTAAATCCGCCGTCGCTAGCGAAGTCGCACACCGTCTGAACGCCGCGTTCCTTGACGGCGACTTCCTGCATCCACGTAGCAATATTGTCAAAATGTCCTCCGGCGAACCGCTGAACGACGACGATCGCAAACCGTGGCTGCAGGCGCTGAACGACGCCGCTTTCGCCATGCAGCGTACTAACAAAGTTTCACTGATTGTCTGCTCCGCGTTGAAAAAAACGTACCGCGACATCCTGCGTGAAGGTAACCCGAATCTCTCCTTCGTCTACCTGAAAGGGGACTTCGACGTGATTGAGAGCCGCCTGAAGGCGCGTAAAGGCCACTTCTTCAAAACGCAGATGCTGGTCACTCAGTTCGAAACCCTGCAAGAGCCAGGCGCTGACGAACGCGATGTACTGGTGGTTGATATCGATCAGCCGCTGGAAGGCGTTATCGACAGCACGATTGAAGTGATCAACAAAGGCCGTACCGCGTGACAACTTTAACGCTCGTTTTAACCGCAGTTGGCTCCGTTCTGCTGCTGCTGTTTTTAGTCATGAAGGCGCGTATGCACGCCTTCCTGGCTTTGATGGTGGTTTCTATTGGTGCAGGGCTTTTCTCCGGTATGCCGTTGATTAAAATCGCGGAAACCATGG
>PPYF01426307.1_pt1 | contig 10608 bp, 9 predicted proteins | sample 1559871 | NCBI WGS metagenome assembly PPYF01 (sample SAMN08240021, study PRJNA423297) | Human gut metagenome, whole genome shotgun sequencing project.
TCAATCTGCTGGATATGCGCCATGAGTGGAAGGCGGTTGATGAGTCAAAAGAGCTGTTTGAAGGTCGTGACCGTCTGAGCGGCGAAGTAAAATACACGGCAACCCGCGCCGATCTGGTGTTCGGTTCTAACTCCGTACTGCGCGCAGTGGCTGAAGTTTATGCCTGCAGCGATGCTCACGAGAAGTTCGTGAGAGATTTCGTTGCCGCATGGGTGAAAGTGATGAACCTGGATCGTTTCGATCTGCTGTAACAGCTAATGCCGGATGTCGCTTGTGCGTATCCGGCATAGTATGAATAAAAAAATCCCCGCGATTGCGGGGATTTTCTGTTTGCAGGTTATTCCCACTCTTGCAGGTAACGTTGACCGTACTGATCAGCCACCAGCAGGGCGGCATACACCTGGTCCGGCGTTGCGCCGCCAGGCATGTTGTGAATGGTTTCGCCTTCGGCACAGGCGGCCTCAGCCACAATGCGCATTTTCGCCGGGGTATCCTGTTTGATGTCCAGTTGCGCCAGGGTAATCGGCAGGCCAACGGAATGGCACAACGCGGCAACGGTTTCAATTTCATCGACCGGTGCGTTTTCCAGCACCAGCTGCGTCAGCGTACCAAACGCCACTTTCTCGCCGTGATAGTAGTGATGCGCATCCGGGATTGCGGTCAGACCGTTATGAATGGCGTGAGCCGCTGCCAGACCACCGCTTTCAAAACCGACGCCACTCAGCGTGAACAGGCACGTGCTTCGAACCAGGTTGCCAGCGCATCGCCAATACCCGCAGCTAACAGACGCGCCGGTGCGCCCGCGACAATTTTGGTATCCACAATGACCCTGTCCGGGTTGTTGGGCAGCAGCAGATAGCGATCGAATTCACCGGCATCGGTGTAAATGACGGACAGCGCGCTGCACGGCGCATCGGTAGAGGCGATGGTTGGGGCAATGGCGACAGGCACGCCCATAAAGTGCGCCAGCGCTTTGGCGGTATCCAGCGTTTTACCGCCGCCAATACCAAGTACTGCGCCACACTGCGCTTTTTCCGCTACGCCGCGCAGACGGTCGATTTCGTTTTGTGAACATTCGCCGCCAAACGGTGCAATTTCCAGCGCCAGTCCGGCATCCTGGAAGCTTTTTTCCAGTGCGCCCTGGGCAAAGCCTAAGACAAACTTGTCCCCAACGACCAGCCAGCGTTCTGCCAGTGGTTTGAGGTAGCTGCCAAGACGGGTAATAACATCGGCACCCTGGATGTACTTACCAGGTGATTGAATAATGCGATCCATACTTTATTTCCCTCACAGGTTGATGTGACCAAATGCGTTGTTCCAGTCCTGCTCAAACTTCTCTATTGCCAGCGCAGCCAGTAGCCCCTGAGAAGCACTGTATACGGCGGTTCCCAGCGTGGTGATACCCTCTTTTTTCAGCATCTTAATCGCGGCCAGACCTTCGGATGTCACCGGGATTTTCACTACCAGACCGGGCACTGCATTGCTCAGGCGTTTGGCTTCTTCCACCATGCCCTGCGCCTCGCGGCTCATGGTTTGGGCAAACAAAATACCCTCTTCGCCGATGGCGTTTTGCAGGCGTGGCAGTACATCCCAGATAGATTCTTTGCTTGCCGCCACAATGCTTGGGTTGGTGGTAACACCCGCGATAGGGAAGATGCGTGCCAGACGTTCAACTTCCGCGACGTTGGCGGTATCAAGGTAAAGTTCCATACAAAAACATCCTCTTTAAAGTTCAAGTTCATGTTGCAACAGGCTGGCGATAGCGTCGGCTGAGGCGGCACTAACCAGCGCGTTACGGAATTCTTCATGCATAATGCGGCGCGCCAGACGCGAGAAAATACGCATATGCTGATCGCCAGCGGCATGTTTGTTGAGCGTCAGCATAATAATGAACTGTGCATCATCATCACCCCAACGTACCGGCGCTTGCAGGCGCGCTACGCTGATGGTGGACTGCTCAATATGTTCGGATTTGCTGTGTGGAATGGCGAAGCTAAAACCTAATCCGGTAGAGAAGACGGCTTCGCGCGCCCACAGGTCTGCTTCCAGTTTACGTGGATAGCGGCAACGGCCTGCCAGCAGGAGGTTGTCGGTCATCCCTTTGATGACCTCTTCTTTACTGCGCCAGTCGCTGTCCAGTGTGATGCATTCGGCGGTAACCAGAGGCGTATCCTGTTGGGTCATGCGGAACTGAGCCAGCAGATGTTCGACCTCCAGCGAGGTTCGACAAGCCATCGCTTGATTCAGCAATTGACGGCAGGCACGGCTGTCGAGTTGCGCCATCCGCGCTTTGGCGGCGGGAATGGAGGGAGCGCTCATACTGATTTCGTCCAGACCCAGTCCCACCAGCAATGGCAGCACCGAACCTTTGGCACCCAGTTCGCCACACAGGCCAATCCATTTCCCCTGCCGATGTACTGCCTGCACGGCGTAATCCAGTGCGCGCAGGAAGGCCGGATTCAGGCTGTTGTAGTGGCGGGTAACTTTGGCGTTGTCGCGGTCGACTGCCAGCAGGTATTGCGTCAGATCATTGCTACCAATACTAAAGAAATCAATCTCTTCACAGCATTGATCAATGATGAACATCACAGACGGAACCTCCAGCATAATACCGAGCTGGATCTTCTCATCAAACGGAATGTGTTCACTTCGCAGTTGCTGCTTGGCTTCAGCCAGTTTCTCTTTGACCCACAGGATCTCTTCCATCGAGGAGATCATTGGGATCATGATTTTCAGGCTACCGTGCGCTGAGGCGCGCAGGATCGATCGTAGTTGCGTGGTAAACAACGTGGCATATTCTTCATAAATACGCACCGCGCGATAACCGAGAAACGGGTTGGCCTCAGCAGGAATATTAAGATAATCAACGGGTTTATCACCGCCGATATCCATGGTGCGTACAATAATGCTGCGTCCCTTTGCGGGTTCCAGCGCCTGGCAGAAAATGTTGTATAGCTCGTTCTCATCCGGGGCGCAGGTACGGTCCATGTACAGCATTTCCGTACGGAACAGGCCAACCGCTTCCGCACCGTTACTAAAGGCTGCTTGTGCTTCCACGGAGTGGGCGATGTTGGCGGCGACTTCCATACGGATGCCATCAGCCGTGCGTGCCTCCTGGGTCAGCCAGATACGTTGCTGTTCCCGAATGGCATCCTGGATACGGGCTTCTTGCTGATAATAACGTACGATGGATTCATCAGGGGCAACGACGACTGCTCCTGCGTTACCATCGATATAAACCGTTTGCTGTAGCCATGGCATCAAAGATTCAATATCTACGCCAACCAGCGTAGGGATGTTGAATGACCGGGCGAGAATCACCGTGTGTGACGTAGTACCACCGCTTTTTAACAGCAAGCCTTTCAGCAATGTTTTGTCCAGTTCGAGGAACTGGCTCGGTGTTAGCTCATCCGCCATGCAAACCGTAGGCTGGGTCAGTTTTCCCGGTGCAGGGAAGCGCTGTTCCCCATAAATTTGCTGCAGAAGCTGGAAGCAAACATCGCGTACATCCAGTGCACGCTCCTGTAAATAACTGCTGCTTGAACGGGCGAATTCATCACAAAAATGTCCGGCACTTTCGACAACCGCCTGGGCGCAGCTTAACCCGCGTGATACGCCGGCGAGCAGGTGCTGGCGCAGTGAGAGGTCGCTTGCCAGCGAGCGGTGTGCTTCCAGAATCGCACTGGTAGCGCCGTCGCTGTCGAGTAATCGAAACTCAATATTTTTCATCAACAGCGTTAAACCGTTATCCAGTGCCGCTTGCTCGGTTTCAATATCTTGAGCGGATGGAAGGTTACTGAGCGCGTTAAGATCCAGCGAAGAAAGCAGACTCAGAACGCCTCCTGCGCTGCCGCTGCAGACGGTGCGAGCGCGGAAAAGCTGTGGATTTAAATGGGTGAGCGATGCCGGAAGTGGCTCCAGCTCGTTGTTTTTGGCTTCCGCTAGCGGTGCATCGCAGTGCGGAAATTCATTTCGTAACCATTGGCTCAGATGCTGGTGGGCTGCCTGTTCATCTGTACCGGAAATCAGCAACTGGCAGCTATCACCCGCCAGAGTATCGGTGCCAATCAACGATAGTGCGCTCTTAGCGTTGCCCTTACGTTCGGTACGCAGGTTGTGCCACTCAATGTGTGAGGTAAAGGTGTTGCACTGCGTTTCTATGTGGCTTGCCGGGCGTGCATGTACGCCATTGGGTAGCTCACAGGTAAATTCCACAATCAGGGCCATAGCCTCATCTCCCATAACGATTTCTCGCTACAGGATAAAAGGGCAACGCCTGAGCCTGCCATGTGACAAATCTGCCAAAAACTGGATAAATGTAATGTAACTATCAAAGTGAGACATCCCTCACAAGTCAGCGTATCCACTATAAATTCCGAGAAACTGCAAGTTATGAGGCGGATCGCATTTTTGTACTGATATTACAAAAGTCCAGCAAATGGCCTTTTTATCCACTGTTTGCGTCGCGTCAGATTGCCTATTGTTTTCCGCAACAAGTTTATGGATATGGGCTTTAGGCAGCCCGGGAGCGACTTATGAAAGAGTTGGTACAAATCCTGAAAAATACTCGTCAGCACCTGATGACCGGTGTTTCGCATATGATCCCCTTCGTAGTAGCGGGCGGTATTTTGCTGGCTGTCTCCGTCATGCTGTATGGCAAAGGCGCGGTACCGGATGCTGCGACCGATCCTAATCTTAAAAAGCTGTTTGATATTGGCGTCGCCGGGTTGACTTTGATGGTGCCATTTCTTGCCGCTTATATCGGCTATTCCATCGCTGAACGTTCTGCTCTGGCCCCTTGTGCGATTGGCGCATGGGTGGGAAACAGCTTCGGTGCAGGTTTCTTTGGCGCATTAATTGCTGGGATTATTGGCGGTATCGTTGTCCATTATCTGAAGAAGATCCCCGTACATAAGGTGTTGCGTTCGGTAATGCCTATCTTCGTTATTCCCATCGTCGGCACTTTTATCACAGCAGGCATCATGATGTGGGGGCTGGGGGAGCCTGTTGGCGCGTTAACCACTAGCCTGACTGAGTGGCTGCAGGGTATGCAGCAGGGCAGCATTGTGCTGCTGGCGGTAATTATGGGACTGATGTTGGCCTTCGATATGGGAGGGCCAATTAACAAAGTTGCCTACGCCTTCATGCTGATTTGCGTGGCGCAGGGGGTTTATACCGTCGTGGCAATCGCCGCAGTAGGGATCTGCGTACCGCCGCTGGGTTTAGGTTTAGCGACGCTGATTGGTCGTAAGAATTTCTCTTCTGAAGAACGCGAAGCCGGTAAAGCTGCGCTGGTAATGGGCTGCGTTGGCGTAACGGAAGGCGCGATTCCGTTTGCAGCAGCCGATCCGCTGCGTGTCATTCCATCGATTATGGTGGGTTCCGCCTGCGGCACGGTAACCGCCGCCCTGTTTGGTGCGCAGTGTTATGCCGGCTGGGGCGGGCTGATTGTTCTGCCTGTAGTGGAAGGAAAACTGGGTTATATCGCGGCGGTTGCCGTTGGTGCTGTAGTGACCGCCGTGTGCGTTAACGTACTGAAAAGTCTGGCGCGGAAAAAAGTGTCTCAGGTCGATCAGAAAGAAGATGACCTGGATTTAGATTTTGAAATGAATTAAGTGAGGAATGAGTCATGACCAAGATTATCGCAGTAACCGCATGTCCTTCTGGCGTTGCCCACACCTATATGGCAGCCGAAGCGCTGGAAAGCGCCGCTAAAGCTAAAGGTTGGCAAGTAAAGGTTGAGACTCAGGGTTCGATCGGTCTGGAAAACGAACTGACCGCGGCGGATGTGGCGGAAGCCGACATGGTCATTCTGACCAAGGACATTGGTATTAAATTTGAAGAACGTTTTGCGGGCAAAACTATCGTTCGCGTCAACATCAGCGATGCAGTGAAACGTGCCGACGCCATCATGATTCCAACCCGTCCGCAGGACCGTTTTGACATCAGCGAAGAGGATAAACATCTCTATCGCGATGTGCTGTATCCTTACTGGGAAAAGCGGTCGATGAAAGATTTCATCAACGGTCAGATGACCGATGAGGTTAAAGCCGCCGTCAGTACCCAGATTTTTAGCATTAACCAGACTGACAAAGGTCAGGGACATATCATTATTGATTATCCACGCCTGTTGAATCATGGGCTTGGCGAACTGGTAGCGCAGATGCGAGCGCATTGTCTGCAGCAGCCGGAGAATCACTTTTATCAGGCTGCGCTGCTACTGCTTGAGGCTTCGCAAAAACATATTCTGCGTTACGCTATGTTGGCAGAGAAGATGGCGGAAAGCTGCCCGGATGCGCAGCGACGCCAGGAATTACTGACGATTGCTGAAAACTCTCGGCATAACGCCCAAAGCAAGCCGCAAACTTTCTGGCAGGCATGTCAGCTGTTCTGGTACATGAACATTATTTTGCAATATGAATCCAACGCCAGTTCTCTTTCACTCGGACGCTTCGACCAGTATATGCTGCCGTTTTATCAGGCCTCGCTGACGCAGGGGGAAGACCCGGCATTCTTACAAGAGATCCTCGAATCCCTGTGGGTGAAATGTAATGACATCGTACTGCTGCGATCCACCAGTAGTGCGCGCTATTTCGCTGGCTTCCCAACAGGCTACACCGCGCTACTGGGGGGATTGACGGAGAATGGTCGTAGTGCGGTAAATGTATTGTCTTTCCTCTGTCTTGATGCGTATCAGAACGTACAGCTACCACAACCAAACCTCGGTGTGCGCACGAATGCGTTGATCGATACACCGTTCCTGATGAAAACAGCACAGACCATTCGTCTTGGTACCGGCATCCCGCAAATCTTTAACGATGAAGTGGTGGTGCCCGCGTTTCTGAATCGCGGTGTTTCGCTGGAAGATGCGCGGGATTACGCGGTAGTAGGCTGTGTCGAGCTGTCTATTCCAGGCAGAACATACGGTTTGCACGATATCGCTATGTTTAATCTGCTGAAAGTGATGGAAATTTGTCTGCATGAGAACGAAGGCAACCGCACTCTGACGTACGACGATCTCCTGGCGCATATTCGTGCCAAAATCAGCCACTACATCACGTTGATGGTGGAGGGCAGTAATATCTGCGATATCGGTCACCGCGACTGGGCGCCGGTGCCGCTGCTCTCCTCGTTTATTAGCGACTGTCTGGATAAAGGGTGCGATATTACCGACGGCGGTGCGCGTTATAACTTCTCCGGCGTACAGGGGATCGGTATTGCAAACCTGAGCGATTCGCTGCATGCGCTCAATGGGCTGGTATTCGAACAACAGCGCTTATCTTTTGATGAACTTTTGTCGGTGCTAAAAGATAACTTTGCTACCCCGGAAGGCGAGAAAGTTCGCGCCAGGCTGATCAATCGCTTCGAAAAATACGGCAACGATATCGATGATGTAGATAACGTCAGCGCCGAACTGCTACGTCATTACTGCAAAGAGGTAGAGAAATACCAGAATCCACGCGGCGGGCAATTTACGCCGGGTTCGTATACCGTCTCTGCGCACGTGCCGCTGGGTTCGGTCGTTGGGGCAACACCGGATGGCCGCTTCGCCGGGGAGCAACTGGCAGATGGGGGGCTGTCGCCGATGCTGGGACAGGATATGCAAGGACCGACGGCGGTATTGAAGTCGGTGAGCAAGCTGGATAACACACTGCTTTCCAATGGGACGTTGCTGAACGTGAAGTTTACGCCAGCCACACTGGAAGGTGAGGCCGGTTTACGCAAGCTGGCGGATTTTCTGCGGGCATTTACCCAGCTCAAACTCCAGCATATCCAGTTTAACGTGGTGAATGCCGACACATTGCGTGAAGCGCAGCAGCGCCCGCAGGATTTCACCGGGCTGGTGGTGCGTGTGGCGGGTTACAGCGCCTTCTTTGTCGAGTTGTCGAAGGAGATCCAGGATGACATCATTCGCCGCACCGCGCATCAACTGTGAGGTAATTGACCCACGAGGCGAGGAAGTCGCGCGTATATTCAACATTCAGCGTTACTCACTGAATGATGGGCAGGGTATTCGTACGGTCGTCTTTTTTAAAGGCTGTCCGCATACCTGCCCTTGGTGTGCTAACCCGGAATCACTCTCACCACGTATTGAAACGGTACGGCGGGAGAGTAAATGTCTGCACTGTACACCCTGTCTGCGTGATGCCGACGAGTGTCCCTCTGGGGCGTTTGAACGTATTGGTCGTGATATCACGTTGGACGAGCTGGAACGTGAAGTGATGAAAGATGATATTTTCTTTCGCTCTTCTGGTGGGGGGGTAACGCTTTCCGGCGGTGAAGTGCTGATGCAAGCGCCCTTTGCCACACGGTTCCTGCAACGTCTGCGGCGCTGGGATGTGCGCTGTGCAATTGAAACGGCTGGCGATGCGCCGGCCGGTCGCTTGTTATCGCTGGCAAAAGAGTGTGATGAGGTGTTGTTCGATCTCAAAATAATGGATGGAGATCTGGCTCGTGAGGTCATCAACATGAACCTACCGCGTGTACTGGCGAATTTACGGCTATTGGTGGAGGAAGGGGTTAATGTCATACCTCGCCTGCCGCTGATTCCGGGCTTTACGATGAATTCAGATAACACGCAGCATGTGTTGACGATGTTGTCATCACTAGGCATAAAACAGGTACACCTGCTACCGTTTCATCAATATGGCGAGCCCAAATACAGCCTGCTCGGTTTGCCCTGGTTGATGAAAGAAGTGCCCGTACCGACTGCGCAAGAGGTGGATATTATACGTAAGATGGCAGAATGCGCCGGATTTCAGGTAACAGTAGGAGGATAGTATGACCATCGCACCTGTACGATATCTGGTTGCTGTCACCGCGTGCGTAAGCGGCGTAGCCCATACCTATATGGCAGCTGAGCGGCTGGAGAAACTCTGCCAGCAGGAAAAATGGAGCATCAAGATCGAAACTCAAGGGGCATTGGGAACTGAAAATCGCCTGACGGAAGAGGATATTAACCGCGCTGATGTGGTGTTGCTCATTACTGATATTGAACTGGCAGGAGCAGAGCGTTTTACGCAGAGCCGATACGTTCAGTCGGGCATTAGCGCATTTCTGCGTGAGCCGCAGCGGGTGATGAGCGCCGTGCGAAAGCTGCTTTCAGCGCCACAGCACACACATCTTACTCTGGATTAGCTTCTTTCTCCGTCAATTGGCTGTGGTACTGCCGACGGTATTCTGATGGTGAACGTTCGGTATTTTTGCGAAACAGGCGGCAGAAGTAGTTGCTGTCAACAAACCCACAAATGTGCGCCACCTCTTTAATCTTCAATTCGTAACCCTTCAACAGCGTTTTTGCGTGTTCCAGTCGCGTGTGGTTCAGGTATTCGTTAAAACCGATAGCGCCCGTTTTTTGAAAAAGGTGGGAAAGATAATTGGGTGAGATGTAGAACGCCTGCGCGACGGATTCTCGGGTGAGCGGTGAAGCGTAGCGTTCGTCAATATAGTTGCGAATGGCTTCGAAAAGCGCCTGGCTGCGTGATGCGGTTTGGATCTGGCTGCCGAGCAGATCGCGGCAGTGGCTCAGTAAGCTTGCAACGATTAGCCTGGCGGTTTGCTGCTCCTGCGGCTGCATCTGCATTTCATTGAGCGTTTGCAGCAGGAATGAGCCAATACGCGGTCCACGGCGCGCGACGTGCTGGCGGGTAAGGTTTTGATATTGCTTACCGTCCCACTGCACGATGCTAAAACCCAGTTGCTGTTTGCCAAATAAGATACTGAGCGTGGTCACCGGTGTGAGCCACTGTGGAAAGTTCCAGCCACCAGCCGGAACGAACAAGGCATCGCAAGGCTGTAACGTCGCGGATGCGCCAGCAACACCGTTATCGATGAATTCACCTTCCAGCACAATCTCCAGTCGGGGAAAATCGACCTGATACGCCAGTTCCGGCGTTGAGCTACTGGTGCTGGCAAAGTAAATCTGCCGCAGCGGTGTGGGGCCGTTGATCAGGCGAGAGAGCAGGTGGCTGATGTCGTGATACATGTTAATCCCTTGCAGGCAGCAGACAGGGAAACAGTAACGTTGAAAACAATCGCCCTCAAGTGATTATCTGCTGTATTTACGATTCACATCCTGTGAGAAGTCACGCGGGTGTGCGGCCTGCCATTTTTCCGAGGTCCACAGCAGGAACGGCACCGTATACATATGACGCGTTGGGTTGTCTTCATTACGACCCTGCGTTTTATGCGGTGGCGTATCGTATACCTCTTCCCCATGATCGGAGAAGTACAGCAGGAAGCCGTTCGGATCGGTCGCTTTATAGTCTTTGATCAGACTGGCAATGATATGGTCATTGTAGACATTCGCGCTGTCGTAATCGTTGTAGGCTTCCAGCTCATCGTCACTCAGGCCTGCGGGCACATTGTCGACATTATTGTCGAACTTACCCTGACCATCCGGATAGCGGAATTTGTACTTAATATGCGTTCCCAGCAGGTGCACGATGATGAACTTTTTCGGTGCAGGGTCGGCCAGTACTTCTTTAAACGGTGCCAGCACGTTGCTGTCATATTCGCGCGCACTTTGTGTACGCTGCTGGTTCATATAGAACTGTTTATCCGTCTGCTTAGAGAACACCGTCAGCATGGTGTTGCGGGCGGTCATCG
>PPYF01660915.1_pt1 | contig 10608 bp, 10 predicted proteins | sample 1559871 | NCBI WGS metagenome assembly PPYF01 (sample SAMN08240021, study PRJNA423297) | Human gut metagenome, whole genome shotgun sequencing project.
TCTCTTCCTTCGTCAGACATCTCACACAGGGGATTTCTCCGTAGAAATAATCCGCATGAGTCGTACCATAACAGGGAATTGGATCTATGTCAATACTTTTGACACCAAAAGTTGAACTTTTCTCCCAGCATAACATATGCCGAGAGAATTATTTCTTAGGCTGCTAGAGCCATGGTTGTCGAGACACGGGTGTATAAATATACTTTGATTTTCTCTTTCTTCAATTTACATATCACCTCCAGGAAGTGCCGAAACTGCCGACAGATTGATACTGACTAATGTATCCATCTGCCTGATTGCCAAATTTCTAAGCAATATAAGTCTTTCTGATTGAGATTTCCCCTGCTCAATTAAAATAGCATTATAACTTTCCATATTTGCCAACACCAACAACTGATTTAAATTTGCATCATCACGCACATTCCCCTTTTTACCCGGATTATTATTTTTCCATTGCTTTGCAGTCTGACCAAATAAAGCAACATTTAAAAGATCTGCTTCACTAGCATATGTATAAGCAATCTGTTCTGGTGTTAGCTCTGGTGGAATCAAATTTTCCTTCACCGCATCCGTGTGAATACGGTAGTTCACCTTTGATAAAGCCCTGTTCAAGTTCCAGTCCAATGAAAATCGACTATTTTCATCTTGTTTTAACCTGCGGTAATCTTTCATAATATACAGTTGAAATTCCGGAGAAATCCATGTAGCAAATGCCATTGCAATATCGCTATGTGCATAAGTTCCTCCACCATATCTGCCTGCTTTTGACACTATTCCAATAGCATTGGTCTGTTCAATCCATTTGGTTGGCGTCATAACAAACCTGTTTAATCCTGCCTCACTTCTAACCGCCTCGAATTGCACACGGTTAAAATCTGGATTATGAAGTTCTTCCCAAACAGCCAAAAACTCAACTGTATTTCTATTTCGCATCCAGTCCTGATAATTGTTCCATAACAAAATCCAAATACTCTTTTGTTGATGCCATATTATTTTCCTCCACACCCTTAGGCTCTCTTTATCGGATGCCTGATTACAGTCTTCAACTTCTCCGGCGCTACTTTCCTCGCATCGCTCAGATAAATCTCGTGGTGCATTCTCCGATCCGTTATATCCAATGCGTATCCCTGTTCTTCCATAAACCTGTGCATTGCATCTACCGTAACAGGCTCATCGTCATACGCTCCAATATGCATACACTGTACACACAGACCTTCCTCATAGGAAAAAAACTCAGCCTTAGAAAAATCCTGCTTTTTCTTTGCCGTAGCTTTCCTGACAGCCCAGTCGAAATCTTCCCTGGTAACAAAATCCGGCAATCGAATAACAGAGATCCACTTAAAATCTTCCTTACGAGCATAATCAATTCCGGATACTCCATCCTGCCACCAGAATCCCTCTAATGGCGGCACGACATAATCGAAATATCCATCAATCTGATGATCTTCCTTTTTGCTCATTTTAATCGTAAATGCAATTCCATACAGAAGTCCGATAGCCTGCTTGTATTCTCCGTCTGCATCATTTGGATTGCCGCTTCCCCTTACCGCTATATAGTTCATTTTCGGAACAGTTACGATAGACGGTGTGCCTTTCGGCATATAAAATTCTTTATATTCCTTCTTGTAGTCAAAAGCCATATCCTTTACACCCCCTCTAAGTCCTTCTCTTCATAAGGCTTATTCCAGGAACCAATCTCTATCAGATTTCCTTCCGGATCAGCAATATAGCAGGTTCTCTGTCCCCAAGGTTCAAGTTCCGGTTCAAGCACAGATGTTGCACCATTTTCCACAGCCTTCTTGTATGCCTCGTCCACCTCTTCAAAAGTATCAACATATAGAGCTATTTCTGAATGACCATTCAGCCCCTTGATATACTCATATCGCCGGTTTGTCATCTTCTCAAAATCATTCCGCCCATACAGTAAAAAAAGTGTTCCGTCTTTTACAAGATAAACATTGGAAGTATTCTCTTCTTCCTTAATTTCAAATCCGAGAACATCCTTGTAAAAACGAATCATCTTTGCCATATCATCAACAAATAACCCAAAACCGTCTAATCTCATTTTCCTAATCCTCCATAGATTTTTAATATTTCCTCTGCATTCCTGCGAATAATGTCCCGCACTTCTTCGGGCTCAAGCACCTCTACTTTTGCTCCAAATGTCATAAGCCATGTCACAAGGTTTTCCATATCCGTATAGTCTGCTGAAAAGAGCAGCCTTTCATCGTCCGTTTCTGTAAAGCAGTTCGGTCCAAATTCTTCAACCAGCCGCCACTTCATATTCGGTGCGAAAAGAGCTTTTACCTTTATCCCACCCGGAAATATCTTCTCATTTGACAAATCCGGCATTGGTACATCTCTACGCAGGAATCCACGGTCTGTTTCAACAACACAATCCATACGGTTCAGTTTGAACAGCCTGTAATCTTTACGTTCTAAACACCACCCCCATACATACCAGCTCGACCACCGGAAAACCAGATAATATGGTTCTACCCTTCGGTTGCTCTCTCCGGACGGAGCATAATACTTAAATCGTATGATGCGCCTGTTTTCTATTGCACTCTGTATTACCTCGATCTTTGGAGCAAGAGAACCCTTATACCATGAAGATAAGTCAATCAGCATAGAGTCTCTTCCACTGATGAACTCTGATGATCCGGTCTGGATTTTCTCCATCAGTTGACTGTAGTACCTGCTTCCGCTCACACTGTCAAGACTCCGCAAACCCGCAAGAATCATCTGCATATCTTTGGAACTCAAAATCGTCCTGTCCATACGATATCCATCCATAATACTGATACCACCACCGGTACCCTGTGCAGTTTTTATAGGAATACCTGCTTTACAAAGGTCTTCAATATCCCGATTTATTGTCCTTCGAGATACCTCAAATCTTTCTGCCAGTTCAGGAGCCGTTGTCTTTTCTTCATGCAGTAAGATTGACAATATACCGATAAGTCTATCTATTTTCATCGTTTCTTACACTCCATACATATTATACCTGATTCAACACGACAGCTATATGTCATGTTTATTATATCTGCGAAAAATTTTTCTGTATACAATAGAATGCACGCTCCGCAAACATTCTATTGTCATGAACAAAAAGCCTACGAACATCAGATTTTATTCCCAATGTCCGAAGGCTCAATAACATTAGTTGAATTTTCTCCATCCGATAAGCCAAGTTAGCCTATGATTCACTTGGAATCATCTGAAAATACTTCAACGCCTCTTCAATCGCTATTTCTTTTTCTTTTGGGCATTCCGGCTGTCCGCCCTTCTCAGATTTTGGCTTATTATAGTTCTCTCTTTCTATAATTCCATGCTTCTGCTTTATCTGTGCAATATACAGATTAGATACCTTCATCCCATCATTATGTTTTGCCACATACTTCTTTATCTCCTCATAAGTAGCCTTCCTCTCAGCCGCCGTTAAATCCATCTCGTCCATATCAAGTGTCACATTCACATGATGCTTCGCTTCGTGGAGTTTGGACAATAAACATACTGTCTCAAGTATCGGAAACTTTTCCAAGGTAACAGTATGCTCACCAGACTGCTCTTTATCCAAAGAAATACTATCAACTCGAACTACTTCCTTGCCATCTCTAAGAACCGGTACCGGAAACTGAAATTTGATATTCCTAATCCAATTACCATCTTCACGTCTTTCCGGAAAGATGTCGATACGCTCAATAAATGCTTGCATAAACTGTTTCTTTTCAGCATCCGTACATTCTGCATATAATTCATTAAATGCGTTCAAAAAACCGTATATGCTGTCAGCATCAATCTGATTTTTCTTAAGTTCATATACCTGAGACTTCAAATCTGCGATTGCATCTTCAACTTCATCTATTTTATCATATTGGGTATCTAATCGTCTCTGTAAATCTGAAATTTTTTTATCGTAATGAATATCTGTAACATCCAGATTATCCATCTGCTGTTCAAGACGTGTTTTAATTGTCTCTGCCTGATGGAGATTTGCGTTTAATACAGATAACTGCTTTTCCAGATCAGAAGTATCAACTGTTGCCCCGATTCTGTCTTGAATGGCATCCTTGAATTTTCCTTCCCTAGTCATTGCCGTAATCAATTTTGCAAGCACATCATCAATTTGAGACTGTTCAATGTTACATCGAAAAGTACATTTATGTCCTGTGGCATTTACTGTATTCTTGCAATAGTAGTAATATCTGGTTTTCTTATCTTTCCTCCCTGCTTTTGCAATGTTGCCATACATTCCTTTTCCACAACATGGACATTTCAATATTCCTGACAAAATATGTGCATGCCCCGGATCATGAATCTTTTCTCTTCTGTAATTATTTTTAGAGCGTTTCTCCTGTGCAAGATTCCAGTCCTCTTCAGAAATAATAGCTTCATGGATTCCCTCATATACAGGGAACTCCGATTGTTCCACTACATGCGTTTCATTACGGGTTCCTGTTTTCTTTTCGGTGCGCCTACGTCCGTATGCTATCTTCCCCATATACACCGGGTTATCAATAATCTTTTTGATAAAACCTGATGAGAAACCGGGGATTGTTCCGTTTTGACGTAATTTCTTTGTATAACCATGATTATTCAAATAATTGGCAACGCCATTAATACCATCATTGGTATGAATATACCGGTCAAAAATCATTTGAATAATTTCCACTTCATCCTCTGCAATGACAAGCTCCCCATTTTCCAACTTATATCCATAAGGTGCAAATCCACCGTTCCATTTTCCTTCTCTGGCTTTTTGCTCACGTCCGGCCATCGTCTGTACTCTTATGTTCTCACGTTCCATCTCTGCTACAGCAGCAATAATAGATATAAGCAGTTTACCGGCTTCTTTTGAGCTGTCAATTCCATCTTCTACACAGATAAGATTGACACCATAATCCTGCATAAGTTGTAAAGAGCTGAGCACATCCGCTGCATTTCTGCCAAATCGTGACAATTTGAATACAAGGACGAAATCAACTCCGTCCTTGCCATCTTCAATATCATTCAACATCCGCATAAATTCCTGACGACCTTTGATATTCTTACCGGAATGTCCTTCATCAGAATATTCTCCAACAATCTCCATATCTTGAAATTCTGCATATTTTCTAAGCTTGTCCTTCTGTGCATCAAGGCTATAGCCATCAACCTGAATAGCCGTAGATACACGAGTATATATGTAACATCTTGTTTTCTTCTTCAATAATCTCACACTCCTATTTCGGTAATACTAATGGCGAATTTTTCAATAATCCTGCAATAACAGAGTTGTATTTGGCTATTCCGTAATCCTCAACGATGCTTGTTATTCTAGCCCCGGCATCCTTGGAAGAAGCACCACACAGAAAGACTCTCTCATCCGCCGTTCCATAGTCCAACACGATAAACCGATCATGGAATATGCCACCAGTCTTCTTCATTGACAGTTTTACAGTTGGATATTCCTTACGGAAATCCGTATATTCTATGTTGTGAAGTTTATTATTCCCAACATTATCGCTAAATAAAATAATATTTACTCCTGTTGGAGAATTCTTAAGATGTACCAGCGTTCTTAAACCAATGTAATTATCAACCACATATATTGATGACTTTGCCTGCCTGTAAATAGACTCGTAAACCTCATCCGCACTACTAAATTTTGCATTAAACATAAGCCATTTTTCATCATCATCTGAAATAAAACTGTTCATCATATCCGCAAGTTCAGATTTCGTCACTACATCCTTCAATCCTTCTGCGACATCAGAAATCTGTTTTTCAAGAGATATCATATCAGAATTGATTTTGCTGATTTCAATTCTGTTATTTGCAGTCTCCATACTTAACTGAAGTAATTCTCTCTGACCGATTAAATCACGATTTTCTAATATGTAATCTTTCATTTTTTTGAATGTTTTCACAAGTGCTCTGCTTTGTTGAATAGCAAGTTCTCCTCGCAAAACAGTCATAAGCATATATACTCCCTGCTCCGTAAAAACATAAGGTTTATATTTTATGTTTGACCCTCTACTCACCTTCAAGGTGAAATTTTTGCACCTTGAAAGTTCTTCAACTTCTTCATCATTTAATTCAAACATAAAATCATCGCCTTCAAACTTTGCAATATTATTCTTGACCTGTCTCTTAAAATTCTTTGTCTCATACCCGTATATCTCTGCCAAATCTGTATCGAGCATTACTTTTCTGCCTCTAAATACATAAAGTCTGTCCTTCATGTATTCCTCATTAATCTCAATTATCTTGATTTCTTCTTTCTTATCTTCCGCCATAAAACTCTCCGTTTATCTTGCGGTACATATTTTGCACTGCAAACCTTACTCCTTATGAATCCTATACGTATCATCTTTTACTCTGTAGTATTACTCACAGATTCCTTTATCTTGTCATAATACGCTTTATACCTGTAAATCGTTCTCTCACTGACATTATTCCTTCTTGCAATCTCTATCATAGTCATACCGTTCTCATAGCAATCAACAAAATCATTGTAGATTGCCATCCATTTTGCATTATGCTTCTGCCTTCCGCTTAATTTACGATTTTTATAATATTCCAATTCTTCACGTAACTCGGCGTTTTCATTTTCTAATTCTTCAATTCTTTTTAATGCTTCCTCAAGTGTTATAACCTTCTCCACTTCTTTATTCCTCCGTTCATGTCATTTTCGTTTTGTCTATATTATATATTGCTAATCAGCATTAGTCAATTTGATTTTGTCATGCAGAAACACTTTTCATATTCATCATGCAAATAAAATACCGCTGATATCTTTTGCAAGCTATGTCTTTCCATAGACTCTCTGCCTGAATATTCCTAATCCACTCGTTTAGATTCCATTTTTGTTTTAAAGCCGGTCCATATTTTAGAATCAGGGATGTTATTACATCTGCACATCTCTCAAAAGCCGCATTCTCTTTTGCATCTTCATAATACTTCTTTCTCATTGCTACTCCCCTTTCCGAATATAATTTGTTTTGACAGCCAATTTGAATTATCTGCTTTGAGCAAATCATAAACATAAATCTTATTCGGTCTTACCAAGCCCTGGTGTCTTCGGTAAATCAAACCATGCTCCTCCAACTCCTTCAACATTTTGTTAACCTTCTTATTCCCCAGGTTCATCAGATTCATAATTTCTTCGATTGTGAAAATGATATAGGTAATTCCGTATTCATCACGCCATGCATCCCCATTGGAGTCTGACAGGCACTTACGATCCAGCAGTATTCCATATAATACTTTTGCCGCATTCGTCATGTCTCTGAACATGTCTTCCTTAAAAAATCTCTTAGGTATCCTGTAAAACTTATAATCAAAAGTTACATTTTCCATTGTCTTATCCTCTCTTTCATTCCTAATTTCACTACTTGGCAAGCAGTGCATTTGTACACACAAAATGCATTTTTAGCTTGTTGGGGCAATGCCCAATCCCCTAAAACCATGAAAATAAATTTTCACGGAGCTACGCCTATCGGCTTTGTCATGCTGATGTATTTCCAACATTTCATAAATTCTTCACTCCTTCCCTTCCTGATTTATGAAATTATTTTCTCAGATTTTCTATGCCGATTCGGTATATCCAAGATGCTGGAAAAATTTTGTTTTTATCAATTTTTCCAACATCCAAGACAAGACAGGAAAAGAATTTCTCTTTATCTCATGGCAATATCATGGTAATCTATCTGTATCTTTAAAAATGAGGAAGATGCTATGCATACAAAACTTACCATACCAGAAAGACTGAAAGATTTGAGAGTCTCAGAAAAAAGAATGTCGTTGCAAGAGTTATCCGATGCTACCGGTATCCCTAGCTCCACGCTTGGCAATTATGAAAAAGATGAAAATATAGATATGTCACTCGGTAATCTTATAACGCTTGCAAATTTTTACAACGTAAGCACAGATTACCTTCTTTGCCGGACAGAATTGCGGAAACATAAAAATCAGTCAGTATCTGATCTGCACCTAAATGACGATGCCATACAAATACTGACTGATAAAAAATATAACCCTCGATTATTATCTGAATTACTCACACATGAAAATTTCAAAAAATTCATGACTGACCTTGAAATCTATATTGATGGCTTTAACGATAAGGGAATTCAGATAGCGAATGCTTTTCTTGATGTGATGAGATGTAAATTAACAGAGCTTGGTGCCGATTCTACTGATGCATTTGCAAGCGTATTTGATAATTCACACATTGAAGCAGAACAATATTATATGAATATTCTGTCATCAGACTTAAAGCCAATTGTCTCCGACCTGAGGGAAGCCCATATGAAAGATAGCAATACTGCCAGTGACATTGACTATCAAAGCATGGTCAAAAATATCATTGACGACTTTGCAACTCAAATACCTACTACCGCAGATGGCGATACAGAGTCATCAAATGATGCTTATATAAATGGTCTTTTGCTTCTTTTCTGCAAAAATCTGGAGATGAAAGTCACTCAGCTTTCTGTGGAAGAAAAGCAGACATTAAAAGAAATATTCTCCCGTTCTAAACCTGCAAAAGAACATCGGAAGCTGAGGCGGAGAAATCCCAAGTTATAAACTTCAATTACTTAATTCTAAAACAAGCCACAAAGGATTTTGTCCAATGTGGCTTGCTGTAGTTATTATTTACTCTCCATATGGTGTTTTAGATTCAGCTACCATCGACAAAGTCTCCTGATTACTCATATCATATGTCACTGCTTTATGCTCTGGTTGAGTGAAGGTAGACGAACCACCAACGCCAAAATATTTTTCAAAGAAAGTTTTCAGTTTATCAATAACACCTTGTTTCTTCTTAGCCCTGTTGCCACCGCCAAAACGTGAAATCGGTGGCATAAGTTTATCTATGTCCGTTCCGGCTGTTTTAATTTCTCCATCACGGAACGCATTCTCCATGAACTTCCGTGTATCTTCCGGCTTCAGTTTTTCTTCCGTAATAATCGCATTAAGGTCATGGTCCCGCTGTTCCACCACATACTCATGCCACTCATTCATGACATCATCCACATCATTGATTCCTGCAATAAAGGTTTCAATGAGCTGTTTCTTGCTGCGAAGCTCTGGGCTGGCATCAATTGCCTTATTGATGGTAATCAGGACTTCCTTGTCTTCGCAATGGGTGTCATGATACTTCTTTACGAGCATGAGAATATAATCAATGTTGATTTCTATCTGCCGGATCAGTTCAATCTCAAATACTACATCATCCGTAATATCCGTACTTTCCTGACGCTTGCATTTCCACTCATCACGCAAATCCTGATAACGTCCAAGGTAATCCTGTAAATCACGTTCGGAAATCAACTCATTCCCCTTGAACTCGTCAAAGGAAAGCAGCAGATTTCTCATACGGAGAATCGCACCAAACAAAGCAATAAAATCCTTCTGGTTCTGTTCTCCGACAATCTGTGGTTCTGACAGCGGAAACTTATTATTCAATTCTTCCATCATATCCACATATCCCGGCATTGGCTTACCATCCACAGATTCATATCCGTAATAATAATCCTTAAAGCTCTGCAGCAGAACAATACCTCCGGCATTCTTGTCTCCAAACAGAGAAATGGCACTATCCACACGCTTTTGCAGATTTCTGAAACATACAATATTTCCAAAAGTCTTAATTGAATTCAGAATACGGTTGGTACGGGAAAATGCCTGTATCAGCCCGTGCATTTTCAGGTTCTTGTCTACCCACAGCGTATTCATGGTTGTGGCATCAAAACCTGTCAGGAACATATTTACTACAATAAGAATATCTAATTCCTTGTTTTTCATGCGAAGCGACACATCTTTATAGTAATTCTGGAATTTATCACTTGAGGTATCGTAATTCGTATGGAACATTTTATTATAATCGTCAATAGCTTCTTCCAGAAATTCTCTGGACGGCTGATCAAGGGCAGAGGCATCCTCTGAATTTTCTTCATCCAGAATACCATCCGCTTCTTCCTCATTTGCACCATAACTGAAAATAGTTGCAACTCGCAGTTTTTTGGTCGGGTCTGCTGCCATCTGCTTCTTAAATTCCTGATAATACAGTTTTGCCATCGGAACGCTTGATACTGCAAAAATGGAATTAAAACCACTGATACGCTGTTTTTGCTTGATTTCCTCTACCTCATCCCGTTTAGCAGAAGCCACCTCTGCAATATTAGTCAGCGTATTATATATGTAAGTTTTATCCCCACGATAAGTCTTCTGGTCAAAATGTTCCAGTATGTACTGTGTTACAATTCGGATACGCTCAGGAGCCATCATAACCTTTTCACGGTTGATGTCCCAGACCATCTCATCTGTGATTTCTTCTTCCACATCCATCGTTTTAATATAATCCACCCGGAATGGAAGAACATTTTTATCATTAATAGCATCCACGATTGTATAACTGTGGAGCTGATCTCCAAAAGTCTGACCTGTAGTAAAGAATTCTGGATTCTTGGCTCTGCCAGAATTAACAGAGAAAATCGGTGTTCCTGTAAATCCAAACAGATGATATTTCTTAAAATTTTTGTAACTATTCAGAACCACCCTTATTCAAAGATGAAATTAGGGTGACCTGAGATCGCATTTTTGATTGCTTCGTAAGCA
>PPYF01425337.1_pt1 | contig 10606 bp, 11 predicted proteins | sample 1559871 | NCBI WGS metagenome assembly PPYF01 (sample SAMN08240021, study PRJNA423297) | Human gut metagenome, whole genome shotgun sequencing project.
AACAATTGCCCCCCTGAATGTGACTGTTAGAATGCCGATAAATATGACTTTCATCATCAGGAAATGTTATGAAACCCACCACTATTTCACTGCTGCAGAAATGCAAGCAAGAGAAAAAGCGCTTCGCGACTATCACCGCCTACGACTACAGCTTCGCTAAGCTGTTTGCCGATGAAGGCATCAACGTGATGCTGGTCGGTGATTCGCTGGGCATGACGGTACAGGGGCACGACTCCACCCTGCCCGTCACCGTTGAAGACATTGCTTACCACACCCGAGCCGTGCGTCGCGGCGCACCGAATTGTCTGCTGCTCTCCGACCTACCGTTTATGGCTTATGCCACTCCGGAGCAGGCGTTTGAAAACGCTGCGGTGGTTATGCGCGCGGGCGCTAATATGGTCAAAATCGAAGGCGGCGCCTGGCTGGTAGATACGGTGAAAATGCTCACCGAACGCGCGGTGCCGGTTTGCGGCCATCTGGGATTAACGCCCCAGTCGGTGAATATCTTCGGCGGCTATAAAATTCAGGGCCGCGGCGACGCCGGGCAGGTACTGCTGGATGATGCGCTGGCCTTAGAAGCCGCTGGCGCTCAGTTGCTGGTGCTGGAGTGCGTGCCGGTTGAGCTGGCGAAGCGCGTCACTGAAGCGCTGTCGATTCCGGTGATTGGTATCGGCGCCGGTAACGTCACCGACGGACAAATCCTCGTCATGCATGATGCCTTTGGCATTACCGGTGGCCATATCCCGAAATTTGCGAAGAATTTCCTCAATGAAGCAGGCGACATGCGCGCCGCAGTGCGGCAGTATATGGCTGAAGTGGAGTCCGGCGTTTATCCGGGCGAAGAGCACAGCTTCAACTAATTTTCTGACCGTGCCGGATGACGACGCTACGCGTCTTATCCGGCCTACGGTACCTCAGGCAACTCAAGGAGTCTTGTCGTGTTAATCATTGAAACCCTGCCGCTGCTGCGCCAGCATATTCGTCGTCTGCGTCAGGAAGGCAAACGCGTCGCACTGGTTCCCACCATGGGTAACCTGCACGACGGCCATATGAAACTGGTCGATGAAGCAAAAGCGCGGGCTGATGTGGTGTTCGTCAGCATTTTCGTTAACCCGATGCAGTTTGACCGACCAGACGATCTGGTGCGCTATCCGCGCACCCTGCAGGAAGATTGCGAAAAGCTGAACAAGCGTAAAGTCGATTATGTCTTTGCTCCGGCCGTTGAAGAGATCTACCCGCAGGGTCTGGAAGGCCAGACTTTCGTTGATGTTCCCGGCCTCTCTACCATGCTGGAAGGCGCCAGCCGCCCGGGCCACTTCCGTGGTGTTTCCACTATCGTCAGCAAGTTGTTTAACCTGATCCAACCCGATATCGCCTGCTTTGGTGAAAAAGATTTCCAACAGCTGGCGCTGATCCGCAAAATGGTAGCGGACATGGGTTATGACATTGAGATCGTTGGCGTACCGATTATTCGCGCCAAAGACGGTCTGGCCCTCAGCTCACGTAACGGTTATCTAACGGCAGAACAGCGTAAAATTGCGCCAGGCCTGCACAACGTGATGAACGGTATCGCTGAAAAGCTGATTGCGGGTAATCGTGAGCTGCAAGAAATTATTACCATTGCCGAACAAGAACTGAATGAAAAAGGCTTCCGCGCCGACGATATTCAGATTCGTGATGCCGACACGCTGCTGGAGTTGACTGAAACCAGTACACGCGCGGTGATTCTGGCCGCAGCATGGCTGGGTCAGGCTCGTCTGATCGATAATCAAAGCGTTACATTAGCCCAGTAGACAGGGGTTAAAAATCGGGCAATACTGCCTGAAGATTTCTCAAAGCAGGCCAGTCGCGCCTGCTTAGCCAAGGTAAACGACAGGGTATAGAAGTTATGATTCGCACCATGCTGCAAGGCAAGCTCCACCGCGTAAAAGTCACGCAGGCGGACCTGCATTACGAAGGCTCCTGCGCCATCGACCAGGATTTCCTGAAACGTACTGCAAAAGCCATTCCGGTACAGGTCGCCTAGATCTCACCACTAATACAACTCATCAAGATAAACATATTTTTGATGAGTTGTATTTAAAACCTATAAATAATATTATTTATTATCTATCTTATTTATTAAGTAATACAGTTTAATTATACTTAAAAGAACTTAAAGCATTTCTAATAATCTCCCAATTCCCTTTCGTCATCGCCCTCTATAAAATACGCTCCGAAATTCAATATTTCAAAAAATAAGATATATGAAATTATATCTTATGTTTATATTTAAAAACTAAATATGGATATTAGAAATGTCTTTTAGAAAATATGGTATGGCAGCCGCTGTTGCAATGATTTTGAGCGCAGGCTCTGCAATGGCATCGAATTCAGATACGGGTACAATTACTTTCCACGGCCTGGTTTCTAACAACACCTGTAAAATCTCTCTTGATAATAAAATCGATCAAGACGGTAATGATTTTGACGTTACTCTGGATACCGTTTTTGTTAAAAACTTCGCTACCGCGCTGGGTAATGACAGTACTCTGGGCGAAAAACAATTCGCTCTGAACCTGAGCGAATGTGATAACGCAACGGTAAAAGATGCCTCCGCTCAGTTTGATTCCTGGGGTGGTTCCAGTTCTACGTCTGGTGGCCTGTTAGTACCGCCGGCTAACCTACAGGGTGCGGCAGAAAACGTTAACCTGGTGCTGTCTAACAACGGCAACGGCGCTACCGATCTGATCAAAGTTGACCAGACTAACAACACGCAGAAAGCCACTATTTCCGCTGATGGTACCGGTGACCTGTTCTACCGCGTAGCCTACACCCAGGGCCAGAAGTGGAATGAAGACAGCAGCCCGGTAACGGCAGGGACCGTACAGGCGCAGGTTGCCTTCACCGTTGTTTATAACTAATCCTTTTATTTAAAAAGATTAGCCAATCCCTCAGCGACTATGTTGGGGGATTTTAAAGTGTACCTACAGGGAGGGTAAAATGGTCAATACGGTTATTACAAAGGGATTTAAAGCCACCTGCTTCGCTGCTGCGGCCTTCTCGGCATTTACAGCGTTCCAGGTCAACGCGGATATCGTCATTTCCGGAACACGTATAGTGTACCCGCAGTCATCAAAAGACGTGATTGTGAATCTGGATAATCGGGGGAATAAACCGCTACTGGTGCAAACCTGGTTGGATGACGGGCGTGACGGTGTTGATCCTCAGGAGCTAAAACTGCCATTTGTCATTACTCCCCCGGTATCTCGTATCGATCCACAAAAAGGGCAATCCTTACGCATTACATATATGGGTAGCGCATTACCTCAGGATCGGGAATCACTGTTTTGGTTTAACGTGCTGGAAATCCCGCCAAAATCAAAAGCGAAAGAAGGCGAAAATTTAAATCAACTTCAACTCGCCTTTCGCACGCGTATCAAATTATTTTTCCGTCCAGATGGCCTGAAAGGCACGCCTGGCGATGCGGCTGAAAATCTAAAATGGTCGCAGAAAAAAGAAGGCAATACGTTTTCACTGTTTGCCCAGAATGATAGCCCGTACAATGTTTCCATTTCGAACGTTAAATTTAAAGTGGGCGGCAAAGAATATACCGTCGACAGTAAATCTGTTTTGCCCTTCAGCGGGATAGGCATGCCCGTAAAAAATCTTTCGAGTAATACCAGTGGTACAGTTATCTATAACACCATTAATGATAATGGCGGTACAGATAAGCGAGAAGCCAAAATCGACTAATTAATAATAATTACGCTTCAATATTGTGGGCAACAATAGCCCACATCAATTATTCGGATAAAGAATGCTATTTCAACGCTCATTACTATGCCTTGCTATTGGCGCTGCGCTCCCTTTTTCTGTTTCTGCTGCAAGTTCAGAATCAGCTAAAACCATTGTCGAGTCAGATGAAGCCGTAGAATTTAACGAGCAATTTTTACTTAACAGCGGTGCGAATATCGATATTAGCCGGTATACGTATGGCAACCCGGTACTCGCCGGAACCTATCGTGTAAAAGTAAACCTTAACAATGCGTTGAAATCCACCTCTGAAATTACCTTTAATGAAAACGGTACGCCGCGCGCCAGCGCGTGCCTGACGCCACTTTTACTCACCCAGGCAGGTGTTGATCCCACCTCGATGAGCGATGATTTCGAGGCCGATGACAACACTTCATGCCTGGATATAAAAAAATACTACCCTGGAGCTACGGCAACTTATGATTCCGGCAAACAGGCAATGGATCTTAACTTCCCGCAAATTTATATCCTGAAGCGCCCCGCCGGGTATGTTGACCCTTCTCTGTGGGAGGATGGTGTTCCAGCAGCAATCGTCTCTTATGATATGAACGCGTGGCACAGTGAAGGCAATGGTACGACATCCGATACCGCCTATATGGGCCTGCGTTACGGTTTAAATATGGGGCCGTGGCGTTTGCGTTCCCGAGGCAGCCTTAACTGGAACAAAGAGACCGGTAGCGAATACAACAATCAGGACGTTTATTTACAGCGAGATATCACGGCGCTGAAAGCGCAAATGGTGATAGGCGATTCCTATACCCGTGGCGATGCGTTTGACTCCTTCAGTCTGCGCGGGACACGCATTTATAACGACGATCGCATGCTGCCGATGGGCTCCAGCAACTATGCGCCCGTCATCCGCGGCATCGCCAACAGCAACGCCAAAGTCACGGTGATGCAAAGCGGTAATAAAATCTACGAAACGACCGTACCGCCGGGCGCGTTTGAGATTAACGACCTCAGCACCACGGGTTACGGTAACGATCTGCTGGTTACCGTAGAAGAAACCGATGGCAGCAAACGCAGCTTTTCTGTCCCCTTTTCTTCTGTCACCCAAATGTTACGCCCCGGCGCGACACGTTGGGATATCGGCGTCGGCGAGCTGAACGATGATTCTTTGCATGATAAACCACAGGTGGGTTACGCGCAGTTTTACTATGGCCTGAACAACACCTTTACCGGCTATATTGGCGCGCAATATACCGATATGGACTTCTATGCCGGGTTATTAGGCCTGGCAATGAACACCGGCATTGGCGCATTCGCCTTTGATGTGACGCAATCTCACGCCAGCATTGATGATCTAGGCACACTCAGTGGGCAAAGCTACCGACTGACATACAGCAAAATGATAGAAGCGACCAATACCTCGTTTAACGTCGCCGCTTATCGCTTTTCCACCGAAGATTACCTCAGCCTGAATGACGCTGCATCTCTGCAAGACAGTGTTAAACACCGGCAATACGCCCAGCAAAGTTACCAATCAGGTGATGAGCTTTATGCTGATTACCAGCGCACCAAAAACCAGGTGCAGGTCAGTATCAACCAGCCCTTAAACCAGGGAGAAACTGCCTGGGGTTCTGTGTATGTCAGCGGAACATGGCAAGATTACTGGAATGATGCGGGATCAACGGCCAACTATAGCGTGGGTTACAACAACAGTTTTGCCTACGGCAGCTATAGCCTGTCGGTACAACGTGCCTATGACCAGAACGGCAATAAAGACGACAGCATCTATGTCAGCTTCAGTATTCCACTGAGTATGTTTTCTCACAGCGGGGAACGTTCTGGCGGCTTCTCCAATATCAACATGGGCCTGCGCTCTGACATGAAAGGCGGTACTAACGTCAACTCCACCGCCAGCGGTAACACCAAAGATAACGACATCAGCTACTCCGTTAGCGCCGCCTCCAGTAGCGGTAATTACGGCAATCTGAATCAGGTAAGCGGCTTTGGTTCCCTCAACAGCAGTTACGGCCCATTAGGGCTTTCCGCTTCTTTTGGCGACGATAATAGCCAGCAATATTCCGCCAGCTACAGCGGTGGCATGGTGCTGCATTCTGGCGGTGTAGCGTTCGCGCCGGGCAGCATTGGCGAGAGCGACGCCGTCGCGCTGGTAAAAGCCAGTGGCGCGAAAGGTGCAGGGTTAGGTTACAGCAGCAGTGAAATCGGCAGCTCAGGCTACGGCATTTTGCCGTATATGTCGGCCTACCGCGAGAACCGGGTGTCGCTGGATATCAGCACGCTGGAAAACGATGTTGAAATCAAAAGTACCAGTACCGTTACCGTACCGCGAAGCGGTGCCGTCGTGCTGGTCAATTTTGAAACCAATGAAGGGCGCTCACTGATTCTGGAATTACTGCGCAGCGATAAAGGTTTTATTCCTTTAGGCGCAGATGTCCTTAACGAGAAAAATGAAACCGTCGGCACCGTAGGTCAGGCCGGGCAAGCCTACGTCCGCGGTGTAGACCCACAAGGCGAACTTCGCGTGGTGTGGGGCAGTGGTAAAGAAAGCACCTGTACGGTGCATTATCAGTTAACCGAAACCACGGCAAAAGCGGGGCTAACGCCCGTATTAAGTAACCAACTTTGCCACATGTAATGACCTGTTTAGGGAAAAACTAATGAGAGTTTATATGAAAAGAAACTGCCTCAGTCTTCCCATCGCGGCATTTGTCGCGATGGCAGCCTCTGGAAGCGCCCTTGCTGCTAACTCCACCAACCTTGATGTTAACTTCACGGCTACTATTTTCGAGACGACGTGTAACATGAAACTGGTCGGTGGTACGGGGAGCGATACCGTGCAGAGCTTAACCATAGGTAATGCTAATGGTGAAGTTCGCCTCGATGATGTACGTAATAATGCGGCAACGGCGAATTTCCAGATTGTGCTCGTCGAATGCCCGGCATCGCTCAGCTCATTAAAAACAACGGTCACCGGTACGCCGTCAAATCTTCTGCCCACCGGGTTAGCCAACTCACTGGCGAAAGGCACTGGCGTTTCAGACTACTCCGCCGTCACCATCGCGCGACAAACCGCATCAACCACCCCTTTTGTCATTAACTCAACCGCTGATGCAGAACGTTTGGTCTGGACGGAAACGGAGATCTCGAATAAATCCGTACCGTTGGTCGCTTCTCTGCAAGAAACCAAGGCCAGTTCACTGACCGTGGGTAAATTTGAAGCCACCGCCGTATTCGAGTTTGAATACGATTAATTCGCGCAGAATAACGGAGAACTCCTATGAAATTTAACTCAGCATTACTCGCTTTATCCGTTTCTGCCATTTTATTTTCCGGCATGGTTAATGCGGCAATTAGCGGCACCGACAGCGTGCAAATGACCTTTACATCAACGGTAACCACCGGTACCTGTAACGCTAGCGTGGTTAATGGAGCGGGGACAGAAACCGCAGAAATCGGTTTTGGCGATGTTTATATCTCCGATATCGCGAATAAAACACGTATTGAACCCCTGAAAATTAAATTCACTAACTGCTCCGGGGTCGACATCGCCACTGTAGCCGCCAAGCCGGGTTCTGGCGGGGGATGCTCTGGCCCAAATAGCAATGGAGATTCCTTTGCGGCTGGCTTGGGCACAGGGTTTGAAGTGTGGTCCGGCGAGGCGGACACCGGCCTTATGCTGAGCTGCAAAAGGCCGCCAGCAGCGCAGGAAGTGACTATTACCGAAGGTGTCGGCGAGTTTCCCATGAATTCACGTATCGTTGTAGCGCAAGACAGAACGATAAGTGATGTGAAAACAGGCTCCGCGCTCGCACCGGTCACCTTCACCGTTACCTACCCGTAAAGCAGGTAATGCACATGCAACAATTACCGTTCTTTTTTCGCCAGCCCGGTCTTGTGTTGCTTGCGGGCCTGACGAGTGGGCTGGCGTCTGGGGTAAGCCAGGCAAGTGCTGGTTTGGATATCAACCTAACGGCCAATATCATCAACAACACTTGTCAGCTGAGTCTGGAAAACGGAGGGGAGATTTATCTCCCCACTGTTGCACGGGCATGGTTTTACCATAGTGACGGCAGCAGTAAATATGCACCAACCGATGATGCTGGCGGCACACCTTTTAACGTGCGGCTCGAAGACTGCGCCGATAACGGCAGTATCAAGCAACTGATGTTCAGTTTTACGCCGCAATCTGGCTTCTGGAGCAACCAGAACCAGGTTTTCAAAAATGATGCCACGGTGGATGCCGCGCAAAACGTCGGTATCGTTATTTTTTCTGCGGACGCTAAAACTAACGTCTTAAACAGCGATGGCAGTTCAAATGTTGTTTACGACGTCAGCGAGAAAAGCAGTTCACAGTATTTAACGGATTATCAGTTTTACGCGCGCTATCAGAATACGGGCGCAGTTGTCAGCGGCGTTGTCACCAGCAACGTCTTGGTTGACGTCAGCTACGAATAAAAGGATTTATGATGAAGCTCTCCCCTCACCTGGCCGCGTTGTTACTGTTGGGCGCATCCGGTGCAGCATATGCTGACCAGGAATGTAAATTTTACAATGATACAACGCGGGAAATCATGTCTCCCGGTACCGCACCGACGATCACCTTCCTGCCTTCCGTGTCTAGCGCTACGTTGCTGGCGAGCAATATCATTATGGAACTCACCCCGCAGATGCAAAGCCACTGCATGATGGGGATTGATGGCGAAGATATCTTCTCAATGACGGACAGCAGCTTATTAATCGGCTCTGTCGATGGGAAGGCGTTGTTTCGTACTAACATTCCGGGCATTGAGTACACCATCGGGCTCTACCCCGACGGACGACCGCTTACCGCATGGTTCCTCACCAACACCAGCTCATATACCGAATCTGCGATATCTAATGATAATGAAAGCTACTTCAGTGAAAAAAAATGGCATGCGGTCATGGATATCTACCAGCTACCGGGCTTTAGCGGCGTGCCTGAAGGCATCGGTTTTCTTAGCGCCGTCGGCGGCCCGATCGGTCATATTGTGCTGGGAAACCCCAGTAGCTCTGATGGCAGCGACCATCCTCGTCCACTGATTACGATGTCAGATGCCACATTTTACATTCCATTCTCCGAACCGACCTGCATTCTTACAGCCCCCACCACCGTGAATTTAGGCGACTGGTACCGAAGTGACGTGGAGAAAGACCAAACCACCGAGGTGCCTTTCCAGATTAGCGGCACCTGTACCGGGACGATTGAAGTCTCGTTCGTGGCTAAATCATCGTACACCACAGCGGATAAAAGCTTATTCACCAATTCGATCACCAGCAACGCCAGCATCACCGCGGCTGGCGGCGTCGGCGTGAAAATAAGCTCTCCAGCCTATTCACAAATGCATGCCGACAGCACAGCTGAAATCATTGCCGTGGGTGAGACAATCGGAATGCCTGTGACCTCGGTAAACGCTAACTTTAAGGCAAAGCTTGTCAAAACAGGGACGGAAGCCGTAACCCCTGGCATTTTCGGAACGTCTGTGACCTTCCAGATAACCTACCAGTAAACTACCCCTGCGGCTGATTGACTATCAGCCGCGACATTGTTTCCAGCGAATCCGTCCGCAGGATATACAGCCGCTTTAGCAACATCGGGTTATCGCCAGGCTTCACCTTCCCTTTCACCGTCGTCACCGCCAAATGAAAACCAGCGTCATGCGCCGCTTTCACCGCCGTCGCGTTATAGCCGCCAAACGGGTAGGAAAGATAGAGCACATGCGGATTAAACTGCCCGAGCGCCCGACGGGAGTGTTCAAAATCAAACAGAATATTGTGATAGTTACGGCTGAGTAAAATAGGTCGTCGCTGGCCATCCACCCGATGCAAGAAATGGGTGTGCGACTGGAAGTCGAAAACATCTTTAATCCCTTCCAGCTCGGAAATACTCATAAACTGCAGCGATTTCGGATCCCACTTCTGTGGGTGGCGCTTGATACGTGAGCTAATGATAAACGCCGTCGCCTTAAAGCCATACTGCTTGAGGACGGGATGCGCATAGCGGCTAACGGACTTCAGGCCATCATCGAACGTAATAACGACCGAACGCGCCGGAAGGTTTGCGCGATTATTGAGGTAGTCTTCTAACTGATACATCGTCAGCGTGGTATAGCCCATATCTCGCAGCCAGGTCATCTGATTACTGAACGCGCGCACTGATGTGGTGGTGGAGGTATGACGAAAACGCGTGTTCTCTTCATCGCGCAGAATATGATGGTAAGTCAGAATCGGGATACCGTTATCCTGCTGAGCATCCAGCGCGCTGATATAGGCCAGCCGTTCGCCGATGCGAATCTGATACCAGGTCTGATTCAGTCTGTCTTTCAGCCGACTGAGCACCGGGTAACGTAGATTCTCAGCCAGCGTACCAAACGGCGCACTGCCTACGTCCGGCGCGTTATAGACTGGGGTATCTTTCCAGGTAATCAGGTTCTGGTTACTCAACGGTTTATTTAAGTCACCCAGGCCGTCTTCCACACGCTGACGCCCCTGCACAGGTTCCAGGTGCCCTTTGTCGATGTAGCCTTTGCCAAAACCGAAGTTGAAGGTGTTGTAATCCTTTGCATCCGGTTCAACGGCAATAATCTGTCCCGCGCGTAAATTACCGACAGTCTCCGTCTTATTGCCAATATGCGCCCAGATCACCGCATCTTCCGTGGTTTGCATATAGCGAGCGGGCAAGGCCGCACCTACGCCACCAGAAAACAGGAGCAACAGAACAAACAGAACGCGCATAACCATATGATTTAACCGAGGCGAGAAACCTCGGTTATTGTAGCAAAAGCATCATCAATACCAATGATTAATACTCATACAAATCATGCTT
>PPYF01425533.1_pt1 | contig 10604 bp, 10 predicted proteins | sample 1559871 | NCBI WGS metagenome assembly PPYF01 (sample SAMN08240021, study PRJNA423297) | Human gut metagenome, whole genome shotgun sequencing project.
CCGACAGCGACTGGGGTATCTGTGAAGTTAACCTGATGCCGGGTAATGACTGCATACTGATTGAAAACCTGCGCAAGCAGCAATTGCTGTATACCGTGGCGGAAAAAGGCGCGGACAACACCGTGCTGAAAGTGATCGGCTCGATGAAAGAAGCGCTGCACCCAGAGCTTGACGGCTGTGATGGTATTTTACAGGCAATGGCACGCCCGCAGACGGCAATTGTCTCGCTGACGGTCACGGAAAAAGGCTACTGCACCGATGCTGCCAGCGGCCAGTTAGATCTCAATAACCCGCTGATTAAACACGATCTGGCAAATCCAGCCGCGCCGAAATCGGCGATTGGTTACATCGTACAGGCGCTGCATCTGCGTCGTGAGCAGGGGCTGGCGGCCTTTACCGTGATGTCCTGCGATAACGTGCGTGAAAATGGGCATGTGGCGAAAGTCGCGGTGCTGGGCCTGGCGCAGGCGCGTGACCCGCAGCTGGCGCAGTGGATTGAAGCAAACGCCACTTTCCCGTGCACCATGGTAGACCGCATTGTTCCGGCGGCAACGCCAGAAACGTTGCAGGAGATTGCCGACCAGTTGGGCGTTTACGATCCGTGCGCTATCGCCTGCGAACCGTTCCGCCAGTGGGTGATTGAAGACAACTTTGTTAACGGTCGCCCTGACTGGGACAAAGTCGGCGCACAGTTTGTTGCCGACGTAGTACCGTTTGAAATGATGAAACTGCGCATGCTCAACGGCAGCCACTCTTTCCTCGCTTATCTGGGCTATCTCGGCGGTTATGAAACCATCGCTGACACCATGACCAATCCAGCATACCGCAAAGCGGCGTTTGCGCTGATGATGCAGGAGCAAGCGCCGACGCTTTCGATGCCGGAAGGTACCGATCTCAACGCCTACGCGACGCTGCTGATCGAGCGTTTCAGCAACCCGTCTCTGCGCCACCGTACCTGGCAGATTGCGATGGACGGCAGCCAGAAGCTGCCGCAGCGCCTGCTGGATCCGGTGCGTCTGCATCTGCAAAACGGCAGCGGCTGGCGTCATCTGGCACTGGGCATCGCGGGCTGGATGCGCTACACCCACGGTGTGGATGAACAGGGGCAGGTCATTGATGTTGTCGACCCAATGCAGGCCGAATTCCAGCGCATTAACCAACAGTTCCAGGGAGCCGAACGCGTGACGGCGCTGCTGGGGTTGAGCGGCATTTTTGGTCATGATCTGGCGGAAAACGCCGACTTTGTTGCGACGGTTACCGCGGCGTATCAACAGCTGTGTGAACACGGCGCACGCGAGTGCGTTGCAGCGTTAAGCGCTGACGCATAACCTCCCAGGTATGACGGGTCAATCAAAATACTAATTTGGTTGACCCGTTTTCTGTTTTTGGCTTCCCGCAAATGCTATAGTTCAGGCGAAAAAACGTTATTGGTAGGCCGGATAAGGTGTGCGCAGTCATCCAGCCTCCGGATTCTGAATTGACGCATCTGACGGACATAACACGATGAAATCAAACACTTCTCAGCAAAGACCCTACCAGGAAGTGGGTGCAATGATCCGCGATCTGATTGTCCAGACGCCGTACCAGCCTGGTGAGCGCTTGCCGCCGGAGCGTGAAATCGCCGAGAGACTCAATGTCACTCGCACGGTGGTGCGCGAAGCGTTAATCATGCTGGAAATTAAAGGTCTGGTGGACGTGCGTCGTGGCGCCGGGATCTACGTACTCGACAATGCAGATGCGCAGACCATCGACAGTTCGGATGTGAATCATTGCAATGATGCAGGCCCGTTTGAGCTGCTCCAGGCGCGACAGCTGCTGGAAAGCAACATCGCCGAATTTGCCGCGCTGCAGGCCACCCGCGAAGATATCGTCAAAATGCGCCAGGCGTTGCAACTGGAAGAGCGGGAGCTGGCCTCCAGCGAACCGAATGGTTCTGAAAGCGGTGATATGCAGTTCCATCTCGCTATCGCCGAGGCCACGCATAACAGCATGCTGGTGGAGCTGTTCCGCCAGTCATGGCAGTGGCGCGAGAACAACCCTATGTGGATCCAGCTTCATAGCCATCTCGATGATACCCACTATCGTAAAGAGTGGATGGGTGACCACAAACAGATCCTGGCGGCGTTAATCAAAAAGGATGCCCGCGCGGCCAAGCTGGCGATGTGGCAGCATCTGGAAAACGTCAAACAGCGCCTGCTGGAGTTTTCAAATGTTGATGACATCGACTTCGATGGCTATCTGTTTGACTCCTGGCCGCTGGATAAAGTTAACGCCTGATTTTACCACCTCTCCCACGCGGGCTGTTCCGGCCCGCTCGGCATTGCATAGCAACCTTTCTTTTCACGTCTTAAACCTCATGTAAAAAATGGTTTCCATAGTCTTCAATGATCATTTTTTTCGCTGCCCCTGTGTGATGTAAATTGATTTTCATCAATTAAAAACAACTTATTTTTGCTTGCGAAAAAATGCGCTATTTACCTTATTTTTACCTTTTCGTGCGTATTTTTAGACAAAACTGGTCTGTATTAAGTGAGAATCAAAATAATTTCCGCTGTGGTTAGGGCTGGGCCGCCTGGCATAACAGCGCATAAAAACACGTGGTTTGCGTAAAAGTAGACATTAATAACGACATGTAACCTATTGGCTGCAATGATGTTTTGACTGTATATCATTATCCATGTGAATGATTCATGCTTTTTTAATCAAATGAATAAAAACGAATATATGTAAAGTTAAAATTACACATTATTCTATAAACAAGTTATCTTTCACTTGAAATATCGTTCCATTTTTCTGCTGTTTATTAACAGTTTTATTACGATTGTGAATGTTTTTTACCGTTGACATGTTTTTATACTGACTGCATATTTCATCGCCATAAGCGTCTTATTGCGTTCAGGAGATGATGACGATGCCCTCTCGAGATTACCCTGATATCCGAAAAGCCAGGGGAACCCGATCAAAAGATATGGTTCTATTAAGTGCCCGTGTCGATACTTCTCTATGGGAATATGTTCGGACGCTGGCATTTGAAACCCGTAAAAGTAAACAAGACATTATTGCCGAGGCATTAATGTTGCATCGCTCTATTAATGAGAGCACAAGCGAAGAATCTAAGTAATTACTCTCTGTTCGGGTTTTCTTTAAAACCCAAAATTGAAATAGGTCTTGCCACTTCATTATTGCCTTTATTGGTATATTTTTTCGGTGTGTTATTGGTGTTTCCCCTTATCTGGAGGGGACTTTTTTATGTGGGCATTCCGCCTTCATAACAAAGTTGATAGCAAAATTCACAATTAAAAGTGAGTAATAACATGAAAAAGTCAGTAGTGGCATTAGCTGTAATGGCATTAGGGGTAACCTCCGTTCATGCAGCGGAAATTTATAATAAAGATGGCAACAAACTGGATCTGTACGGCAAAGTTAAGGATCCGACGAAACAGCACGGCAATGGCTACGGCTTCTCCCTGGGCTACGACAATATCGCTGATTCCGGCGTATCTGCCATTGCAGCTTACACCAACAGTTCTGTGACTGCTCAGCAGAAACAAAATGGTTGGGATGGCGAAAACGCAGAATTCTGGGGTGCTGGCCTGAAATATGATGCAAACGCTATCTACGTTGCGACCATGTACGGCGAATCCCACAACCTGATTCAGGATGCGGACAAAGCGCAGCACTTTGAAGCGATGGCGGCCTATGTGTTTGATTTTGGTCTGCGTCCGAACGTGGCATACGTTCATGCACGTGACAACAACAACACTGATCTGACCGAATACGTTGCGCTGGGCACAGACTACTACTTCAACAAAAACATGGTTGCTGATGTGGGTTACAAAATTAACCTGCTCGATGGCAAAGACGGCGACAATCAGGTTGTTGCGGGTCTGACCTATCAGTTCTAAGTAGTTATACTAGTACGAAAAAGGCGTCTTGGTTAAGACGCCTTTTTTACATCTGTTGGAGTTTAAACCGGCTGGCTTTCTTTCATCTGTACACCGCTAAACAGCCATTGCCAGATGCCCACTTTTACCCATGCGACCACGCAGAGGATCAGATAAAAAAGCGGATTATGGGTAATGGTAACGCGCATGACTTCCATTAAATCCACATGCAAATTTCCGGCAATTGCCATATTGATAACAAAAATAGAGGCTACCGCGCTGGCCAGTAAAATAAGTATGGCATGTAACTTTGTTATCTCCGGTAACTTGCCAGAGGCCCAATGCCATAAGAATGTTGTTGATAACAGGAAGATAATAAACAATCCCAGTGCGCCAAACAGGCCAAAGTCTTTATAATCCTTTAGCGTACCAATTAAACCCGCCAAAATAATTAACCCCAGTAGTATTTTTTTAAACCACGACATGTGCCTTTCCCGAAGATGGTGTTGATGTTGAATTAATATGTCCATTTTTACGCATTTTAAATTGAGTTTATAAATGAACAGCCGGGAATTATAAATTGTCTGACGGGTAATTGCCGATTATTTGCGGTTTATTAAATGCTGACATTTAATTGCGGACTAATCCGAATATAACTTCTTTAGATGTTTGCCGTTTATACTCTTTTGGGCGAGGCGAAACGCTGTTTGTATAATTGCGTGAGGCTGATAAGTGCCGCAATAAACAACGCGACCGCGCCACACACCGTGGCGTTAACGATCGCCTGTGCGCCGCTTCCCAGCAGGCTGGTTAATAGCGGACCAAGTATTTGTCCAATGCCGTAAGTCAGAGTGACCAGGCCCAGCAGATTAATATTGCGCGGCACGCTTAGTTGACGGGCAAGCGGCATCACCAGTGAAGTAGTTCCCATAAACGTTGCGCCAAACCCCATGCTGCTTATCACCAGCAACGGCAAGGAGCCGCTGGCGAGCGTCATGACCACGCAGGCGCTTTGAATCAGCAAATTCGCCGTCAGGCATTGCAATACCCCCCAGCGTCGGGCGGCCCACAGCCAGGCGAAACACCCCGGAATTATCGATATGCCGACCAGCGACCAGAGATGGGCAGTCAACAGCGGCGAACCGGCACTTTTCGCCATTAGCGGCAGGTAGGTGGCGACAATGATGTAGCCAAATCCGGCCAGCCCGTACAGTAGCGCCAGCAGCCACCAGGACATAGGCTGATGCTCTGTTTTTACCGGGGCCGCAGCGGGGAGCACGTGATCGCGAGATGGCAGGAGTATAACCAGTAGCACGAAGAACAGAGCCGAGGCTGCCGCTGCGCCCAGCCAGAGCGTGTGCGATGAAAGCGCAAAATGCAGACCGCTAATGACATATTCATTGCCCAGCAAAATACCTGCACCAACGCCGGAGAACAACGCCGCGATCACGAAGGGATGCCGGGTATGATGCAGAACGATCATTGAGCCAAAGATCATCATACCGGCACTGGCGACGCCCGCCAGAAAGCGGATCAGCATCACCAGCGCGGGCTGCGTAAAGCTGGCCATCGCCAGAATCAGCCCTGCGGTAGCGAGCGCGGACGTTAGCAACATCGGGCGTAAGCGAGAGGGAAGATGGAAGAGCCCGAAGGAGAAGAGCAGGCTTCCTGCCAGATACCCGGCGTAGTTGGCGCTGGCAATCCAGGAGAGTTGGTCAAATGTAAATTGACCTTCCGACAGCAGCACCGGCAGCATTGGCGTATACAGAAAGCGCCCAATTCCCATACCCAGTGTTAAGACCAGCATGCCAAAAAGCGCGACGCTGATGGCATGACGATTTGAATCTGGGCTTCCCTGGGACATACGGACTCTCATTTCGCGCTGTTAGCTGATAATTGTTATATTACATGTGTAAATGATAATGAAAAGTAAAATAAAAATAAGTCCCCTGGCACGTTCAGGAAGGAGGAAAAGTGGCAAGGCAGCGCCAGTCTCCGTTTTCAAGATGGTAGATAGATTCGGTATGACCCGGAATTATCCACTCATCCTCCTTGCCAGCAACACAGTCGATGTAAATGCACAGCCCGCAGCCACCGCGTAGCTCGCGGGGAATATCTGCCACCCGAAAGCACATACCCGCAGCCTGTAGCGCTTTACGCGTTTTGATGACGCCGAGGGTAGTATGAAACAAGAACAGTGTTTCCTTCACTCACGTTTCCCCTGACGCTGACCAATTAACGCGGCCCCAATCGCCCCAGCAAACTGCGCGTCGGGATGCGTGTGTACGGGAATGCCAATGTGGCCTTCAAGCATACGAGCAAAGGCGTGACAGTGGCTTACTCCCCCGGTAAATAACAGTGGAGCCTGCCCTGAAAGCCGTCCGATGAAATTCGCGCTGCGTCGGGCCATCGCGTTGATCACACCCGCTAAAATGGTCTCCGGCGCGACACCCGCAGAGCGCAGGCTGATAACCTCTGACTCGGCAAAAACCGTGCACATGCTGGTGATGGCATGTGGTTCGACGCCAGCGGTAATCGCATCTAACTGCTCTACGCTGGCGCCGAGCGTGCGTGAGATGACTTCCAGAAATCGTCCGGTCCCAGCCGCACATTTGTCGTTCATCAAGAAATCGCTGAGGTTACCATCATCATCTAGCTGGATGACTTTACTGTCCTGACCGCCGATATCAATCACTGTGCGGGTACCGGGAGCCAGCAAGCGTGCCCCCAGTCCGTGGCAGGAAATTTCAGTGACCTGTTTGTCAGCATAATCCACGAGCTGCCGTCCGTAGCCAGTGAGGGTTAAAAATGGTCTAACGTCCAGCCCCGCCTGCAGCGTTTCCCATGCCTGCGCGATTGCTTCGGCAGGGCGAAAAGGTGTTGGGCAGAGGAAGCGACGTCTGATGACGTTACTTTCCAGCAAAATACCTTTAGTCGCTGTGGAGCCGGAATCTATCCCTATTGAGTATGTCATCCCTGTTCCTCACAACATTTCAATGAACGCGGCGACACGAGTGCTAAGCTGGCCGATATCCGCGCTGGAGTAGTCAGTTTCAATGGCGATGTAGGGAATGTTGTGCTGTTGGCGGACGTGGCGTTTGATGGCGAGTGATTCAACGGCGTAAGTGTGGCAAGCCTGTAAAATGACATCGACGACGCCGTCAGCCTGGTACTCTTCAACCATTTGGCTGAGCATTTTCAGACGTTGATCGTTAGGGGAAATACATGAGCAGCCGATGGCGAGGTATTTATCGGTCAGCGCGTCGTAGACGTCGCCAGTTTCCTCCACGCACTGTTCAGTGGCTTTCGCCCCGGTGCAGTTTTCATAGCCCACCACCCAACCGCCGTTTTCTTCAATGGCACGAACCACTTTTTCTGCCGCGCCGCCGATGGGGCAGCCGGTTATCAGTATGCGTGGACGCGACGCCAGACGTTTCCCGGCCTGCCATTCCTGATGTACCCGCTCGGCCATGCTATTAAGCTCGTCGATCAGTGCTGCTTTATCAAAGCGGAAGGTTGCGCCGTAAACAACTTTCAGAATGTCACTGCCGCTGAGTGCGGGTGGATTGAGTTGGCCAACGCGGTAAAAATTCGCCAGTGCGCGACGTTCCTGATTTTTTAGAATGATGGCTTCACGTAGCGCGGCTTCGGTAATCGGGGTGCCAAAACGGGCTTCGATTGCCTGCTGCAGACGCAGGATCTCGGCTTTCCACAGCGCCCGCGAAGCCGCATCATTGGCGCTGTTGGGCAGTTGCATCACATGTACCGCTTTAAATTCAGCCATGTACTCGTACATCTTCTTTTTACCATCGCAGGTCGTTTCGCCCACCACCAGGTCAGAGAAGTAGAAGTAGGGACATTTATCCGTTTTACCAAACCCGTAGCTGCTTTTGATCAGTGGACACAGGTTTCGTGGCAGATCTTTTTCGGCCTCTTCAATGGTTTCATCAGAGGTTGAGCATAGCGAAACGACGACCGCGCCGGCCGCCATCGCTATCTCCTGCGGCATAAAGGTGCAATAGGTCCCAACGAGCGGGATACCCTGCTCTTTAAGATCCATTACGGTGAGAAAACCTTTCTGACGGGCGTCGGAGAATTGATTAAAAATGGCGGGTAAATCGGTGATTAGCGACATGATTTTCCTTCCCCGTAACACGGGAGACAGTAAAAAGACGTCGCATTATAACCATGCAATTTATCTGGCTTTATTGATGTACAACAATTGTGCGCTTACAGATTACGACTGTAGACCCGTGAGACTTCCCCCCACGGATGATAGCCCGGCCCGTCAAAGTAAAATCCCGCTTTCTCGTATAAGCCTTCCAGGTCAGTACACAAATGGAGCTGCATAAAGCCTAGCTGTTTAGCCTGCTGCGCAATATGTTCAATCAGGCGAAATGCCAGACCGTGACCACGATAGCGAGGATCGATATAGAGTGCGCATAGCCACGGCCACAGTTCGCCGCGACTGATAAAATCATTGGTGATCAATCCGGCGCAGCCAACAATGCTGTCGCCGTCCTGCAGCCAGTACCACTGCGGTAGCGGGTTCTTTGCGCCAATACAACGATGCAGTGCATCCTCGTAAACTCTCATGGAGTCTTCTGAGGCCCATTGTTGCTGAAAGTAAGCGGTGACCTCGTGCAGTTTTTCCGGTGTTTCGCGCAGGGAAAAAATGCGGATGTTCATCGTCATTGAATTTTTCTCCTTAAAAATTCGCCAGCGTCAGCAGCGAAGGAATTTGCGACAACAGATATAAAACCAGCCCAATAGAACCGCCAACCAACGTGCCGTTGACGCGGATAAACTGCAAATCTTTACCGATGTTCAGCTCGATTTGCTGCGACATATCGCGTGCATCCCAGCTTTTCACCGTGTCGCTAATATGGCGTGTCAGGAAAGTGGCGAACTCTGGCGCTACTTTATGTGCGGCCTGCTCAAGATGCCCATTCAGTGAGGCGCGCAGGGCGCTGTCGGCTACCAACGTTTCGCCGAACCACTGCCCGGCGCTGGCGATGCGCTGCTTCACGCGGGAATCATCGGCGTTAATGTCGGTTTTCACCCACTGACGCAGGTCTGCCCACAGCTCGCCAAGATAACGGTTGAAGGCTTCATCTTCTTTCAGATAGCTTTTCAGGCTTTCGGCCCGCACGGCCATCTCCGGATCGTGTTTGAGCTTATCGATGAGCTTAAACGTGGCGCGATCGAAGGCATGGCGGATCTGATGTGCGCGATCGTGGCTGATGTCATCCAGCAAGGAGTTAACGGCATCAGACACCAGCTCGGCGCTGTGCTCGCCCAGCCATTCTGTTGGCAGGATCTTCGCTTTCAGCGGATGCTCGGTTTCCAGCCAGTGCACGACCTGTCTGGCGATAAACGCTCGCGAGCTGTCGCGCTGGAGCAGGGCGATCAGTTGGGCGATCAGCGTGTCGAGTAGCACCTGATGGCGATTGTTTTTGGTCATGCTTTCCAGCATCAGCGCGCTGGTACCGGAGAGATCGACTTTGTCGATGGCCTTGTGCACCGCCCGCTTGATCAGCCGCTGAATGCGCGAGTCGTCGGTCAGTTCGAGAAAACCGCTCATGATCTGCAGCAGATGCTGGCCAATACGCTGGGCGTTTTCCGGCTGGCTGAACCAGTTGCCGATCAACAGCGCCGGTTCATGGCGGCGGATCAGCGCGACCAGCGACTGGGTATCGAGAAATTTTTCCTGGACAAATTGCCCGAGATTTTCGCCGATCCGATCCTTATTGCGCGGGATAATCGCCGTGTGCTGCGAGATAAACGGGATCGGCACCCGGCGAAAAAGCGCCACCACGGCAAACCAGTCCGCCAGTGCGCCGACCATCGCCGCTTCGGCGATCGCTTTGATCCCCAGTACCCAAAAGTTAGGCGGCAGAAACAGCGTGATGACGAAGGTGGCAGCGGCAATCAGCAGCAATGAGAGCGCCAGTCGCTTGGCGCGTTTGAGTTCAGCAATTTTATTCATAGGCTTAAGGATAGAGCCAGACGGGGGGATCGCGCAAAAAATGTGGAGCGCCTCCCATTTTCAGGTGGGCTGGGCTTACTCCGGGATCCAGTTGTCCCAGGCGGGCAAGGGGCCGAGTTCCGTCACCAGAAAATCGATAAACGATCGCACCTTCGGATTGCTGTACTTGCTGGGAAAGTACAGCGCATACAGGGCGTGAGTTTCACAGGTGATAGTGCCGTCGAGCATCAGCGGCGTTATCTCTTCTTTTTGAATATGATCGCCAATCAGATAGGTGGGCAAATACGCCACTCCCTGATCTTCTAACACTGACTTCAGCAATACCAGACTGCTGTTGGCCTGGATCGGCATATGCAGTTTCAACTGATGCAGACGATCCTGTTCATCCGCCACCTTGAGCACCGGTGTGAGGCCGGGATAAACCAGACAATCATGATCCACCAGATCGCTTCGACGCTGGGGCATGCCTTTTTTGGCGAGGTAGCCGGGTGAGGCACAGTACGCCCAGCGAACAGGCACCAGCTTGCGCATCGCATAGTTTTGCGGCGGTGCGGTGGAGATGCGCAGGGCGATGTCGAAATCTGTTTCGTTCAGATTCACAAAGTTATCGTTGAGATCGATATACAGATTTACATCCGGGAACTGGGAGCGATATTTATCCACCAGGTTCACCAGCCGGGAATAACCAAACGCAATTGAGCAGGTTATGCGTAATTCACCCTGCGGGCTGT
>PPYF01654276.1_pt1 | contig 10604 bp, 8 predicted proteins | sample 1559871 | NCBI WGS metagenome assembly PPYF01 (sample SAMN08240021, study PRJNA423297) | Human gut metagenome, whole genome shotgun sequencing project.
GTATCTAACCGGTCTGTATTATGAGGATAAGGGAAATGCCGACGAGGCTTTCCTATGGTATGACCGTTCGGCTACACAGGGATTCGTATATGGAATCAACGCCGTTGCCATATATTACCTGAAAGGAATGGCTGTAAAGCATGATACCGGCAAGGCAATCGCTCTTCTAGAGAGTATTGCAGATAAATTCCCCACAGCCAAAGCCAATCTGGGCCATATATACCTGGAAGGGCAGGGATGTCCGCAGGATATAGGGAAAGGTATCGGGTTACTCGGACAGGCTGCGGATTCAGGTGACGGACTGTCGGCTTTCACAATGGGGCATATACGCCTCAAAGGGCTGTTTGGGACTCCCGTAATGTACAAGGAAGCGACAGGATGGTTCGAGAAGGCCTATGAACTGGGGATATATGACAGTGTGGACTTCCTCTGTGACCTGTATGAAGGTCTGTATTCACGGGGCATGAGGGACATCAGGAAATACAGGTTATGGTCGGATGTCAGAAAAAGCCTTGAAAAAGGAGGTTCCCGTACCGGTCTGGCAATGCCATCATCCGCAAATGGAGGCAATGTACCGGTATTCGGGGAGGCAAACGGCAGACAGTACATCATCATCGGCGGGGAGAAGGCTTATGTCGATCTCCTCGTTGCTGAGACATTCCTGGTCAATCCTGATCCGAAGGCCTATACGGAAGTGGAGCATATTGACGGCGACATGTCCAACAATGCGGCTGATAATCTCAGATGGATAAAAAAGCAATAAAGTCTATGGTAAAGAATATGAAAACGACATTGACAGAAAAGATTAATTGGACAAAGTACAACCTGGCTTATCCTGAGTTAGGAGATGTTATACAGATGATTCGCACGGGAGACATGCAATTGCATGACAATGAGTTTGGAGACTATACATTGAAGCAGGCAATAGAGCATATCAGAAGTGTAGCTCCAGGTGACATGCGGAAATGGAAAGCCAGACTCCTGCCCGCTGTTGCCTATAACGGTACATTCAGGGAACTTAACGGTGCGGGGCTGATTGAATACTCGCGTGTGACGGCATTGGATTTTGACCATATAGCAACACCGGATGAAATGATCCGGTTACGGAACAAGCTGATGATAACCGAATGTGTCCTGAGTGTTTTTGTTACACCCAGTGGAAATGGACTGAAGGCTCTGGTTTTGCATGACAATACAGATCCGGCCAGACATGAAGATTTGTATGGACAGCTACTGGATAAATTCTATGTGGCAAACAGAAATGATGCAAGCTGTAAAGACCTGGCACGCAGAAATTATCTGAGTTACGATCCTGACATCTGGACCAATCCAAATCCTGAACCGTACCCTTATGTCCCCACCATAAAGCCACAGGTACAGATGCCACAATCATCCGGGACAAGAACAGTGTCGGACAAAAGCATCATCAGCATCATGAACTCCCACTGGAAAAGGAACAATCCTGAATATTGGAAAAAAGGCAACAGGGGAAACTGCATCTTCAGGTTAGCCTGCTGGATGTGCAAATGGGGTGTTGACGAGGAATTGGCTACTGAGTATTTCATTGATGGCTGGGAAGATGACACAATGGATGAAAAGGAAATCAGAAGCCATGTGGGCAACGCCTATAAGACCGAAGAGAAGAACTTCGGAACATTGATATTTACAATACACTGATTTAATCACCCCTTTAAAAAAACAATTATGGCACTGACAAAAAGCCGGGGTAACATGTATCCTTTTGTTACCCACACGTGGAATGCAATAAAAGGAATATGTTTTCATGACTGCCCCTATTGTTACATGAAAAAATTCGATGGTCTGCTTCCTATACGGTTTGACCCCAAGGAACTGGAAGTAAACCTGGGTAACGGCAATTTTATTTTCGTTGGTAGCGGAACGGACGCATGGGCTTTCGACGTACCTTCGGACTGGATTGCCCGGGTTCTGGATTATTGTGACAAGTTTGATAATAACTATCTTTTCCAATCCAAGGACCCCATACGTTTCTTGGAGTTCATAGGGCATCCGGTAATGAAGAAATCGGTTTTGTGCACGACCATTGAAACCAATGTCTTTTATCCGGACATCGTAAGGAATGCTCCAGGTACCCGGAAACGTGCCAAAGCCATGCAAAAACTGGCGAGCCTTGGAATGAGAACCTATGTGACCTGTGAACCTCTGATAAAATTCGACTTGCCCGAAATGGTTGAACTTGTCAGCATGTGTTCTCCTGTACAAGTCAATATCGGCAGGAACTCACGACAGGACATTACCCTTCCCGAACCGACAAGGAATGAAGTGCAGGCATTGATAACCGAACTTCAGAAATTTACCAAAGTGGTAGTCAAATCCAATGCCAAGTGCTGGACTTGAGAATGTACTGACTGATTGGAAAGATAAAGGAGATGCTGCATAAGCTCTCCTTTAAAATTTCGTCAAAGCCAATAAAGAATCCATATGTCAAGGATACAGGTGAAAAATATTGCAAAATAACACCTTGTGAGTTAACCGGAGGCAAGTTTATTATACATATACTGCATATTTTATTATAATACCCACTCAGGCGGCGTGAGCCTACAACAAACGAAAGAAGAAAGATATACAATAGTTTCATGCAACTTTTTTTGTCAAAATGAGAGATTTTACTTAAAAGAAATAGATTGCATAAGGAAAAATATTGATGCGTTCCGTTTACTCATCGAAGTGTAAAAAGGGTATATAAAAACATTGCAAACCTTTATATATGAAATGAGTATAAACAAAAATAAAACAATTATGGATAATAATATAAATAATATGATATCAATTAGTATGCCGAAAGGTTGCAGGTATATGAGTGATTATGAAAATCTCTTGAATGGGGAATTGCCATTGGATGGTAAGTTTATCCTGAACAAGACTGTAACCGGTTGTGGTGGTACATCCCTGTTTCTCGATTCGAACTTTCCTGTGGTAATAATTTCGCCACGACTTCAGGTGTTGAAAGAGAAGCACAGACAATATCCCGACAGTTTTCACTTCCATGTCCCATTCAGTGGTAATAGAGGACAAGCAATAATCCAAATGATGCGTGATCTTGATTCGTACCTGGACTGTCATCATGGAAGCACACCATTTACCCCCTTGCCAATGAGACCTGCCAAGATACTGGTTACACTGGATTCATCGGACAAGGTTCTTGGTGTCCTTAGAGGAAATAATATGCTGGATTCATGCCTCTTTGTGGTCGATGAGTTCCAATGTCTTATGGGCGATGCGACGTTCAAGGGCAGTACGGACATGAATTTTCTCATCCGGCTTGACAGTGAAGTGAAACGTATCTGTTACTTGTCCGCTACACCTGTCCCTGACATCTACCTTGACTACATACCTCAATTCGCCAACATTCCCTACTATAAACTGGAATGGGATCCTGATGTGATTGTGGAGCCGACATTGAAGGAGAGGCAGATGAGGAACGGTGAGACTGCGGAGAAACTGTGTGGGGAACTGATACAACGTTACAGAAGGGACGGATATTTTGAAAGGAAAATAGTGGATGGAAATATAGTCTGTTCCCGTGAAGCCTGCATATTTCTCAATGAGGTCAAGTCGATCATAAGGATAATCGGGCAAAACAGTCTGAAGCCGGATGAGGTGACTATCCAGATTTGAACACACACGAACCCTCCACCCGATAAAGATCTTGAATTTCTCGGGTGATTTTCGGGCGTATAAGTTTTCCTCGTTCAGGCTTCTTACACCTCCGATACATAAATGTACTTCCTCGCCGTTCATCATTCTGCTCATGGAACGGATATGAAAACAGAAAGCCATACGTTGATAATAGATGGTCTCGTCCTCCGGTCTAAGCTCTTCTTTCCTTTTTGTCAATGCTCCCGGAACCCTGCCCAGGATTTTATGTGATACTCTGATTTCCGTGTTACCAAAGTTCTCTCCGGTAAAATATACTTTCGCGGCATCCTCTACCTGGTGGATAAATTTCTGGTGGCTGATTGTAAGCTGGTTATCCCCAAAACTAGGGACAATACAGTTCCTTTCAAGTTCTTCAAGTGTAATACCCGAAGTGTTGCTCTCAATAAAATTAGGATGCTCTTTCTGTTCTTCTTCAGATACGATTACAGCATCTTCGATATTAACTGCATCCATCATTCTTGTTACCATTCCGATTGTTCTTGGAATGACAGTAAGTTCATTAGTCATTGTTTCCATACTCTTGTTATTTTTTAGTCGGTTAATAAAATGCGATGAAAAAACAAAAAGCCAAGAGGTGTCATTTCTTTGCTTTTATGAATATACCTCTTAGCTTCTTTATTCCTTTGAGTATTGAAGTTGCTACCTCCAATACGGTTATTATTACGTCCGCTTTCTTGTCATAATCCATTCATCAGACGTACTATCAGTTTTCAGTCGCAGCATCAACGGCCTTGACTTCACCCGTGGCAATCTTCTTTTTTCCGAATTTGCCACAATACTTTTCTGCAAGCTCGATTACTACGGAACCTGCCACGATAATCTCGGCCACATAAGCTGCGACCTTCAATCCTTTAATTAAATTTCCCATGTCTCTTAGTTTTAAATTGTTAGTAATTATGTTTCTATTCTCTATTTCTCTTATATACTTTTCTCATATATAAGGCTTTGAAGGGAAATCAAGGAAGGGGAGAAGAAAAAAATAGACCAATCTTTCGACTGGTTGTGATAGTTGAACCGTTGTAAATAGCTCCTCGCATTTACTTGGCCTATCATGCGGCATACATTCTTTCGTGGGGAACTTTATGTCTTGTCCACATACTGAAATTGCTACGCATCATCGAATCTACATGCTTATCCATCTTCTGAAAATAAGTGTGACCCGGTAATTGTTTTTATCATTAATGCTTGAAGCCGTACGCACTCTTCATTGCAGTGCTGAATAATGCTCCAAGCTATCTTATCATATATAAGAGTTTGAGGGGATTTGAAAAGGAAAACTGACTATAAAAATTACTCGATAGAAGGCACAGATTAATAATAAAAGTATTATTTTTGCAAATGAGAATTAGACATATAGGAATTAACTAATTAGCAATAATTCCAAATAAAGATTTAGTATTAACAAGCAGCATTATACTATAGGTAAACCATAGTGTAAACCGAAAGAGATGCAATAGAGTATATACAATTGATAATCAGCCGTTATCAGTTTATCTCTCGCGAAGTCTGGGGGGCGTGTGGTCGCAAGTTCGAATCTTGTCATCCCGACTGTTGAGCATTAAGGAGTTAAGTCTAAGACTTAACTCCTTAATTTTTATAGTATTTCTTAATGACAGACTTGCTGCCATAAATATGCTGAATATGTACAAAAAGAAGACGGTGCCTATTCGCTTCAGCGGGAATAGCTCATCAAATTACTGGAATTCTCGTAAGAAATCTCTATTTTTGCACTTTAAACAAGAAAAATTATGGGAGCAGCTAAATGGATAGGCGGCATCATCGGCTTCATGGCCGGAGGACCGCTGGGAGCCTTGGCAGGTTTTGTATTCGGTTCACTGTTCGACACCGATTCAAGTGGCGCAGGCAGTTATTATGGAGAAGAACCAACGCACGGCACTACCTATACCGGGCAACGGAACAGTTTCCTCTTCTCCATGCTCGTGATGGCTTCGTACATTATCCGTGCAGACGGGCGCATCATGCATAGTGAAATGGAATTCGTCCGCCGCTTTCTGAGAAGCACATTCGGTGAGGCTGCCGTGGGCGAGGGAGAACGGATATTACTCAACCTCTTCGAACAGCGCAAGCAGATGGACAGACAAAACCCACTGGCATTTAAAAACACCATCCGTGACTGCGGAACGCAGATTGCCGCCAACCTGACATACGAGGAACGCTTGCAACTGCTGGTATTCTTGGTAGAAATTGCCAAAAGCGACGGACACGTCTGCAACGAGGAGATAGAAGCCTTGAAAGAAGTGGCCATGTACATGGGACTATCCGTCAAGGAAGTGGAATCCATGCTCAACCTGGGCGGCAGCTCACTGAACGAGGCCTATAAAGTACTTGAAATTGAACCTACCGCCACCAATGACGAAGTGCGTGCCGCTTACCGCCGCCTAGCCTTGAAACACCATCCCGACCGGGTGGCAACGCTGGGCGAAGACATCAAGAAAGCCGCAGAAGAGAAGTTCCAAAGCATCAACAATGCCAAAGAACAGATATACAAGGCACGAGGTATGAAATGACATACCTCGTGCCTTGCCTTGTGGACAGCATCATGACGTTTATAAACATTCTATATTAACATCAACCCACACATTTATGAAGAAAACCCTTGCAATCCTTGCACTAGGCCTTACTGCCATTGCCGGACATGCCGCCACGCCGCTCTGGATGCGCGATGTGCAAATTTCTCCCGACGGTACGGAAATCGCATTCTGCTACAAAGGAGACATCTACAAGGTGCCTGCCAAAGGTGGAACCGCCACACAGCTTACTACCCAAGAGAGCTACGAATGTACCCCCATATGGTCGCCGGACGGCAAACAGATTGCCTTTGCCAGCGACAGATACGGCAACTTCGACGTATTCGTGATGCCGGCAGACGGCGGAACCGCCCAACGGCTCACTACCCACTCCACCGGCGAGATACCCTCCACATTCACTCCGGACGGAAAGTATATCCTGTTTTCCGCCTCCATCCAGGACCCGGCAAGCAGCGCTCTTTTCCCCACGTCGGCCATGACCGAGCTTTACAAAGTACCTGCAACGGGAGGGCGTACGGAACAAGTGCTGGGCACCCCTGCCGAAGCGGTCTGCTTCGACAAGGCGGGCCAGCAGTTCCTCTACCAAGACCGCAAGGGATTTGAAGATGAATGGAGAAAGCACCACACCTCCTCCATCACCCGCGACATCTGGCTGTATGATGCAAAGACGGGTATCCATACCAACCTCACCGACCGCGCGGGCGAAGACCGCAACCCGGTGTTGTCACCCGATGGAAGAACGGTTTACTTTTTGAGTGAGAGAAACGGCGGCTCATTCAACGTGTATGCCTTCCCGCTGGCACAGCCCCGAGAGGTGAAGCCCATCACCAGCTTCAAGACACATCCCGTGCGCTTCCTCTCCATGAGTGACGGCGAGACGTTGTGCTACAGTTACGACGGCGAAATCTATACCCAGCAGCCGGATGCCACCCCGAAGAAAGTCGCCATAGAACTGGTGCGCGATGACCGGCCGCAATTCGCCAACCTGCAGTCTTCCGACGGAGCCACCTCTGCCGTTGTGTCCCCGGACGGAAAACAGATTGCCTTCACGCTGCGCGGAGAAGTCTTTGTCACTTCGGCAGACTATGCCACTACCAAGCAGGTGACGCACACACCGGCACGCGAAGCGGGCCTCTCCTTTGCGACGGACAACCGCACCCTGGCCTACGCCAGCGAGCGAGGCGGCAACTGGCAGCTCTACCTTGCCAAGATAGCCCGCAAGGAAGACCCTAACTTCCCGAACGCCACGCTGATTGAAGAAGAAGTGCTGCTGCCCTCCACCACCGTGGAACGTGCCTATCCGCAATTCTCGCCCGACGGCAAGGAACTCGCCTTCATCGAAGACCGCATCCGGCTGATGGTGCTCAATCTGGAGACGAAGAAGGTGCGCCAGATTACGGACGGCTCCACCTGGTACAGCACCGGCGGAGGATTTGACTACGCATGGTCGCCGGACGGTAAATGGTTTACACTTGAGTTCACGGGTAACAAGCACGACCCCTACTCCGACATCGGCCTGGTCAGCGCAGAGGGAGGCAAAGACATCATCAACCTCACCAATAGCGGCTACATGAGCGGCTATCCCCACTTTGCGCTGGACGGCAACGCCATCCTTTTCACCACCGAACGCTACGGCATGCGTGCCCATGCCTCATGGGGCTCGCTGAACGACGCCATGCTCGTCTTCCTCAACCAAGACGCCTACGACAAATACTGCCTGAGCAAAGAAGACTACGAACTGCGCAAGGAGCTGGAGAAGGAACAAAAGAAGTCTGCCGGAAAAGACACCCCCCAAGACAAAAACAAGGATAAAAAGAAGAAAGACGACAAGAAAGACAGCAATGCTGACGAAAAAGATGACCAGCCGAAAGACATCGTCGTAGAGCTGAAAGGCATCGAAGACCGTGTGGTGCGCCTCACCCCGAATTCTTCCGACATGGGCAGCACCATCATCTCCAAGGATGGCGAGACACTCTACTACCTGGCAGCCTTCGAAGGCGGCTACGACCTCTGGAAGATGAATCTGCGCAAGAAAGAGACCCGCCTGCTGCACAAGATGGATGCCGGATGGGCGGACATGCAGCTGGACAAGGACGGCAAAAGCCTCTTCCTGCTGGGCAGCCACAAGATGCAGAAAATGGACACTTCATCCGACGCGCTGACCCCCATCACCTTCCAGGTAGATGCCAAGATGGACCTGGCTGCGGAGCGCGAATACATGTTCGACCACGTGTACCGCCAGCAGCAGAAGCGATTCTACAACACCTCGATGCACGGAGTGGACTGGGACAAGATGACCGCCGCCTATCGCCGCTTCCTGCCCCATATCGACAATAACTATGACTTTGCCGAGCTGCTGAGCGAATGGCTGGGCGAACTGAACGTATCTCACACCGGTGGCCGTTTCTATCCCAAAGGGCAGTCCGAGCCTACTGCCAGTCTGGGACTATTCTTCGACTGGAACTACACGGGCCGGGGCATGCTCATTGCCGAAGTGGTGGAGAAAGGCCCCTTCGACACAGCCAACACCCGGGTGAAAGCCGGCACAGTCATCGAGAAGATAGACGGCGTGGAAATCACCCCCGATGCAGACTACTACACGCTGCTCAACAACAAGGCACGGAAGAAGACACTTGTTTCCCTCTTCGACCCACAGACCAAGGAACGCTGGGAAGAGGTCGTTATCCCCATCACGAACGGTGCGTTCAGTGATTTGCTCTACAGCCGCTGGGTGAAACAGCGTGCGGCAGACGTTGACCGATGGTCGGGTGGCCGATTGGGTTACGTGCACATCGAGTCTATGGGAGACGACAGTTTCCGTTCCGTCTACTCGGACATCCTGGGAAAATACAACAACCGCGAAGGCATCGTCATCGACACCCGTTTCAATGGCGGTGGACGCTTGCACGAGGATATAGAAATACTTTTCAGTGGACAAAAATACTTCACCCAAGTGGTGCGCGGTCGCGAGACGTGCGACATGCCCAGCCGCCGCTGGAACAAACCCTCCATCATGGTGATGTGCGAGGCCAACTACTCCAATGCGCACGGCACGCCGTGGGTTTACAGCCACCGCGGACTGGGCAAGCTGGTAGGCATGCCCGTGCCGGGAACCATGACCAGCGTGTCGTGGGAACGCCTGCAAGACCCGTCATTGGTATTCGGCATCCCCGTCGTGGGCTACCGCCTGTCGGACGGCAGCTATCTGGAGAACTCGCAGCTGGAGCCGGACATCAAAGTAGCCAATTCACCCGAGACCATCGTGAAGGGAGAAGACACACAGCTGAAAGCTGCCGTAGAGGAACTGCTGAAGGAACTCGAAAAATAAGTACCGCCCTGCCCCACGCAGGAATACCGGTCATATAGGCCGATATATATATTAAGATGATGTGTCAAAACGGTTGATGGCACATCATCTTTTTTTATATGCCACAAGGAAGCAATACTTTTTCTATCTCACTTTTTTGCACTATCTTTGTGACATAAATTCCTAACTCTTTAACTGATTATGTTTGCTGACTTGTTAAACTCCTCCTATTTCGCGCTCTTTCTCATTGTGGCTTTAGGCTTCATGTTGGGAAGAATCAAGATTAAAGGGCTTTCGCTCGACGTCTCCGCCGTCATCTTCATTGCCCTGCTGTTCGGACACTTCGGTGTCATCATCCCCAAAGAATTAGGAAACTTCGGACTGGTGCTCTTCATCTTCACCATCGGCATCCAGGCCGGTCCCGGATTTTTCGACTCCTTCCGGAGCAAGGGCAAGACGCTTATCATCATCACCCTGCTCATCATCTGCTCCGCCGCCCTGACGGCAGTAGGACTGAAATATGCCTTCGACATCGATACTCCCAGTGTCGTGGGACTGATAGCCGGTGCCCTGACCAGTACGCCGGGACTCGCCGTTGCCATTGACAGCACCCATTCCCCACTGGCATCCATCGCTTACGGTATTGCCTATCCTTTCGGCGTTATCGGCGTGATTCTCTTCGTTAAGCTGCTGCCCCGTATCATGCGCATCGACCTCGACAAGGAGGCGCGCCGGTTGGAGAAGGAACGCCGCAGCCAGTTCCCGGAACTGACAACCTGTCTGTTCCGCGTAACCAACCCCGCCGTCTTCGACCGGAGCCTGATGCAAATCAATGCGCGCGCCATGACCGGAGCCGTCATCTCACGCCACAAGCACAACGAGCAGATAGCCATCCCCACCGCCCAGACCATCCTGCACGAGGGAGACTACATACAAGCCGTGGGTAGCGAAGAGGCCTTAAACCAGCTCGCCGTCCTCGTGGGCGAACGCGAAGAAGGCGAACTGCCACTCGTAGACATGCAGGAGATTGAATCCCTGCTGCTCACCAA
>PPYF01103544.1_pt1 | contig 10601 bp, 10 predicted proteins | sample 1559871 | NCBI WGS metagenome assembly PPYF01 (sample SAMN08240021, study PRJNA423297) | Human gut metagenome, whole genome shotgun sequencing project.
ATATTAAAGTTTTACTTATTTTTCTTGTTGTATTTAATCATATTATTGCTTTTTGCCTTGTCAAAGAGGATATTGTGATTCGATATATATGGTATGCGATTACCATTTTCCATATGCCGGCTTTTATTTTTGTGTCCGGATATTTGTCCAAGAAGCCGCAGAATGTTATGAAGAATGTGAAGAACCTTCTGATTCCATATATTCTGGGGTACAGCCTTACCTGGTATTCGCAGATCTGGCTGGGAAAGAAGATTGATTATGAGCTTTTAAGACCGTCAGGAACGGTTATGTGGTTTGTTCTTGCGCTGTTTATTTACAGGCTGACGATAGAGGCGTTCGGTAAGATGCGCTTTATTGTTCCGCTGAGTATTATTTTTGCATTGTGGGCAGGAACAAGGGCAGAGTTTACCACTTATCTGTCATCCTCAAGAATTGTGGTATTTTTCCCGTTCTTTGTGGCAGGGTATCTCTGGAAGAGTGAATATATCAAGGCAGTTCGTGAGTTTAAAGGAAAATGGATTCTGATTCCTCTGACGGGACTGATTCTTTTTGCAGTTCCCAATTATATGATTACCAATTCCATGCCGGTTGATATTTTCAGAGGAAATCACAGTTACATGATCTGTGGTCTGGAAGTCGGAGAAGGTATTGTCATCAGACTTCTGATGTACCTGATTTCGTTCCTTGTAATTTACACGATGCTGGCTGTAATGCCGGATATCAAGCTTCCGCTTACTTTTATCGGAAGAAATACAATGGGAATTTACTTTTTCCACTATCCGATTATGATTATTATGAATGGATTGTTTATCCTTCGTATTCCGGAGCTTATGAATGTATGGGCGCTTCTTGGCGTTTCTCTTATATTTGTGCTTGTTCTGGGAAGTCTTCCGGTGGACTGGCTTTATACTAATTTCCTGAATCTTTTGACCTTTATACTGTTTAAGAAGGATAAGACGGTTCGGGATGAAGGTCTTGAAGAAGAGTTTGACAGTGACGAGGATGAGTTCCAGAGCCTTCTGCGCAGAAGAAGGGCGATTGAGGAGCTTGCGGCTACATTGGAAACAGACGATGCGCCGGATGAAAAATAGAGCTTGCAGCGGTTTTTAAACACGATTCAAAGACAGTCTTTCGGGGCTGTCTTTTTGTTTGGGAAAAAGATGACGCATGATGTAAGTTATGCTATAATAAGGGGAAGTATAGATATGTACCGAAATGAACCGGTACAGGATATGGGAATACTATAGACGGGGGAAGCTTCTACAAAGAAAGAACAGGGGTATATTTATGAAAAAAGTTATAACCTATGGTACCTTCGATTTGTTTCATCGGGGGCATTACAATATTATAAAACGAGCCAAAGCGCTTGGAGATTATCTGATCGTTGGCGTTACAAGTGAAAGCTATGACATTGAGCGGGGTAAGCTTAACGTCAGAGACAGTCTGATCAAACGAATCGAAAATGTGCGGAAAACAGGTCTTGCAGACGAGATTATCATAGAGGAATATCAGGGTCAGAAGATTAATGATATCATCAAATATAACATTGACCTTCTGGTGGTAGGCTCCGACTGGAGAGGGAAGTTTGATTATCTGAAAAATTACTGCGATGTGATGTATCTGGAGAGGACTAAAAATATTTCCAGTACAAAGATACGAAGCGAGGGAATTATTTTTAATATCGGAGTTGTCACGGATGATATTAATGACAATGGAATCGTATCAGAGACAAAGTTTGTAAGCGGGCTTCATGTAGAGCGTGTTTATTCCGATGAACCGGAGGTGGCAGAGGCTTTTCGTGACAAATACGAACTGGATTCCTGCTGGACGGACTACGATGAATTTCTTTCGGATCTTGACATTGTTTATATCAAGTGCAGTCAGAAACGAAGAGCAGATTATATTGAAAGAGCCATTGAACAGAATAAATATGTAATCAGCGATACGCCGATGACCCTTTCTCCGGAGAAGCTTCAGGCTCTGTTTGATAAGGCGAAGGAGCATCAGGTGGTTCTTGTGGAAAGACTGACGCTCGTTTATCTGCGGGCATTTAATCAGCTTGTGTGGCATGTTCACAGCAATCTGGTGGGAGACATCATAAGTGTGAAGTGCGCTATCTGTCAGGATGATTTCGAGGGCGGTAAGTCCTTTAATGAGACAGTGAGTCATGCAATAGGCGCGATTATTAAGCTTTTGGGCAGGGAATGTCTGGATGTGAGTACAAATGCGGTTACAGATGCGCAGGGAAACTTCGTGTATGATGTGATTACCATGAAGTACAAAAACGCTCTCGCGACTATTGAGATTGGCTCTACAGTTGATGTGGAGGATGAACTTGTAATTATCGGAAGCAGCGGCCGTGTGACAATACCAAACGACTGGTGGAATACAGGCTATTTCGAGGCAAAAATAGAGGGGAATGAATTCCTGAAGAGGTACAGCTTTAATTTCGAAGGAAACGGTCTTCGTTATCTGCTTCAGGAGCTTCTGATTATGATACGAGATAAGAGAACAGAATGTACAAGACTTTTCTACGATGAATCACTGCTTTTGTCAGAGATTTTAAAGAAGATAAATCAGAGAGGATAATAAATGTCAGAGAAACAGGAGCAGCTTCTGAAACTGTTGAATGAAATAGAAAAAGAAGGCGGGGAACCGCCGGAGCCGGACGGAATTGATTTCGGTGAATTCAGGAAAGATTTTCTGGCGGCTGTTGATACTGGCAAAGCCCGCCGGATGCTGGCTCTTGAAGAAAAGAACAGCCGGCTTTATGCGAAAAAGGAACAGGCGCTTATAAGACAGGGAAAAGAAATCAAGGGGCGTGTTGTGGCAGCGGATTTAAAGGCGCGGATAGAAGAATGCGGTCGCAGTCTGAAAGAAATGATTGAGAACAAAATGTTCTGTAATTTAGCTGCCCTTTTTGAAGACTACTATCGTGTTCAGTTAAGTCCGGACTTTATTGGCTCTATGGAAGAGCCTGAGGAGGACATTTTCTGCCATCCGGTCTTGATAGAGCTGGATGATGAGACGTTTCTGGCTGCGGTAATGACGCTTCTTTATACGGAGCGGTTTTACAGTGCAGACCGTATCCTGCAGATTCGTGAAGAGAAGGGGCAGACAGGTCCGGAAATGCAAACTGTCAGAAGTGATCTGGAGCGGTTCAGAAAAGCAGTGGAGCATTATGAAAAAAGAGAATTGCAGGAAGCAGAAGAGGTCTTTGGAGATTTGCCGGACAGATATCCTGAAAATTCCGGTTTTTTGAAATTTAAGTGTCGTTTTGTGATGGAGCGCGCGCAGGAGAAGCAAAGAGAAGCCGAACGGTTCATCGGTAATTGCCTGAGGCTTTTTCCGGAGGACGGATACTTTATAAAATATAAGGCAGACCTTCTGTGGATGAAGGGGAGCTGCAGGAACGCGCTGGAGCTCTACGCGCAGGCAAGAGCAAAAACATCAGATCCGCTTCCGCTGATGGAGATGGAAAGACTTCTTGGCACATGTAAACAGGAGGTTCTTGATACCTGCGAGAGACTTCTGGAATATAAGGCGAAAGAGGAAGCCGGACAGCTTATGGAGCTTTGGAAAAACCTTATGCCCGGCGACGAGGAGGTAAAAGCCTGTCTCTGTCTTACGAAGGTCGAAAGAGCCCGTACACAGGGAGAGCTGGAAGCTGTTATCAGAGAGATTCTTGAAAAAATAGAAAAATCTATGGCAGCAGCGTCTGTCCGTAAGGAGGGAGAGACGCCGGAAATGAAGCAGCCGGAGCAGTGGTATGATTATTATAAAAAAGCTCTCACAAGGGCTTGGAGGAGACTGGGATATCCACAGGAGCTGGCAGCGCTTTATACGGAGGTGAAATGCGCTTCTGAGGAGAGTGAGCTGGAATGGCTGGCTGAAGAAATCAGGAGTCATCGTATTAAGAAAGAGATGCGAGCAGAAGCGTGTAAGCTTGTGGGAGACGTTCGCATGAAACAGGGGCGGACGAAGGCGGCTTTCGAAAGTTACCGCAAAGCGCTGGAACTGGTGAATCCTTCCTATATAAAGACGGAGCTTATCAGGATTATTCTTTCAGATCTTTCCCGTGGGGACAAAAAAGTGCGTTCCTTTGCGAAAGATTCAGATGCAGCCCCATTTCTTGACGGCTGGCTTGACAAATACGGTACACTGGAGGATATCAGCCAAATGGCAGGCTGGCTGGTGTGACGGAGAAAGGGAGAAATGAGTTTGTTAAGAAAAGAACAGCAGGTAGTTCTGTCTCTTTTGAAAGAGATAGATAAGATTTGCCGGAAAGAAAAAATAGATTATTATCTGTCGCCGCGTCTTACTCTGTGCGCGATAACGGGGCAGTCCCTTCCTTCCGACCCTATGGCGGGAGAAATTCTGATGAAAGTGGGAGAGATGGAGCGGTTCCGTCTGGCTGTTGAGGACAGAATCTCAACCGGAAGAGCGCTGGAATCCATGAAGAGCCATAAGTGGTTTCCGGGATTTTATCTGCGTTATGAAGATACGAATACGCTATGCTTCAATATGGACGCAGGGCGGGATTATGAAATTCCGGCAATTGGAATTAATGTCCTTCCTCTGAGAACGGAAGTTACGCCGGGGAATTTAAGGAGACAGAACGCCAGAGAAGAAAAAGGCTGGCTTCAGCTCTGCGGGAAATTATCCGGAGAAAAGGATTTTCGGGATCTTTCTGCAGAAATGGCAGTGACCGTGCGCTGTACAGGAGGTCAGGAACGGCTTGGAAATAAGCTTTACGATGAGTTTTGCAAAAGACAGCAGAATCCGGATGCAGACGCTTACTTTTTGAAAGAGGGGAAAATGACGACAGTTTTTCCTGCAAAGATATTTCTGAAGACAGCGAAGGTGGAGCTGGAGGGAGAAGAGTTTTTTGCTCCCTGTGATATCAGGGGATATCTTCGTATCTGCTATGGAGATGATTATTTAAACAGGAAAGAACCCGATTATACGGAGCCTTCGCAGATGATTGTGAGCGCTTACATGAGCTGGGAAAAATTCAGCAGAGAAAATAACGAACTGGAACAGATGATTGCTGCGCGTCTTCGCAGACAGAAACGTCTGGAAAAAGACAGGAAAAGAGATAAATATCTGGATGAGTGCTGGGATTATGCCCGTTTTTGCGCAGAGAGGCTTCGGCTTGGCGCATACTATAAGAAGAAAAAGGATTACATCCTTAATTTATATAAGAATGAAGATTACCTCACTCTGGAGCAAGTTTTTAAACCATATTCAAAAATGATGCTGAAAAGCCTCCTTAAAGAAGAGGTCTTTCTGGAGGATGAGGAGATTTTTGATATTTATATGGACGTTCTGGATAAAACAGGAAAGGCGGCACAGAAGAGTCAGATTCGGGAACTTATCTGATATACTGTAAGAATGGAGGAGATTATGAAGCTTTCAGATTATATTGTTTCATTTTTAGAAAAAAAAGGAATTTATGATTTCTTTGGATATCAGGGAACCATGATTGCGCACCTGGTAGATTCCATCGAAAAAAATCCCAATACAAACAATCATTCCAGCTACAATGAGCAGGGAGCGGCATTTGCAGCCTGCGGTTATGCTCAGGCAAAAGAAGACTGCGCCTGTGCATATGCGACCAGCGGTCCGGGAGCTGTAAACCTGCTTTCCGGCGTTGCCAACGCGTATTACGATTCTCTGCCTGTAATTTTTCTTACAGGACAGTTAAATACTTATGAATATTCCGGAATTGAAGGGCTGCGTCAGCAGGGATTTCAGGAGACAAACGTGGTTTCCATGGTTGATTCTATCACCAAATATGCAGTGCAGATTCGGGAACCGGAGGATATTGTAAAGGAGTTAAATAAGGCGTATCACATTGCGACAACAGGAAGAAAAGGTCCTGTTCTTATTGATCTGCCGATGAACATACAGAGAAGCGAGGTAGAGCATCCGATTTATGATATGGATGTGGAGGAAATGGGGCTGGAAGAGTTCCGGGCAGATGAGGCAGAAGCAGAGAAAGCAGTTGAAGCTGTCACAGAAGCTCTGCGTAAGGCGAAACGTCCTGTGATTATGCTTGGACACGGGGTAGACAGCCCAAGAAGCCAGTCTATGCTGATTGATTTTGCGGAAAAACTGCAGATTCCTGTAATTACCAGCGTTTTGGCGAAATCGGTTCTTCCTTATGATAATCCGGTGAATTTCGGATGTATCGGAGGAGCCTACGGCCATCGTTACGCAAATATGATTGCCAATATCAAAAGCGACCTTCTCCTGTGCTTTGGCATTTCCCTTTGTACAAGACAGATTGGAACAAAGGTTCACGAATTTGCGAAAAATGCAGAGATTATCCGCATCGATATTGATAAATACAATCTTCAGAGAGATATTCACGAAAATGGCGCAGGAGAGCAGAAATTCTGTACAGATACAGCTTCCGTTATTGAGGGCCTTGCGAAAAAAGCTTTTGTAGAACAGCCTCGCCCAAGTGAATGGATGGTTGTGTGCAATGAGATTAAATCCAATCTTCAGGCTGTAGATGAGAATACGCCGGAGCGATATCCGAACCGTATGATTGCAGATTTAAGCGATATTCTTTCAGATACTTCTGCAATTGCAGTGGATGTGGGACAGCATATGGTATGGAGCTATCAGTCTTTCAAGAATCACAAGGGACAGAAGCTTCTTTTCTCCGGCGGTCACGGCGCTATGGGATATGCGCTTCCGGCAGCAATCGGCGCTTATTATGCCACCGGAAAGCCTGTAGCATGTATCTGCGGAGACGGAGCGTTCCAGATGAATATTCAGGAATTACAGTGGGTGAAGCGAGAAGCGATTCCTGTAAAGATGATTGTTATGAATAATGGGGCGCTTGGCATGATCCGTCATCTGCAGAGAGACTATTTCGACTGTCTCTTTGCGGGAACTTCTGATGGCTGCGGCTTTTCATCCTGCGAATTTGCAAAGGTTGCTCAGGCATATGGAATCCGGTCAAAAAAAATGTGGTGCAATGAGGTTGCGGAAAAAGCTCCGGAATTCCTTAAGGAAGAGGGAGCAGGTCTTCTGGAGGTGACTCTGGAGCACGGAACCTTCGCATATCCAAAGACCTGTCTGGGAGAACCGATTCATAACCAGCAGCCATATGCGCCGAGAGAAATTTATGACAGACTGGTGGCGCTGTAGGAGGAAATCAGATGAGCAGAGTAACAGTAGTAACAGGCGGTACTTCCGGTATAGGAAGGGGAATTGTGGAAAAGATTCTTGCAAATTCCGCAGAAGGAGACAGAATCTTTATAAACTATGCCCACAATGAACAGAGAGCAAAAGAGTTTCTGGACAGCCTTGCGCCGGAAGACAGGGAGAAGGTGTGCATTCTCAGGGCAGATATGTCTTCCTATGAAGAGATGAAGAGCTTTGTCCGTGAGGTGATTGAAAAAGCAGGTCATGTAGACTGGCTGGTAAGCAATGTGGGAATCAGTACCTACGCGAAATATGAAGATTATACCTTTGAAGAATGGACAAAGATTGTAAACACTAACCTTTCCATTCCTGTATTTATGATAAAAGAGCTCCGTCCTTATATGACGGAAGGGGGAAAGGTTCTCTTTATGGGGTCCTATGCAGGAAGGCAGGCGTATTCTTCTTCCCTTGTGTATGGTGTGACCAAGGCTGCAATTCACTTCCTGACCAAGTCTCTTGTGAAGGAATTTGAGCCGAAAGGGATTACGGTAAATGCCATTGCACCGGGCTTCATTGAAACTTCATGGCATGAGAACCGCACACAGGAAAGCTATGACAGAATCAATAAGAAGATTGCCCTCCACAGATTCGGGGAAATCAAGGATGTGGCAGAGCTGGCTTATTGTATTCTTACCAACGGATATATGAATGGAAGTATTGTGGACATTCATGGAGGGTATGATTATTTTTAGGCATACGAGGATGTCGAAGGAGGAACTATGATATACGAAATTGAAAATCAGTATTTAAGAGTGCAGATTTCTTCCAAAGGAGGAGAATTCCAGTCAATCAGAGATAAAAACGGAAGGGAATATCTCTGGCAGGGAGACGAGGCTACATGGACAGACAGAGGCCCGAACCTTTTCCCTTATATTGGAAGAATGACAAACAAGTCCTATACCTATAAGGGTAAGACTTATTCTATGGATATTCATGGATTTTTGATGTATTCTGAAATGGATCTGGTAGAGCATACGGCAGACAGACTGATTATGAAACTTGAAAGCAGCGAAGCTACCAGAGCGCAGTATCCTTTTGAGTTCAAGCTGGAAATCTGCTGGGAATTAAAGGGCGAAACACTGGAACTGACCTATTGTGTGGATAACTGCGATGACAAAACCATGTACTTCGGAATCGGCGGTCATCCGGGATTTAATATTCCTGTGGAAGACGGGCTTGCTTTTGAAGATTATTATATTGATTTTGGTGAGAATGCTTCTCCGAGACTGGAACTTCTTTCTGACGACTGCTTTATGCTCGGCAAAGATAAGGAGCTTCCATTAAGAGAAAACAGATATCTGGATCTGCGCCATGAGCTTTTTGACAACGATGCGCTTGTACTCAATTCTATGCCGAAACAGGTGAAGATCGAAAGTCCGAAAGGCAAAAAAGCGATTATCGTAGAATTCCCGAAGATGGATTATCTGGGAATCTGGCACTGGCCGAAAACAGAGGTTCCGTATGTCTGCATTGAGCCGTGGAGCTCTCTGCCGTCCGGCAAAGACATTGTAGAGGATCTGGAGACTCAGAAAAATCTGATTTCTCTCGAAGAAGGAAGACATTACGAGAACAAATGGAGTATTACGATTACTGATAAATAAGGGAAACCCTTGTTATTCGTGGAAAAAGCGTTCTTGAATTAAGGAAAAAAGGCTTGACTACATGCGTTGCCTGTGATAAAATTTACTGGCGACATGGAAGTTAGGTCTTTTTTTTATGCCGAAAAATGATAACGGATATGTCATTCTTCGGGGAACTAAAGACCATGCAAATGAAAACACTGGAGGTGGAAGTTGTGCGCGTTAAGATTACATTAGCATGTACTGAGTGCAAGCAGCGTAACTACAATATGACAAAGGAGAAAAAGAACCATCCTGAGAGACTGGAAACTTCTAAATATTGTAAGTTCTGCCGCAAACACACTCTGCATAAGGAAACAAAATAATCCACAGGTAACTGTAAGGTTTTAACAGTTACTCACAGAGAAATTGTGAGGTTAGGCTATGGGAAAAGAAAAATCTTCTGAAAAGACCCAGAAGAAAAGTTGGTTTCAGGGACTTCAATCAGAATTCAGAAAGATTATCTGGACCGACCGTAACACCCTGATCAAGCAGACTGTAGTAGTCATCATTGTCACTATTGTTTTAGGCGCTATGGTCAGCGTTATGGACGCAGCTATTCTGGAAGGAATTAATCTTTTAGTCAAATAAGGGCAAAGGTGAGATTGTATGTCAGAAGCGAAATGGTACGTTGTTCATACCTATTCCGGGTATGAAAACAAAGTAAAAGCCAACATTGAAAAAACCATCGAGAACAGACATCTGGAAGACCAGATTCTGGAGGTTCGTGTCCCGTTGCAGGACGTAGTGGAAATGAAAAACGGAACTGCCAAGCAGGTCCAGAAGAAAATGTTTCCCGGCTATGTACTTCTCAATATGGTAATGAACGATGATACATGGTATGTTGTTCGTAATACCAGAGGTGTTACAGGATTCGTTGGACCGGGGTCCAAGCCTGTGCCGCTCACAGAGGAGGAAATGTTACCACTGGGTATCCAGAAAGAAGATATTCAGGTGGATTTTGTTGAAGGCGATATGGTAGTAGTTACCGGCGGTGCATGGAAAGATACTGTTGGCGCTATTACATCTATCAATGCTCAGAAACAGACGGTTACGATCAATGTTGAGCTGTTCGGTCGCGAAACACCGGTAGAAATTAGTTTCGCAGAAATCAAAAAAGCAGATTAATGGTTTCCGGATGAACCGGAGACAGGTAACACATTATCGTGGGAGGGAAATAACCCCCGCCAATACCACATAGGAGGTGCCGAAAATGGCAAAGAAAGTTACAGGATATATTAAATTACAGATTCCGGCTGGTAAAGCAACTCCAGCACCACCGGTTGGTCCGGCTCTTGGACAGCACGGTGTAAATATCGTTCAGTTTACAAAAGAGTTCAATGCAAGAACAGCAGATCAGGATGGTATGATCATTCCTGTAGTTATCACTGTTTACGCAGACAGAAGTTTCAGCTTCATAACCAAAACTCCGCCGGCAGCAGTTCTTCTGAAAAAAGCTGCTAACATCAAATCCGGTTCCGGCGCACCGAACAAAACAAAAGTTGCTAAAGTTACAAAAGCTCAGGTTACAGAAATCGCAGAGCTTAAAATGAAAGACTTAAATGCAGCATCCATCGAAGCAGCAGCCAGCATGATCGCAGGTACTGCAAGAAGTATGGGTATTGAAGTAGTAGACTAATTACTGATTAAAATATAAAGAGTGGGAGGGCAATCCCCGCAAATACCACAGGAGGTTATAGAAATGAAACGAGGAAAGAAATACGTGGAAGCTGCGAAAGCAGTAGACCGCGCAACATTATA
>PPYF01526326.1_pt1 | contig 10600 bp, 10 predicted proteins | sample 1559871 | NCBI WGS metagenome assembly PPYF01 (sample SAMN08240021, study PRJNA423297) | Human gut metagenome, whole genome shotgun sequencing project.
CCATGAACTTGTCCAAGGGCTTCCAGGCCATGAATACCCGCAGCAGGGTATCCGGGGGCGGGTCGATGGTCAGCTTTGCCGCCTGCGTATAGCGGTCCGACTGGAAGGCGATGAGATTATAGGGATTCTCCTGCATCTGGGGCAGCCAGTAGACGATGAACTCGTTGGCCTCTCGCCGGGTGAGGCCCAGCTGGGCCAGCGCATCCTCCAAAAAGGCAGCGGTGTCGATTCCTGCCACGCAGAAGCCTTGGGAGAAGTCATACGCGATGGTATCCGTGCCCTCCCAGTAGAGATAGCTGTAAGTCTGCCCGGCATCGTCTGTCAGAGTCCCATCCGGGCGGGCAGTCACTGCCCAGCCATCGCCGTAGGCGGGATAGGTGCAGGTCAATGCTCCGGCGTAGTCCAGCTTTACCGTGACGGCGGTCTCCTCCTCCGGATAGAGGTAGATCACCGGCTTGGCGGCGGCCTGTTCCTCCCGACAGGCCGACAGGCTCAGCATGCAGGTCAGCGTCAGAAGCGCTGCGAAAAACCGTTTCATAAAGAAGAGCTCCTTTCTGTTCAATAAACCGAGGGGTTGACCCCATTCTACCTGTATAGACGGGAAAAAGAGCGGTTTGGTTCCGCACGAAAGCAAAAAAAACAGAGCGGACTTCTCAAAAGAAGTCCGCTCTGCTTCACGCGGTAAAGAACATGGCCAGAATGGAGGTGATGATGCCGCAGACACACAGGGCGATGGAGCTCATGGCGCCCTGAAGAGGACCGATCTCCAGCGCCTTGCTGGTGCCCACCGCATGGCTGCACGCGCCGATGGCCACGCCCTCCACCACCGGATCGGTGACATGGAACACCTTGGCAAACAGCGGGGCCAGCATAGCGCCCTCGATCCCGGTGATAATGACCGACGCCGCAGTCAGAGCCGGAAGACCGCCGCTGCTCTCCGCAATGCTGACGGCGATGGCCGTTGTGACACTTTTGGGCAGCAGAGAATTCAGCAGGGAGGCCTCCGCTTGAAACAGGCGGCAGAGCACCTGTACCAATAGCATGCTCACGAGACTACCCACAAAGCAGCCCAGCACCACCGGCCAGAAGTGCCGCTTCAGAATGGCCCGCTGCTGGTAGATGTTCAGAGCCAGAACGGCGGTGGCGGGAGCCAGCAGCAGTTTGATAATGCTGCCGCCGGCGTTGTAGTTGTCCAGAGGGATGTGGAACAGCAGCATGATCCCGATGACCAGCAGACTGGCCACCAGCACCGGATTGCAGATCAGAAGCCCCGTCCGCTTCTGGAACCGGACGGCCAGATACCAGCAGAGCAGCGTCACGCCGAGACCGAAAAAGGGCGTGGAAGTCAGCGTATCAATCATGGGACGCCTCCTTTGCATGAAACAGCTTCATCAGCAGCCGGACGCTCCAGGCTGTTGCCGCGTACACCAGCGGTGTGCTGACAAGGGAGACCACCAGAAAGGGGACAAGCTGCAGCTTCAGCATGTCCAGATATTCCAGAGTTCCCACCACGGAGGGAATGAAAAACAGCCCCATATTGTCGATGAGAAAGTGGGAGGTCCCCTGGATCGTCCGCTCCTTGACCCCGCCGCTGAGCAGCAAGATCAACAGCAGGATCAGGCTGATGACACTGGCGGGCAGCGTAAAGGGCAGCAGCGCCGCGATCCATTCACCTGCCATACAGATGAGAAATACGATACAAAATTCTACAATCAGATTCATAACGATCACCTCGGTAAAAAGCAATCCTCAGTTTATGCGCGGCGGCCGGGGAAGTCAATGTGAGAAACAGAGAAAGAAACGGTATTTTTTCGCAGATTTTTAGCAGGAAAAAGCCGACGGGGCGAAACTGCTGCTTCGCCCCGCCGGATCAGTTTTCGATTTTTTAAAACCGGGAGCCGCTTGGCTGTTCTCCGGTAAGGGGAGTGAACCGTCATTTCCGTCGGAGAGCGGCCAGCAGGCAGGCAGCCAGAAAAACCGTCAGGTCCGCCGCCACCACCGTTGCCCCCACCGGAGTAGAAAAACCAAAGGAGATGGTCAGCCCCACACAGAAGCACACCACGGAGGTCACGGCGGCGCAGAGGATCACGCCACGGAAGCTCTTGAACAGACGCATGGCGGTCAGAGCCGGGAAGATCACCAGAGAGGAGATGAGCATAGCGCCCATCATCCGCATCCCCAGCACGATGGTCAGGGCCGTGAGGATGGCCAGCAAGGTGTTGCAGGCATCCACCTTCAACCCGGTGGCCCGGGAAAAACTCTCGTCAAAGGTGACAGCGAAGATCTGATGGTAAAAAAGCAGGTACAGCGTCAGCACCGTTACCGACAGGATCACGGACAGGGCCACGTCTCCCTTTGTCATGGCCAGCACACTGCCGAACATATAGTTGTCCACATCGGTGGTCATGCCGGTGGTGCGGGAGATCACCAGAATACCGATGGCCAGCGCCGAAGCGCTGACGGCGGCGATGGCGGCGTCGCTGTTCCAGTGGGGATGGCTGGCCATCCGAAGCAGGAAAAAGGCCGCCAAAATGACCACAGGAATGGAAAAATACAACGGCGTTACCCCCAGCGCCACGGCGATGGCCAGCGCACCGAAGGAGACGTGGCTCAGGCCGTCGCCGATCATGGAGTATCGTTTCAGAACCAGCGGAACGCCTAACAGGGCGGCGCACAGGCTCACCAGCACACCGGCGATCAAGGCCCTTTGCATAAAGGGGTAAGAAAACATCTGTAAAATATTCATGATTCCAGTTCCTCCCGGAAGCGGCGGCCCTGGGGACTCGCCAGATAGTCGGATGCCGTGCCGGTAAAGAGGCCCTTTCGTCCGATGTGCAGTACTGTGCGGGCGCTTTTCAGCGCTGCCTTCAAATCGTGGGTCACCATGACGATGGCCATGCCCTCCTTTTGATTCAGGTAGGCCAGCGTTTTGTAGAGGTCCTGGGCGGCGGCGGGGTCCAGACCGGTGATGGGTTCATCCAAAATCAAAAGCTGGCTGGCGGCGCACAGGGCGCGGGCCAATAGCACCCGCTGCTGCTGGCCACCGGAGAGATCCCGGTAGCAGGCATCCTTCAGCTCCAGAATTCCCAGCTTGCCCAGGTTCATCATGGCTTCGGACCGCTGGGCCGGGGTGTAGAAAAAATGCAGCCCCTGCCGGTTCAGGCAGCCGGAGAGGACCACCTCCAGCACGGTGGCGGGGAAATCCCGCTGGGCCCGGGTCTGCTGGGGAAGGTAGCCGATGGCCCCGTGCTTCAACGCCGGGGCGTGCTCGATGGTGCCGCTCTGTGGTTGGATCAGTCCTAAAAGTCCCCGCATGAGGGTGGATTTGCCGGAGCCGTTGTCTCCCACCACGCAGAGATAGTCCCCCTTTGCAATCGTAAGGTCCAGATCGGTAAGCACCGATTTTCCCTCATAGCCGAGGGAAACGTCTCGGCAGACGATCAGTTCGTTATCCTTCATGCTTTGCCTCCTGACAGTGGTCGCAGAGCCCGGTCAGCACGGTGCGGCGGGGGTCAATGCGAAAGTGGTGTTCGGAGGACAGATGGCGGCAGACCTCCTCCAAGTGCCGGCAGTCCAAATGGACCATCCGGCCACAGCCCTCACACCGCAGCAGAAAGCAGTCATGGGGATGCCCGGCCTGGGGACAGTATTGGTAGAGCGCCCCCTCCTCCGTGGTGACCTTATGAACCAACCCCTGCTGAGTCAGCTTGTCCAACTGGCGGTAAACGGTTGCCAGCCCTACGGTGAGACCGCCGTGCCGCAGTTCCTCAGAAAGATCGGCGGCGGAGAGACATTCCTCCGCCCGCAGCTGTAAACAGCGCAGTACCGCCTGCTGCTGTTTGGTTTGATAAGCCATCCTTGCCTCCAATATGAAAATGATTATCGTTTTCATATTATAACCGGCGGAAGAAAAATGTCAAGACTGTGTTTCTTTTTTTGACGATGGCGGAGGACCGTTGCAAAAAGTGAAAAAATAGGGTAGGATAAGGGCAGACAGAAACGGCGTGAGCCGGGCATATCAATAAGGAGAAGAATACATGAGTGTTTCTTTGGTGATTATGGCGGCGGGACTGGGCTCCCGCTACGGCGGCAGCAAGCAGGTGGACGGCATCGGCCCCAACGGCGAAATTCTGATGGAGTATTCCATTCACGATGCCCTGCGGGCCGGGTTCGACAAGGTGGTGTTCATCATCAAGCCGGAGATGCAGGAGATGATGGACGGCCTGGTGGGCTATCTCAAGAACAAAAAGACGGCGGACGGCCGGGCGGTGCAGGTGGCCTACGTCTATCAGGACTATACCTCCGTACCGGACTTCTATCACATTCCTGAGGGACGCACCAAGCCCTTCGGCACGGTCCACGCCCTGCTGTGCGCGGAGCCGGAGGTGGACGGACCCTTCTGCGTCATCAACGCCGATGACTATTACGGGGTGGACGCTTACCGCACCATCTATGAGGAATTGGTAAAGCTGCCGGAGCAGGGAAAGGGCACCATGGTGGGCTATCTGCTGAAAAACACCGCCAGCCTCCACGGCACCGTGTCCCGGGGTGTCTGCAAGGTGAAGGACGGCAGGCTGGATTCCATTCAGGAGACGCTGAAAATTCAGCTGTACCCCGACGGGCACCTGACGGACCTGGATGCCGGCCGGGACTTGGCACCGGATACGGTGGTGTCCATGAATTTCTGGGGCTTCATGCCCTCCATCTTCCCGGCCCTCCGGAAGTATTTCGAGGATTTTCTCCGGGGACTGCCCGCCGACGCGGTGAAGGCGGAGTGCCTTCTGCCGGTGATGGTGGGCGAGGAACTGAAGGCGGGGCGGATGACCGTTTCCGTGCTGAGCTCCAAGGACAAGTGGTTCGGCATGACCTACCATGAGGACCGGGCCCTGGTGGCAGAGGACCTGCAAAAGCTCCACGCGGCGGGGATCTATCCCACCTCTCTGCGGGATTGACAAGCAAACAGCCCGGGTCCAGGATGCGTCCTGGACCCGGGCCGTTTCATATCGGAAAAAACTGTCACCGAATTGTCATCAAATTTACATCAAATTGTATCGACTATTTCCGGCAAAAAGTGTCTAATAGGAGATGCACTGCGTTTACATAATGTCAAGCGTTGAAGGAAAGGGGGAATGTGTCCGTGACAGGTAAGCGTATGAGGAAAAATCCGCATGGCTGGATGCTGGCTGCGGTGCTGCTGTTGGCGGCTGCTGGCCTGCTGGCGGTACATTCCCATCAGACGGCGGAGGTCCCGCCGGAGGAGCCGGCACAGGAGGAGCCGTCCGTAACGGTGATTCCCGCGGAACCGGAATTACCGGAATTGCCGGAGGGGCCTGTGGAGGAAGACCCTGTCCCGGAGGAACCCTGGGGGCCGGTGGCGGAATCGGCGCCGGTGGATGACAGCTATTTTGACGATGTGGCTTTTGTGGGGGACTCCCGGACTGATGGCTTCCGGCTTTACAGCGGATTGAACCGAGGCACATATTTCTGCGTTACCGGAGAAACAGTGGCCTCCGCTACGGAACTGGAAAACTGGAAGGGCGAAAATGGGAAAAAGGTCTCTCTGGCAGAGGCCGTGGCCGCCGCTGACTGCGGAAAGATCTACCTGATGCTGGGCGTCAACGAACTGGGCTGGAAGGGGACGGACATCTTCCGGGGCCATGCGGAAAACCTGATTCGCCGACTGAAGGCGGACCATCCCGACGCGGAGCTGGTGATTCAGTCTCTGCTGCCGGTCTCGGCGGAACAGGACGCCAAAGGCTCCTATGTCAATAACCAACGGATTCTGGCCTACAATCAGGTGTGGCGGGAGTTGGCAGAGGAAAACGGCTGCGCCTATGTAGATGTGGCGGAGGCCCTCACCGGAGAGGACGGCTGTCTGCCGGAGGAACTGAGCTTCGATGGCGTTCATCTGAACCGGGCGGGCTGCCGGCTTTGGCTGGACTATCTTCGGACGCACAGCGTAGCGGGGAAAGCACCGAAGGAACCTGCGCCCGCGCAGACGGAATCGGAGCGGCCGTGAACTCACAGGACTGAGACCGTTGGATCAATAAAAAACAACTGCCTGTACCGGGGGTTGAGAACCGGTACAGGCAGTTGCTTTTTATGGGAGAATATGTAGAAAGACGGACGGCGTGAGCCGTCCGTCTCTCCGTGTAAGATAGAGAAAAGAGAGGGAAAATGAGATTGGTTGGGATTGCTTCTATGGCTTTATCATACGGTGTGAAAACGGAAAAGTCAACAGGTGGAGCCAATTCTTCATAAATTGTTCACAGAAAAACAAAGCGAATAAATCTGTTCATAAAATGTTCAAAAATACAGGCGAAATATTGTGTTGACGAATGTTTTAGTGTATGCTAATATTTAGCATACTAAAAATTAGGACACTAAATGCAAAGGAGCTGATACCGATATGAAACCAGCCTGCGGACCGGATTTTTTGGGGCCTTTGTTAGGCCACGCGACCCATCTGGCACGGGAACGGATGGATGCCCGGTTATCCCGGTATGACATGACTCCCTCCCAGACCCATACACTGCTGTATCTCAGCAGTCACGGCTACACCGCCCCCCAGCGGGATGTGGTGGAGCACCTGCGGGTGCGGCCCTCCACTGCCAACGGTATTCTGGACCGGATGGAGGAAAAGGGCCTGATCCGCCGCACGGCGGATGAAAATGACCAGCGGCAGAAGCAGGTTACGGCCACGGAGAAGGGCCGGGAACTGAACAGTCTGGTGCAGGCTGCCTTTCAGGAGGCGGAAGCGGTCATGGTCAAGGGGCTGCGGCTGGAGGAGATTGAGGCTCTGCGGCTGCTTTTGTACCGCGTTATCGAGAATTTAGAGGAGGACCGAACCACATGCTGAAAAAACTCGGGCCATACGCAAGGCCCTATTCCAAATGGATCGCGGTGGGCGTTCTGTGCAGCGCAGCCGAGGCTATTTTTGAACTGCTGATCCCGCTGGTGATGGCGGATATTGTGAATATCGGCATTGAAACGGCGAATCAGAACTACATTCTGCAAAAGGGCCTTCTCATGATGGGGATGGCCGTCATCTCCCTGTGCTTCGGACTGGGGGCTGCGGCATCTTCCTCCGTTGCCGGACAGGGTTTCGGTGCGGAGCTGCGGCGGGCAGAATATGAACACATTCAGGATTTTGCCTTTTCCAACATCGAGAAGTTCTCTACCGCGTCCCTTGTGACCCGGCTGACCAATGACGTCAACAATATGCAGATGACGCTGATGATGGGGATGCGGCTGCTGGTGCGGGCCCCGGTGATGCTGGTGGCGGCGCTGGTGCTGTCCATCCGGCTGAGCCGTGACCTGAGCAACGTATTTCTGGTGGTGACCCCCCTGCTGCTGATCGTCATCGTCCTGATCCTCACCAAAGCGGGGCCGCTGTTCCGGTCCCTCCAGGAGCGGACGGACGCTTTGAACCTGGTGGTGCAGGAAAACCTCACCGGCATCCGGGTGGTGAAGTCCTTCGTCCGGGAGGACCATGAGGAGGAGAAGTTCGCCAAGCGCAACGGTGATCTGAAGGAAAGCTCCATGCGGGCCTTCGGCATGGTGGTCATCAACATGCCTGTGATGATGCTGGTGGTGTACAGTACCATCATCGCCGTCATGTGGTTCGGCGGCAAAATGGTCTACGCCGGGACGCTGCCGGTGGGCGACCTGACCGCCTTCTTCACCTATATCACCCAGATTTTGATGTCCTTGATGATGGTTTCCATGATGTTCATGATGATGACCCGGTCCATCGCCTGCGCCAAGCGGATCGTGGAGGTTTTGGATGAGCGGCCCGCCATCACCGACGACAGCGCCAAGGCGGACGCCGCCGTGAAGGACGGCAGCATCGACTTTGACCATGTGTTTTTCAAATACAGTGAAACCAGCCCGGAGTGGGTGCTGAAGGATGTGAACATCCACATTCCCAGCGGGGCTACGGTGGGCATTTTGGGAGGCACCGGCAGCGGCAAGACCAGCCTCATGAGCCTGATCCCCCGGCTGTACGAGGCGCAAGAAGGCACCGTCTCCGTAGGCGGACGGCCGGTGGCGGACTACACCATGGAGCATTTGCGGGAGTCCGTCAGCGTGGTGCTGCAAAAGAACACCCTGTTTTCCGGTACCATCCGGGAAAATCTGCTCTGGGGCGATCCCAACGCCACGGAGGACCAGCTTTGGGCCGCCTGCCGCGCTGCCTGTGCCGACGAATTTCTGGAGCGGATGCCTGACGGTCTGGACACCGATCTGGGACAGGGGGGCGTCAATGTCTCCGGCGGACAAAAGCAGCGGCTGTGCATTGCCCGGGCTATTTTGAAAAAACCGAAGGTGCTGATTTTGGACGATTCCACCAGCGCCGTGGATACTGCCACGGATGCGAAGATCCGTCAGGCGTTCCGGCAGGATCTGCCGGGAACCACCAAGCTCATCGTGGCCCAGCGGGTGACGTCCGTCATGGACGCCGACCTGATTCTGGTGATGGATGACGGCGCGGTGGCGGCCCAAGGCACCCACGAGGAACTGATGAAGACCTGCGAGATCTACCGTGAGGTCTACGAATCCCAGCAGGAAGGAGTGAGCATCGGTGGCTGAGAACAATACGAAACGCGGACCGGGCCACGGTCCCGGTGGACCCCGGGGCGGCTTCCGAAAGCCCAAGGACCTGCGGGGCACCCTAAGCAAGCTCATGGGCTATCTGGGGCGGTATAAGGCGCTGCTGGTGATCGTGGTGATCCTGCTGTTTATCAGCGCCGCCTGTTCCGTGGCAGGCTCCTATCTCATCAAGCCCCTCATCAATGATTATATCCTCCCCGGCAATTTTATCGGCCTTGCCAAAATGCTCTGTGTCATGGCGGGGGTCTACGTTGTGGGGGCAGTGTGCTCCTACGGTTATGCGCGGATCATGGTCCATGTGGCCCAGAACACCGTGGCAAAGCTCCGGGCGGACCTGTTCAACAAAATGCAGAAGCTGCCCCTGAAATTCTTCGATACTCACACCCACGGTGAGCTGATGAGCCGGTACACCAACGATATCGAAACGGTGTCCGAGGCTCTGAACAACAGCTTCGCAAGCCTCATTTCCTGCTCCCTGACCTTTGTGGGCACAGTCATGATGATGATCGTCCTCAGTCCCATCCTGACGGCCATCACCTTTGCCATGCTGGCAGTGATGCTGCTGGTGGTCAAGACCATCGGCGGCCGGAGCCGTCGGTACTTCGCCGCCCAGCAGAAGGCTATTGGCAATGTCAACGGCTATATCGAGGAGATGATCGAGGGCCAGAAGGTCATTAAGGTCTTTAACCACGAGGCAGCGGCCAAGGCAGGCTTTACCGGGTTGAACGATACCTATCGGGACGCCGCCACCCGGGCGCAGGCCTACGCCGGGGCCATGATGCCCGCCATGGGGAACCTGAGCCACATCAACTATGCCATCACCTGCTGCGTCGGCGGCCTGCTGGCCATCCGCACCGGCGATCTGGGCGGGCTCTCCGCCTTTTTGCAGTATACCAAGCAGGTGAGCCAGCCCATCACCCAGATCTCTCAGCAGGTGAACACCATCCTCTCCGCCGTGGCCGGCGCGGAGCGGGTCTTTGAGATCATGGAGGCGGAGCCGGAGGTAGATGACGGCAAGGTGACACTGGAGCGGGTGAAGGAAAACCCGGACGGCACCCTCACCGAGGCAAATTATGACACCGGGGCGTGGGCGTGGAAAAAGCCGGACGGCAGTCTGGTGCCCCTGCGGGGGGATGTGCGGTTCGACCATGTGGTGTTTGGTTACGATGACCGAAAGATCATCCTCCATGACATTTCCCTCTTTGCCAAGCCCGGTCAGAAGATCGCCTTTGTAGGCTCCACCGGCGCCGGAAAGACCACTATCACCAGCCTTATCAACCGGTTCTATGAGATCCAGTCCGGCACCATCACCTATGACGGCATCAATGTTCGGGACATTCAGAAAGACTCTCTGCGGCGGTCACTGGGCGTGGTCCTGCAGGATACCCACCTCTTTACCGGCACGGTGGCGGACAACATCCGCTATGGCCGTCTGGACGCCACCGACGAGGAGGTGGAGGCCGCGGCCCGGCTGGCGGGAGCGGACGGCTTCATCCGCCACCTGCCTGACGGTTATCAAACGGTCCTCACCAGCGAGGGCGGCAGCCTCAGCCAGGGCGAGCGGCAGCTTTTGAACATCGCCCGCGCCGCCTGCGCCAACCCGCCGGTGCTGATTTTGGACGAGGCCACCAGTTCCATCGACACCCGGACGGAAAAGCTCATCGAAAAGGGCATGGACCGGCTGATGGCGGGGCGCACTGTATTCGTCATCGCCCACCGGCTCTCCACCGTCCGCAACTCCAAGGCCATTATGGTTCTGGAGCAGGGCAGCATCATCGAGAGGGGCGACCACGAGGATCTGCTGGCCCAGCACGGCCGCTACTACCAGCTCTACACCGGTCAGGCTGAACTGGCGTAAAGAAAAATCTCGCCATATAGGAAAGTCCCTGCGTACTATGTACGCAGGGACTGAGGCTGTCGATAAAGTAGTAAATTCTCCGCGACGGTAAGGAAGAGTGTGCGCGGGAAACCCAAGAAGGGTGTCCTGCGC
>PPYF01269150.1_pt1 | contig 10599 bp, 12 predicted proteins | sample 1559871 | NCBI WGS metagenome assembly PPYF01 (sample SAMN08240021, study PRJNA423297) | Human gut metagenome, whole genome shotgun sequencing project.
GGCTCTGGTAGAATGAAGTCACGACACACCATTCTGAAAGGAGACAGCAAACTATGTCCGAGAAAATTGTACAGCTGAACGAGGAAATTATCAAGGGGCAGATCCAGGAATTGGTCCGTGGCAGCGTAGAAGAAACCTTGACGGCACCTGTACTCCGATGAACAAGGACTGGGACAGCATTCCCGCTCTTGTACTTTTTCTGGGATATGTGTATGATAAAGATGGTATTGATCTCATATGGAGGTATAAGATGTGAAAAGGATATTCAGAGAACGTCCCATTCTTAAACTCATCCTATTCGTTGGCATACAGAGAACGAGTTGATCTATGACTTGGCTTTTTCTGATAATAATACGAAATTGATCGTAACCATTACGTGTGATGATGGTACGGAACGAACTGAAATAATAGACTTATAAGGAATATAATAGGAGCGTGAACACCATGACTTTTCTCTGCTATCCCAAATGCACCACCTGTCAGAAAGCGAAAAAATGGCTGGACGAAAACCACATCGCCTATGAATTGCGAGACATCAAAGCGGAAACTCCCACTTATGATGAGCTGTCCGCATGGTACCGTCGCAGTGGTCTGCCGCTGAAAAAGTTCTTCAACACCAGCGGTCTGCTATATAAGTCCATGCAGCTGAAAGACAAGCTGCCCGGTATGAGCGAGGACGAGATGCTGACGCTCCTCGCCACAGACGGCATGCTGATCAAACGCCCCCTCCTGGTGGGGGATGGCCTTGTCCTGGTTGGCTTCAAAGAAGCTCAGTGGACAGAGCGTTTAAACACCAAGGAGGCACGCCCATGATCCGAGAAATTTGCAGAGATGAGGCTTTTCTCTCCCAAAAGGCCCAGCCCGCCACCTTGGACGACCTGTCCACAGCCCAGGACCTGCTGGACACCCTGGCTGCCCACAAAAGCGGCTGCGTGGGCATGGCAGCCAACATGATCGGCGTGAACAAGCACATCATCGCCTTTGACAACGAGGGGACTTACATGGTGATGTTCAACCCCGTGATCGTCAAGTGCTCCGGCCCCTATGAGGCGGAGGAGGGCTGTCTGTCCCTCACCGGCACCCGAAAAGCCAAGCGTTTCCAGGCCATCAAGGTCCGGTGGCAGAACGAAAAATTCCAGCCCCGGCTGAAAACCTTCACCGGCTGGACGGCGGAAATCATCCAGCACGAGCTGGACCACTGTCAGGGGTTCCTCATTTAAGCCGCTTCAACCCAAAATTTCAAAACAGATTTTTCCAAATTTAACTTGAGGACTTGAGCTCTTTGTGGTATAATCAAGGACACAAGTTGACTGGGAGGTATTTTGTGCGATGAAAACAACGATTTTGCTTTTGTTGCTGTTTCTCTTTTTCGTGGTGGACCTGGTGCTGCGGAGCAAGTATCCCCAGGTCATCCGGCCCTTCGCCCTGATATACAACGTGAGCTATACCGGGTTGGTGGCGGCTTATAGCGCCTACTTGATTTATCGGTGTACTATGGTGCGAAGCACCGGGATGCTGATCCTGGCGGTGTGTTCCGTTGCGGTGCTGGCTGCCACGGTATACTTCACCTGGAAGAACTGGCTGCGGGACCGACAGTAACAGCATCATAGCGAAACGGCTGCCCCGGGTGTTGGGGTAGCCGCTTTTTCTGTCCATCTATACGAGAGAAGCCGAAAAAAGCGCAAAAAAAGAAGTGACCCTCTGCCGTCCGTTTCGTACTCGGTACGGCGAGGGTCACTCCTGATGCTGCTTGGGTTCTACCATTTGGTTACCTCTCTTTCTTCAGAATGGCTACACGTTCCGCCGATCTCGCGCTACACATCTCCTGTCAACTGAATTGGGGCCGCCCTGCGGTCCGCGCCTCATAGCCGAGGTCCGGTGGTTGGGGGATGGATGGGATGATCGTTGGATGTGCGCTTGCCGCTGTCTGATTCGCCGCTGGAAGAACGCTGGCGCTGGTCTTCTCCTTTCCTGGAGCAGTATCCACAATTCCATGTCTGGATGGGGAAAGCTCTGTCCTGGCGCGCCCTTGAATTTTCCCCGATCCGAATTCGGGTGGAGCGTTTGGTTCTTCGCTCTGGGTGATGCGTTCAGCTTTGCAGTTGGTGGTGCGGCCTTTTGAACTTCTTAGTACATTGGACTCAATCCTTTCTGTTTCTGGCTATAATATACTACATATGCTGCGGAATGTCAAGTACTTTTTGTGCGAAATCTACTTAAAATTTAGCAGGATAGCGAAGCAGCCCAATAAGTTGCAAAAACACCTCTGAACGGCCGCTCAGAGGTGTTTTTCGCGGGGGTCATGGCTGCTCCGGGGCAGGGTCGGCCATGACAGAGCACATATAGTCGTAGTAAGGTACCAGGAAGGCAAAACCGTTTACCACCTGCTCCGCCAGTTCTGGGGAAAAATACAGCTCGTCGCAGTTGTGGTCGCTGGTCAGCGTGATCTGCCGCCGGTTATACCAGGGGTAAAGCAGGGTACCGGGGTCGCCCTTGGGCCGCTTGTACATCTGGCCCTCCAGGGCAAACTCCCCGTGTTTTTCCAGGCGGCGGGCCAGCTGTTTTAATGGCTCCGGGTCCCGGTCGATACGGGCGCGGAGCTTGGCCATGGTCTGCGGCGTGGTATTCCAGCTGCCCATGCCGTAGCTGTAGTGCTCTGGAGCCGCCTCGAAATAGAAGCCGGGCTCTGTGTCAGCGGCGGTGGCCATGGGCCGCAGAACGAACCACAGGTGGTCCTTATAGGGCCCCTGGCCGTGCAGCCGGCGGGCATCCCGATAGATGCGGCTGACCTTGCAGTTTAACTGCAGGTTGGGAAACCGGTCATTGATCTCACCGCTGACCTGTGCGGCCAGCTCCCGCATGGGCGCATCCACCAGGGTGCGGAACTCCTCCTTGTGGGCCAGAAACCAGCTGCGCTCGTTGTTGAATCGGATGCCCCAAAGAAAATCCGTGGTCCCCTGGGTAAAGCCTTGAAACATGTGCGCTCCTCTCCTGTATCCGTCTTAAGTCTGAAGGTCCTGAGAGGGGGGCTCGTTCCCGCCCGCCGTCTCGCCGCCGGTCTGGGGCGGCGTCTCAGGCGCCGGGGTCTCGGCGGGGACAGTGTTCTCTCCGGTGGAGGGCTTGGTCTCCGTCTGACCTCCGCCGGGTGTGCTGGGCTGGGGCGGTACGCCGTTGGCCCAGGTGGCGGGGTCACCGTCGGCAGGGTTATAGTATATGGTCTTGGGCCGCATCTTATAAGTGCTGGTGCCCATGCTCTGTTCCTGATTCAACGAGCCGTCCTTGTTGTATACATATCGTACCGTCTTGGCCTTCACGCCGGTATAGGGATTCTGCTTGCGGTCCACCTTTGTGGTGCCCCTGGGAATGGAGCTGTCCGCCTTATACTGGGTCGTAGGGGCCACCTGGTCGAAGGTGGTGCTTTTGGGTACGGCATAAGTACCGGTCTCGTTGGTGCCGTAAATCTTGACGGTGAGGTAACGGCTGCCCCCCCGGTCATAGCTCTCGGTGACGAGCTTCACAGGATAGTTGGTGTTGTTCCGAAAACGGAAGTCGGTGGAGCCATAGTACACAGTGGCATCCATGCCCGCAGGGACATAGCCGGTGTTGTACATGTGGCTGCGCCGCTCCACCACCTCCAGGGTGGTGTGAAGCACGGCGTAATAGATGGTGGAGGAGGTCTGGCAGATGCCGCCGCCCACCTCGTCGGTGGAGGCTCCACCCACATACACCGGTGCGGCCTGATAGCCCTTGCTCGCCGAGCGGCTGCCGGTGGTGTTGTTATAAGAGAAGACCTCGCCCGGCAGCAGGATCACGCCGTTGCACGCCTTGGCGGACAGCGCCACGTTGTTCTTCCGGGCAGCGGAGCCGCCCACTTTTGTGGTTCCCTTGCCCAGCAGATCCCGGAACAGCTTGGCGGACAGGCTCTCACGGGTCTCCTTGGGCTGGGTAACGGTGAGGGGGATGGACACGGTCTCGCCCTCCCCCGCCTGGTCATAGGCGGCCTTCAGCTGGGCGGGGTCAAAGTCCAGACCCACGGATTCAGAGACGATCTCGTGGGTGGTGCCGTCCAAGGCGGCATCCTTGGGCTCGGTATACACGTCCTGGTGGACGGCATCAAAGTCGGGCTCCTGGGGGGGCATCTGGGTGACAGGCAGGTCCACGTCCACGGTGACGTTCTGCTCCCCCTGGCCGAACTTGCGGGCAAAGCCCTGGTCCAGGGCCTGGTGCAGCAGCTGGGCGGCCTGCTCCTCGTCCGCCGCCAGACCGGTGACCCCCTTGGTCAGCTCCAGGGTCTGGCCGCTGACCTGCCAGTGGGCCATGGTCACGTCGCCCACCTGGCGCTCCATATCCTCCAACAGGGCAGTCAAAGCGGGCTGCTGGTCCTGCAGGGCCAGCTCCACCTGGCTGCCTGCCCCTATCAGATGGGCCAGATACTGACCGCCCCGGAGCAGGAAGGGGCCCTCCCCGGCCTGCATGGCCGCCTGGACGGTGGTCTCCTGATCCACGGCCAGGTCGGCGGCGGACAGCTGGCCGCTCCAGCCCTCGCAGGAGATGTTCAGGGTGATGGGGTCGCCGCTCTCCTCTGCCAGGGCGTTTTTCAGGGCATCCGCCGCCTGGTCCCGGGTCATGCCGGACACGTCCAGTCCGCTGATACCCACATGGGGCATAATAACGTTCCGGCCGCCCACCCAGGCGCACAGGCCCAGATAGCCGCACAGCAGTACCGCTGCGATCACGCCCGTCAGGACTGCGCCTTTTTTCCCCTGTTTTTGTTCCCCCTTGGGCGCTTTTTCAATGCGATGTCCACTCATGCTTCTCAATTCCTCCATATCCGGCCTCAGCCGGGGTCCGCTCCTCTTTCAGGGAGTCTATTTTGTCAGCTTCTTTGCATTATATCACTCAAATGCCGGGGATATCATTACAGAACAGTTACAACTGCCCGTTTCTTCTGGTGAAAAACCCAAAAACCGCCATTTACTTTTTTCGTTCCCTCAGGTATGATAAGAAATCATAGTGTTTCTTGCCGGGCAGACCCGGCTTGGAGGTTGGACCATGCACATGGATCAGAAGTCGAAGCAGGAGCTGCGCTCCTGGATATTCCCCATCCTTATGCTTATTTTTGTCACCCCCCTGGGGGTATTGCTGGTGGTGCTGAAGCTGCTGGGCGGCGGAGGCCTCTCCCGCGGCCAGCGGCGGGAGCAGCGCACCCAGGGCTATGCCGCCCAGTCCGCGACCCGCTCCCCCCTGGGGGCCCGAACCACCGGCGGACAGGGCGGGCAAACCGTATCTCCCGCCGCCGCGCCCCAGGTCAGCCAGCAGATCGCCCGGTTGGCGAAAAAGGGCAAGCAGCTCTCTCTCCTGGGTGGTGGGCTGTCCGTGGTGACGGTGCTCGCTCTGGCCGCCGCCATGCGGAACGTGATGTATTGGCTCATCCACGGGGAGTTTGCCTGGTTCCTGGACGATCTTCTGGCCCAGCTGCCCGCCCTGTGCGTGCTGGCCGTGGGCCTTGGGCTGTTGGTGGACGGCATCCGCCGTCAGCGCCGGGCGGGGCGCTTCCGGGGCTATCTGGCCATGATTGGGGAAAAGAAGAGCGTGGCCATCTCCGCCTTAGCCTCCGCCACCGGCCGCCCGAAAAACAAGGTGTGCGCCGACCTGGAGGACATGCTGGATTCCGGACTGTTCCCCAGCGGCTATCTGAACTATGGCGGGGACCGATTTGTCCTGGACGGCGGGCTGGAGGACCAGCCGGAGTCCCAGGCCACCGCGCCCGCGGACAAGGCCCAGCCCCAACCGTCAAAGGCAGACCGAGGTGCGGAGAACGCCATTCTGGATGAGATCCGTCAGGTAAACGACCAGGTGGCCAACGAAAAGCTGTCCGCCCAAATCGACCGCATCGGGGTCATCACTGCCAAAATCCTGGAGTATCAGAAGAGCCGCCCGGAGAAGGCCCCCCAGCTGCACAGCTTCCTCAGCTATTACCTGCCCACCACGCTGAAAATTCTGCGGGCCTATGGCCAGCTGGAGTCCCAGCAGATCGCCGGGGAAAACATCACCGCCGCCATGACCCGGATAGAGGGCATGATGGACAAGGTGGTGGAGGGCTTTGAAAAGCAGCTGGACCAGCTGTTCCAGGGGGACACCATGGACATCACCGCCGACGTAGATGTTCTGGAGCAGATGCTGGCCCGTGACGGCCTGACGGGGGAGCAGCTGCGGCTGTGAGCTCGTATCAAACGGGCCGCTTGGGACAGCGGCCCCTACTGAGGGTTACCATAGCTTTTGTAGGGGCGGACCTCCGTGTCCGCCCGTTCGATGACCACCGCACCATCGAGACCCACCCTCATCCGGCCCTTTGGGCCACCTTCCCCCTGGCATGGGGAAGGCAAGGACAAAAATAAGACAGCTGCGCAGCGAAAAAACTGCGCAGCTGTTATTTTTACGTTCTTTTATACGTTGCGTAATGGAATGTCAGGCCATTCTCCTCCAAAGGCTCCGACTCCTCCGCCAGGGTCCAGTTTGGGTCGGCATCCAAGTCGGGCAGCCAGCAGTCGGCGGGATAGGCCTTGTGGATCTTGGTGATATAGGCCGTGTCGCATTTGTTCAGCAGGGCCTGATACACCGATGCGCCGCCGATGACGCAGGCATCCTCCGGGGCTTGGGCAAGCAGACTGTCCAGGTCGGGGAACACCTCCGCCCCCTCCGGGGCAAAGTCCGGGTTGCGGGACAGGATCAGGTTCCGGCGGCCCTTTAACGGCCGTCCGCCGGGAAAGGTGGCCATGGTCTTGCGGCCCAGGATCACCGGATGGCCGGTGGTCAGGGCCTTAAAGCGCTTTAAGTCCTGGGAGAGATAGACCAGCTGATCTCCGTCCTTGCCCAGGGCCCAGTGTTCGTCTACCGCAGCTATGAGATTCATGACAAGTTTTTCTCCTTTACACCGCCACGGGGATCAGCTTGGGGTCCAGGGGGTGGGCCTGATAGCCCTCCAGCTTCACGCTGTCGGGGGTGAAGTCATAGAAGTCGGTGACGGAGGGGTCCAGGGTGAACTTGGGCGCATCGAAGGGCTTACGGGCGATGAGCTCCTCCACCACGGGGACATGGCGGTCATAGATGTGGGCGTCGGCGATGACGTGGACCAGTTCCCCGGCCTGGAAGCCGGTGACCTGGGCGATCATGTGCAGCAGGGTGGCATACTGCATCACGTTCCAGCCGTTTGCAGTGAGCATATCCTGAGAGCGCTGGTTTAAAATGGCGTTCAGGGTGTTGCCCGAGACGTTGAAGGTCATGGAGTAGGCGCAGGGGTACAGGGCCATCTCGCTCAAATCGTGGTGGTTATACATGATAGCCAGAATGCGGCGGGAGGCGGGGTCGTGCTTTAAGTCCCAAAGGATCTTATCCACCTGGTCCATGTCCCCCTGGGGATAGTGGTGCTTCACCCCCAGCTGATAGCCATAGGCCTTGCCGATGGAGCCGTTCTCATCGGCCCAGGAATCCCACACATGGCTGTGCAGGTCGTGGATATTGTTGGACTTCTTCTGCCAGATCCACAGCAGCTCGTCCACAGCGGACTTGAGATACTGCTTGCGCACGGTGAGCATGGGGAACTCCTCCCGCAGGTCATAGCGGTTCACCACGCCGAAGAGCTTGATGGTGTGGGCTGGGCTGCCGTCCTCCCACCGGGGGCGCACCTCCCGGTCCGTGTCCCAAACACCCTTGCTTAAAATATCCTTGCAGGTCTGAATAAATACCTGGTCTGCATAGCTCATAAACATGGCTCCTTCCCGTTTCGTTTCAAATAACGTGCCTATCATACCACACTCCCAGCGGAAAGGCAACGCAGTTCCATCCCATCATATTCTCTTCCCGTAAATACCGCCGGCTGTCTCCGGCATTCCGCCGCAAGGTCTCCCTCCCCGCTTGACAGAGAAGTTCTGCGGAACTTTTCCTGCCTCCCATCGTCTAACCTCGTAAAAGACGATGGGAGGTTTTTTTGATGAAACGAGTTCTTTCTCTTCTCCTGGCCCTGGCGCTGTGTGGGGTACTGGCAGGATGCGGCGGGCAGGGCGGTGCGTCCTCTTCCGTCGGCCCTGATGCCTCTGCCCCCGGCATTTTTATGCCCCGTATGTTTATGGTGGACGGGGTGCTGTATGAGGACACCGGGCGCGAGAGCACGGTTGAAGGCCGCTGCGGAAATATGGATGGGGAGATCACCTCCTCCGTCCAGCCCTGGCAGCAACCGGAGGAGGACGGCCAGTCCAACTTCGGTTCCGGCTTCGGCTATCAGATCGGTATGGAGGCGGGCACTCTGGAGGTCCTCCAGGACGGACGCTGGCTGGTGTTCCAGGCGGTGGAGCCGGAAACCTGAGGGTTTCCCCCTTTCACCCGCTGCTTTTTCTGGAAGGACCGTGTTAAAACAGGCTGTCTTTGTTATGTCTCCTCCTGATACCGCCGTATCTCCTCCAAAAACTCCCGGCCATAGCGCTGGGCCTTATAGCCGCCCACGCCGGAGACCTGGAGCAGGCCGTCCATGGTGACGGGGGCGCGGGCGGCCATGTCCGCCAGGGTGGCGTTGGAGAAGATGAGATAGGCGGGCACCCCCTCCTCCCGGGCCACCCGCAGGCGCAGAGCCTTTAGGGCGGAGAACAGGCCGTCCTCCTCCGCCTCCGGCTGGCCCGCCTTTTTTGCGCTCTGGAACACCGGTCTGGCCCGCAGGACCATGACCACCGGCTCCCCCCGGAACAGGATGTCCCCCGCCCGCTGGGTCAGGGTCACGCCGCCATAGACCGGGTCGGTGTGCAGACAGCCCTGTTCCTCCAGATAGTCCATCAGCTCATGGACCTGGGGCCTAGGCGTATCCCGCAGCAGGCCATAGGTGGTCAGGCTGTCCAGCCCCAGCTCCTTCACCCGCTTGTCCCCGCTGCCCCGCAGCACCCGGATGACCATGGCCGCCCCCAGGGGATAGCCCAGGTGGTTGCGGATGCGCTGGACGCAGGACAGGACCATCCTGGCCTGCACCGTCACGTCCCGCTCCACTGTGGCGGCAGAGCAGTTGCCGCAGTTGCCGCACTCGTCCTGGTGCTCCTGGCCGAAATAGTCCAGAATATATCCTCGCAGGCAGCAGTTCGTCTTGCAGTAGCCCACCATGGCGTTCAGCCGCCGCCTGCCCTGCTCCTCCACCTGCTGCCGCTCCCGGTCGGACAGGGCCTCGTTGTCCTCCCCGTGCTCCAGCAGAAACCGGGCAGTGCGCACGTCCCCCTGGGAGAAGAGGAGGATGCAGTCGGCATCAGAGCCGTCCCGCCCAGCACGGCCCGCCTCCTGGTAGTAGGCCTCTAAACTCTGGGGCATGTTATAGTGGATGACATAGCCCACGTTGGACTTGTCGATACCCATGCCAAAGGCGTTGGTGGCCACCATCACCGTCTTTCGGTCGTAAAGAAAGTCCTCCTGCGCCGCCCGGCGCTCCTCCTCAGGCAGACCCGCATGGTAGCGGGCGGCGGACATGCCGTGCTCTTGCAGCATCCGGCACACATTCTCCACCTCTTTCCGGGTGGAGCAGTAGACCACGCCGCACCTGCTCCCCCGGTCCCGGACCAGGGCCAGCAGGGCGTCCGCCTTGTTCTTGGGGTGCAGCACCTCAAAGCGCAGATTGGGCCGATCAAAGCCGGTGACCATCTCCAGGGGGTCTTGCAGCTCCAGAATGCGGCGGATGTCCTCCCGCACCTGGGCGGTGGCGGTGGCAGTAAAGGCGGCCACCACGGGCCGTCGGGGCAGACCCCGGAGAAATTCCACGATACGCAGATAGCTGGGGCGGAAGTCCTGCCCCCACTGGGAGATACAGTGGGCCTCGTCCACCGCCACCATGGCCACGTCCAGCTGCCGGACCACGGACAGGAACCGGTCCGCCAGCAGCCGCTCCGGGGCCACATACAAAAGGCGGTACTCCCCCGCCAGCAGCCGGCGGCACACCTGGTCCATCTGGGGTTGGGTGAGGGAACTGTTCAGATAGGCCGCCCCCACCCCGGCCTTTTTCAGCGCCAGTACCTGGTCCCGCATCAGGGAGATCAGGGGGGACACCACCACTGTCACCCCCGGCAGCAGCAGGGCGGGCACCTGATAGCACAAGCTCTTGCCGCCCCCGGTGGGCATCACCCCAAAGGCATCCCGGCCGGACAGCAGGGCATCGATCAGCTCCCCCTGCCCGGGGCGAAATGTGTCATAGCCGAAGTATTCCTGTAAAACCTGATGCTTGCCGTCCATATAGGCCCCTCTCTCCCGCCAAAGGCAGAACCGAATGTCCTCTCATTATAGCACATGTGTTTCAGAAATGGAACATATTTTCTATCTTTCTTTCGTAGTATTCTATAGAAATATTACAACTAGAAATCAAATTTTGCAATTTTTCCCGTTCTGTGATAGAATCTCAGCAAAATTTGATCTAAGCTGACAGCTAGCCCTATCCCTTTTGTCCCTTCGGGACATTTCCCCTTGATAAGGGGAATCGGCCTCGCAATGACAGGCTTTTCGACCGCCTTGGCTCCCCCTGTGGGGGAGCTGGCACGGCGTCAGCCGTGACTGAGAGGGCAGCCTCCCTTGTCAAAGGGA
>PPYF01024892.1_pt1 | contig 10598 bp, 9 predicted proteins | sample 1559871 | NCBI WGS metagenome assembly PPYF01 (sample SAMN08240021, study PRJNA423297) | Human gut metagenome, whole genome shotgun sequencing project.
GAGATGGGACTTGAACCCACACGATATTGCTACCACAGGCACCTGAAGCCTGCGCGTCTGCCAATTCCGCCACTCCTGCGAACAAATGCTATTCTATAGGAATCTGAGCAATATGTCAATAGATAATTTTAATTTTTTTCATTTTGTTGCAAAAAAAGAAAAAATTTAAAAAAATTAAAAATTACCATTGACATATGGGGTAGAGTTTGCTATTATAAACGAGTCGCTAAGACATGCGGAAGTGTCGGAACTGGCAGACGAGCAAGACTAAGGATCTTGTGATCATTGCGATCGTGTGGGTTCAAGTCCCATCTTCCGCATTGTTTAATTAGTTGGGAAGAGCCTTTGAATTCAGTATTTGAAGGTTCTTTTTTATTGCCCGTAGAGTGCTGATAAGGGGTGTCCCGGGGGTGTCCTGCCTATGGCAGTGTTCCCTGTGGCGTTTGATAGCACATCTACTAAGTAATCAAGATTATTCTTGCGACCGAAACTATAATATTTAAGATTTGTCTCAACTGAGTGACCTAAAAGGGCGGCACGTTCTGTCTCAGGTATGCCAAGTGGTATAAAAACATTGGAGTTTAGTGACATTCTGAAAGCATGGTTGTTCGTCACCGGCATTTTAAGAGATGTCATCATACGTCTTAAAAAGGTCTCATAAGCGTCTGTTTTTATCCACTCATTATCCCTGTTGCAGAATACATACTCGCTGTTAAGCTTAAGTTCTGATTTTGCAGCTTGGTTCTCGCTTAGTATCCTTATTATGGCAGGTGTAAGAGGAAACTTTCTTCCGCCTCTTGAAACTCCTTTTTCATCCTTCGTCCAATCCGCATAATAGTAGTCCTTGCCACCTGCGCGTCTATAGTTCAACTGTTGAGAATGAATGTGTATGTAGTTTTCTTTGATGTCCGATTCCTTTAACGAACAAAGCTCGGCTGCTCTCATTCCCGTCTCGATAGCAAGTTCGCACACAAAGGCATATACGCAGTATCCATGATACATTTTCATAGATTTGCGCCTGTTTGCCTCTGCTTTTACTGCCTCAATCTCTTCTGCGGAAAGTATTTTATCTTCAGATGTTGCCTTTGATGTATCACAGCCCTTTAGATAAGTCCCGTTGTCAATCTTTTGCACGGGATTTGAAGAGATGATATCATGGTTGATCGCATATTTGAAGATAAGGTTAAGCACACCTTTATAGGACAGATATGACTTTTTAGTCATATGTCTGCCGGTAATCAGCTTTTTAGTGTAAGCCTTCAGATCGTAGTCTGTAATCTTCTCGATGGTTTTCTTAGCAAAGTCTCTGTCGATATATCGCTCATAATCGTAGCGTATCTTCTTAAGAGTGTTCTCATTGCTGTTATCAACCTTTGCCTTTTCACTGATTGCCAGCTTAAAAGTCCTATCAATAGTGTGTCCGTCTCCGAGAGTTGCCTCGTCGATACCGTGAGCTGCCGCCAGTTTGTTGATAAAAGTGTGGTAGTCGTTAGATTCCACCTGCCTGTTGCCACATTTGGCGCGGTAGAAGAATACCTCCTTGCCGTCCTTTATCCTGGATCTCATGACAAATGGCTTGCCGTCGTGTAATTTAATGACTGCCTGTTCTTTCAGCTTGAAAAGTCTTTTGTTATCCATAGTATGGTCGGTGTCAGCCAAGTTCATGTTAACAGAAAAGCTCGACTTTAACAAGCCCCAAAATACATCAGAGGGCAGCTCTATAATGGGCGAGGTGATGGTGCTTTGGGCATTCTCACTTACAGCCAAAACATTATTTTGATGAAGTTCTTGATCTTTATCCGCCATACTCATGGAATCTCACCTCCCTTCGTTGATTTTAGAAAACATTCCTACCGCTTCTGCCAGATACGCACATTGTTCGACGAGCGAAAATGTGCATCCGGTTAGGGCTTTGCCCCTAATACCCCGATAAAAATCATAAAAAAGATACCGGATTATGGGGAATCTAATTCAGATTTTCCGGAATGAATTAGAATTGTAATTCATTTCAAGCAGCGAAATCGCAGGAAAAACCGTTTTTAATTCAAATATGCCTGAATGAATTAGATTTTTAAGCCACGGCATTTTGGGGCAAATTGTTGTTCTAATTCAGAAACATGCATTTGAATTAGAATTATAAGTCACCTATGAACCGGTGTGTGTCGCTCATAATTTGTGACTTAGGGTTCTAATTCATTTTGCTCATCGTGAAGTCGTACTATAGTCAGTCATCCTCGCTCCAATGCATAACAGTTTCCATAACATTTTCATATTTGCTTAGATCGTCAAGCGCATCCGCTGTTTCTGTGGTTGCATTTGAAACGGTATTTGAATTATCTTTATTGATGGCATTTATGTCTTTGACGTAAGAAATGACATCTTTGTATAGCTCAGCTCTGATCTCCGCCTTGGCAGCGCTAAGCTCGCTTTCGAATTCCTTCCGCATCACAAAGAGATCCTCTATCCTGCGAAGTCTATCCTTGTATAACTCCTCAGCATCGGTAAGATTCAAATAATCTATATAGTGACTTAAGGCACGAATGATGAATTTTGTCTTAGTCCTGTATTTCCCCTTGTCAAGCGTTTCAAGGACTGTAAGGATTTTGTCGTGCTCCGGATCGTCATAGTTAAATCTCAATGTAAAGGTTTTGTAATCCTTCATGGTAATCACCTGCTTTCATTTGTTCGAACCACAATTTGTTCGACATATATATCATAGCAATTAAAGGATTGCTTTTGTCCGGTAAAAGGCGGATTATTTTCCTATTTGTCCGGTAAAAGCGGATTTTATGGAAATTTCGTTTTCAATCTGCTTTAGTCATGTTGTACTTTTTGCTATGATACATATTATCATGGAGAAAGTTTTAGGGAAAACACTGAGAGGGTGGAATGAGGCACCGTGATTTGGAGACGTGTGGGTTACAAATTATAGGATATTGGGTGCGTTTTGTGCCTCACAAGAATCATCTGTAATTCTAAAATATAAGTTGGGTGCTAAACCGCACCCAAGTGGACGGAAAACGCACCCACTATAGCCCCAGAAAGTAAGAATCTGAATGCTAAAACGCACCCACGAAAAATCCGTCTATAACCCTATAATAAAAAGTGGGTGCTAAAGCGCACCCAAACAGGGGAAAAGTGCACTCACTATAGCCCCAAAGCAGGCATATATGGGTGTGTTTTGTGCCCCACTTCATATTATTTATAAAATCAGGGGTTTTAGGGGGCTAAGCCCACTAACCAGATGCCTTTTTTCGACCTCGTCGAACAAAAGGCGTATCTGGCAGTATCAATAAACACACATTTCACTGAAGATATATTTAGCATCTGCAGGTGAAGATTCAAATAATCAATGTATTGATTGAAAGCAGATATGACAAATATTGTTTTCGACTGGAATATGTCTATCCCTCCAGAAATCATCAAGCGGTGTTTTTTTATTGTCATATAGAAGGAAAGAATACATTTTTCATTTATATCTTGAAAAAATCACTTTTTAGTGATAAAATAAAAGCATATTTGAGTCAGCAGGAGGTACGCTATGGCTGTTTCTTATAAAAAACTATTTCACATGATGATAGAGAAAGAGATAACAAATGTTGAATTACAGCAGAAGGCGGGATTTTCCGCAAACATTATTACGCGCCTGAAACGAAATGGCTATATATCTCTTGAGAGCATAGAAAGTATTTGTCGTGTAATGGAATGTGGCGTAGACGATATATTGGATTTTGTACCGGATAATGAAAGCAAAAAGTGACACCACTGGTGACGCAATTGAATTGGATAACTCATCTGCTTATCATGTTCGGCAGTAAAAGTGATGAGGAGTGTGAATTAAGAACTCCGATCATTGCCAAGATGCTTTTTTTAAGCAAAACGACTGAGCAGTTCGGTAGTGGTTTCAAAAGAATTCATAGCCTTTGCGAGGATGCAGGGATAAGGTATTTTTATGAAAGAACGAATAAAGGATTTATGTTTGTTATTTACAGATCGAATTTCATAAGTGACAAAATGAATGTTAATTATGATGAAAATCTTAATAAGACGGAAAGAGCTGTTCTTGCCATATTTAGGCAGAACACTGAAATATCACGAGGAGAAACTGTATTGGTTAAATTGATATTATTAATGTGCAAGTCGGAAAGGAGGATCCTAAAATGAGTGACAGGAATGCATCGGCGTCTGCATTTGGCTGGCAATTTCAGGTTAATTCTGCTATTTTGCTTATGTTGGAGAATATCAAAAATGCCAAGCGTATTCGTGTTGAAGGCTCTGATGAGGATATTGAGGTCACTCTGCAGGATAAGAGTAAGATATATGCTCAGGCTAAAGCTGTCGTAAAGCCAGATGATTATACACATGTGATAGATAAGCTTGCAGCAGCATTGGAAACTCTTAACCTCGCTGCGAAAAATGGCGATGGTAGTAAGTTTACTTATGTGACAAATTCTCCGAATCCGTTCAATAATCAGAAGACGATGTCTTTTTTTACAGGAAGGACGCATCTGGATTTTGATGAGCTTCCTGATAGTGCACAGAAAAAGATAGAGAAGATCTTACAAGACAAAGGATACTCGGATTTGGATGTTCAGAAGATGGATGTTCGTGTTATACCGTTTTTTGGAAAAGATCTAAAGAATAGATATAAAGAAATTCAGGCGTGCATTAATGAGTTTCTTGATAGCGTTGAAATTGATGCTGCAGGTATTAATGCACGGATTATGGATATCTGGCAGAGAGATTTGTTCCAGAATGCGACTCAGACAGATACAGCAATTACTATTAGTAAGGAGCAGATGGTTTGGCCGCTGATTGTTCTTGTCGCAGATAGGACAGCAGCTAATGAATATAAAAAGGACTTTGATGATGATGAGATTGCTGAAGTTGAACGAAAGTATAGACTCATAATTAACCAAAATACAATGAGCTATGAGATGATCTCGAAGATTATGTCCGATTATAGAAAATTAAAAAAGAAATCTGTAAAGGCATTTGTGAACGAACAGTGGAAAGATTATCTGTATATGACAAATACGATTGATGCAGACGACCAAACAAAGGAGTCAATCGTAAAAATAACACTGTATAAAGTTCTTGTACAGAGAGAGTCAATTAAGGCTATAAAAAGAGGTGCAAATCTATGAAAATATTAGAAATTACCTTGAAAGAAGGAATATTCGTAAAGGCAGTTCAGTTTTCAGAAGTTGCAAACATTATATATAGTGAGAAGAACACCGTCGGAAAGACCACATTTCTACGTGCAATTTTCTATGCGCTTGGATATCCCATTCCGAGTACGAAGGGAATCAAGTTTGATGAAATGGAGTTCTGGATTACTGTGGCAAATGGAGATAAGCAGTATAAGCTGTACCGACATGCTTCTTATATGTTCATTGATGACGGTAGTGTACAGATTGATTATTCTTTACCTACAGACTTTTATGAAATCCATTCGTTGCTGACAGGATGCGAGAACAAGGATGTTCTAGATAATCTTATTGGTGCATCGTATATGGATCAAGAAAAAGGCTGGACATTATTGAATCGTGGCAAGGTTATAGGAAACATATCCTTCAATATTGAGGCTTTGGTTCGTGGATTGGGCGGTAAGGAATGCGTGGATGAAATCCAGAAACTTGACGCAGTAAAACGGCAACTGAAGAAGTACGAGTATATGCATTCTGTGGCGGAGTATCAAGAAGCTATTCATGAGGCTGGGGAAGATATCGAGTATGATGCACCGGATGAAGTGGTAGACCATAGGATAGAACTACTACAAGCAGAGAAGGAACCGATTGCCGAAGAACTAAAACAGATTAAAAGCATTCTGCGAAAGAATAAGCTGTTAGCAGAATATATTGCGGATTTTAAGCTAGCGGTTCATACGCCTAATGGAGATGAAATTCCGGTAACCCAGGAAACATTGGTTGGTTTTACCGACAATAATGAGTTCTTGACAGCGCGGAGAGAAATGTTGGCTGCAGAATTAGATGAAATCAATCGTAGGATTCTGTCTTTGGAAAAGCAGAAGAGTAAGAACGAACAGCTTTTTAAGGTTCAGACTGCGATAGAGGCTTTCGATTCAGATATCAAAAAAATAAGTGTGGATGCAATCGCAACGCAGCGAATCATTGATCAGTTGAAGCGAGAACGTCAAAAATTACAGGAACATATCCGAACAATGACAAAGCAGGATAACGATGTAGTGGTGAAACTGCATAATTGCATCAGCACATATGCCAAGGAATTGGATGTTAGCGAAACATATGTAGCTCCTAATAAGGACTATATATTCACCAATGATCTGAAATCGCTGTCGGGAGCGATTTTGCACAAGATAGTTTTTTCGTTCAAAATGGCCTACATAAAGTTAACTAAAGAGAAGACGGGAATTGTGCTTCCAATCGTTCTGGATTCACCGACTTCCAGAGAAGTAGAGCATGGAACGGTGGAGACAATGCTGAAGATTATACAGAGAGATTTTTCTGAGCACCAACTGATTGTAGCGTCTATATATGATTATGATTTGAAGGATAGGAAAATGATTGAGTTCAAAGACAGGTTATTCAGTCCTACAGATATAATGACCGTAAGTTGACGATTTGTAGGAGATAGTATTTGGAATACGGAACCACAAACAAGATATGTATCCTGCTTCAGAAGAACGGCTTTTCTCCGGAAACGGCGACATACATTCAGAAGCACGAGGATATGTACATTATAAAAACTGACGAGGGCGTGAAGGTATCGCTTTCCTTGCTTAAATGCGTGCGGTTTTCCGTGAAGTAAGAGGCGAATACGGTGTATAACAATATGCCGGAGCTCTTTGATGAATAAGTAGCGAAAGGATGTGCTATATATGGGTAGACCAGAAGATTCGAGGGTTAAAATACCAGCGTTGGTTCATCTGACGAGATTAGGTTATACCTATTTATCATTAAAAGATCAGATACGTGGCACTGATTATGATGGTGACACGAATATCTTCTATGCGCTTTTTGGGGAATCAGTAAGCCGTATCAATGATATTGAATTGACTATAGAAGAGAGCAAAAAGATAATCAATGAGCTTAAGATCAAGCTGAGCAATGATGATCTTGGGAAAGCATTCTTCCAGCTTCTCAAAGAAGGGTATAACGGGATTCGCCTCATTGATTACACAAATATAGATAATAATTCGTTTTATGTTGTAACGGAACTTCCTTACGAAAATGGCGATGATAATTTCCGTCCGGACATAACTGTTCTTATCAATGGGATGCCGCTGTCTTTCATTGAGGTGAAGAGGCAGAATAACCGCGAAGGCATTCTGGTAGAGCGTGAACGCATGACGAGGAGATTCTCAAATCCGATTTATAAGCGCTACGCAAATATCACACAGTTCACGGTTTTTTCAAACAACAACGAGTATGACGATACAGACATCGAGCCGATTCAGGGTGCATTCTACGCTGCCAGCAATTATGGAAAGATGTTTTTCAGTAAGTTTAGAGAGCAGCGAAAGGAAGAGGTTAACCGTAATATCCGGGAAATTGATCCTGAAACGGAATATTATATTCTTGCAGATACGAATCTGCTTTCCATTAAAGGAACGCCGGAGTATGCATCCTCTATTTCGAGTGATTCTCCGACAAACAGGATACTTACTTCTTTGTATTCGCGTGAACGCTTTATTTTCATAATTCAATACGGGCTCTGCTATAAAGAGACGACTGATAAAAATGGGATTCGCCGCATTGAGAAGCATATCATGCGCTATCCTCAGATATTCGCTACACTTGCTATCCGTGACAAATTGGATAGTGGTATTCACAAGGGGATCATCTGGCATACTCAAGGAAGCGGAAAGACTGAGCTTGCATTTCTAAATGTGTATTATTTGCGAGATTATTTCCAAAGGCAAGGCCGTATTGCGAAATTCTATTTTATTGTTGACCGGCTTGATCTTGCCACGCAGGCAAAGAATGAGTTTGAAGCAAGAGGACTAAAGGTCATTACTGTAGATTCCAAGGATGCCTTTATTAAGAACATATCAGAAATTGGAGAGTCTGATAAGAGCGGCAAAGTGGCTTTTACGGTTGTCAATATTCAGAAGTTCTCAGAGGAGTCGATATCAAAGAAATCGGATTATAACGTAAACGTTCAGCGCATTTACTTCCTCGATGAGGCTCATCGTAGCTACAATCCGAAAGGCTCGTTCCTTGCCAACCTTATGGCATCAGACAGAGATGCAATAATGATTGCGCTCACAGGAACACCTTTGATTGGAGATGGCTATAATACAAAGGACGTCTTTGGTGATTATATTCACAAGTATTATTACAACCAGTCCATTGCAGATGGATATACACTCAAGCTGATCCGTGAGGAAATAGAGACCTCGTATCGTACTCAGATGGCAGACACGCTTGAACAGCTTGAAGTTCAGATGGGTTCTATTAAGAAAAAGGATATGTATGCTCATCCGAAGTTTGTCTCTGAAATGGTCGATTACATCATCAGGGACTATAAGAAAGGACGAGAAATTCTCGATGACTCCATCGGTGCAATGATTGTTTGTGATTCATCTGAGCAGGCGCGGGAAGTAGAAAAACAGCTCGACCGTCTGAAGGCTTATTCTCATGCACTTGTACTTCACGATGAAGGAAGCAAGCAGGATCGAAAAGACATACAAGAGGATTTCAAAAAAGGAAATATCGATATACTGGTCGTCTATAATATGTTACTGACCGGATTTGATGCTCCGCGTCTCAAGAAGCAGTATCTTGCTCGTATGATTAAAGCACACAATCTGCTTCAAACGCTCACCAGAGTAAATCGCCCTTATAAGGACTATCACTACGGATTTGTCGTAGATTTTGCCAATATCAAGGACGAATTCGACAAAACAAATAAGGCGTATTTTGATGAGCTACAGGCCGAGCTTGGCGATGAGGTCGAGAATTACAGCGAAATCTTCAAGAGCCATGAAGAAATTGAGCAAGACTTGACTGCTGTTAAGAATCAGCTTTTCCTATATGACACTGAGAACATGGTGGAGTTCATCAACCAGATAAACGGGATAGATGATAAGAAGCAGCTGCTTGATTTAAGGGACGCCCTGCAGAATTATAAGGTTCTCCATAATCTGATTCGGCTATTCGGTTATGACGATCTATATGTGCATTTTGATATTGATAAGGCTATTCAAATGCTGAATGAGGTCACAAACCGAATCAATATCATTAACTTCAAGAAGAACATGGAAAACTCCGAGGATATGTCCGGTGTTCTGAACATGGCGCTTGACCAGATAAGCTTCCAGTTCAGAAAGATTGGAGAAGAAGAACTGGTCATTGCGGATGCCTTCCGAAATACTCTGGAAAAAACAAGGCATGAGATCGTTGACCGGTGTCTCGATCCAAAAGATCCGGAGTATATAACATTACTGGAGGAATTGAAGCGGATCTTCAAGAAGAAAAACATCGAGGAATTAACATCTGATGAGATGAAAGACATGATGGCTCAACTGGACGATCTAAGAAAGCGTGCAGAACAGCGCAATCACGCAGATCAGATGTTGACGGCAAAGTATAGAGGTGATGTCAAGTACATGCGCACCCATAAGCGCATTATGGGAAATCCTCCTCCGATAGCCGACGCGATTACCATCCACTCAATCTTAATGGATGTGAAGTCTCAAGCAGATGAGAGTATAGCGAAAAATGAAAGTGTTCTCGACAATCAGGCGTTTTTTATTCGAACATTACAACCGTTTATCATTAGCGCTTGTAAACGACAGAACACAGCAGTGAACATGCAGCAGGTGAAATTTATCGATGCCTGCATTTCACAAGAATATTTCACAGAAAGGAACTGGGCATCATAAATGGAAACAGAAGTAATAATGACAAAAACAAAGGCAATGATCGATGACCTGAAAACGGTCTGCGCAAACTACGGACTTGGAAACGCGAGCAGCGAGTATAAGATTATCACGGAGGTCTTTCTGTATAAGTTCCTGAATGATAAGTTTTTGCATGAAGCTCGGCAGACATCTGATAGCCTCAAAAACAGTGCAAATATTGAGGCTGACCTGTCAGCAATGTCTGATGATGATTATGAGTTCATGCTCGCAAGTCTCCCTCCGGCGACCGCACAGCTGAAAAAGGAGCATTTTATTTCGTATCTCTTCAATCGGAAGAATACGGAAAAATTCAATGAGCTTTTTGATAGCACGCTGGTGGACATCGCAAATTTCAACATCGATGTCTTTTCGGTAAAAACGGGCAGCGAGGACAAAATCAGGCTCTTTGATGCGATTTCCGTATTTGTTACGGAAACAAATAAGCGTTCTGATTTTTGTCGTGCGCTTATTGATAAGCTGGTGGCATTCAGCTTCGAGGACGCTTTTGTTCAGAAGTACGACTTCTTTGCGGCTGTATTTGAATATCTGATAAAGGACTATAACAAGGACTTCGGTAAGTATGCCGAGTATTATACGCCGCATTCTATCGCCAGTATTATCGCAAAAATCAGGCTCTTCATTAGGATGTGTGGTATAGAAAATCGGCTTAAAGCCGCTTAAAACTTGAAAAAGCATATGTACTTCAGTA
>PPYF01030515.1_pt1 | contig 10597 bp, 10 predicted proteins | sample 1559871 | NCBI WGS metagenome assembly PPYF01 (sample SAMN08240021, study PRJNA423297) | Human gut metagenome, whole genome shotgun sequencing project.
TTTCTATGGTGTATTGCAGGATGGATGGTAAAGAAACTGACAGCCAGAGAGATGAAGAGCATGAAGCCGAGATTGTGGATGTTGATTTTGGGAGTGTGTATTTTCTTTGGATATGCGGTGATCAGAAATATACTGGTGTACCAGTTTGGATATGATTATTTGGGAGATCTCATTCATTACACAAAATTTAATTAAATATTTGTCACAGATCAAAAGTGCCATCTTTTTTGTAATAGAAAAAGATGGCACTTTTTAATGCTGCCAAAGTAAAAGGTCTATTGCTTGTACTTGTATAAGAACACATCGTATAATAAACATAAAGAAAGAGGTGGCATATGAAAGAATGGAAAGAATATTTATTTAAAGTCAATGGATTTGAAATGACAGCGGTCTATAACGAAGATACGATCCAGAAAGTTTTTCTTCCTTTATTAAAACAATTACAGCAGTTACAAAAAGAAAAAAAGGAACGGATCATTGTATTTATGGCAGCACCGCCGGCTGTTGGAAAGACAACATTATGTGAGTTTTTGGAATATTTATCAAAACAAGATCAAGAGTTTACAGACATTCAAGCATTAGGATTAGATGGATTTCATTATCACTCTGATTACATTAATTCTCATGATGCGATCGTGCTTGGAGAAAAAGTTCCAATGAAGCAGGTAAAAGGATGTCCGGAAACATATGACACAGAAAAATTAAGACAGAAACTTGAGAAGATAAAAATAGAAGATATTTTATGGCCGATTTATGATAGAAATCTTCACGACGTTGTGGAAGATCAGATTAAAGTTACCAAAGATATCATTTTGATCGAAGGGAACTGGTTACTATTAAAACAAGAACCATGGAAATCTATGCAGCAATACGCAGACTATAAAATCTTGATCCTGGCCGAGGAAGAGATGTTGAAAGAACGTCTGATCTCAAGAAAAGAAAAAGGAGGTCTCACAAGAGAAGAAGCTGTGGCATGGTATCAAAACAGTGACAGTAAAAATGTGACAAGAGTTTTAAAAGATTCTTTAAAAGGAAATCTGTTATTAAAAGTAGAAGAAGATAACGATTACATCAAAATGTAATGTAGAGGCAGGAGGTACAAGAATATGAAAGCAACAGCAGCAGTACTATCAGGAAAAAATGAAGTCTATGTAAAAGAAGTAGATCTTCCAGAAATCGGAGAAGAGGAATTACTCGTAAAAGTTGTGTCAAACAGTGTATGTCTTTCCACATACAAAGCAGCGATCCGAGGTGGAGATCATAAACGAGTTCCAGATGATGTCAGCAAAGAACATCCAGTGATCACAGGACACGAGTTCGGTGGTTATATCGTTAAAGTCGGAGAGAAATTGAAAGACCAGTTTGAAGTTGGAGAGAAATTTGTTCTTCAGCCAGCAATGGGACTTCCAAGTGGATATTCCGCAGGATACAGTTATGAATATTATGGAGGAAATGCAACATACTGTATTATTCCAAAAGTATCCATTGATCTTGGTTGTGTTCTACCATATAAAGGTGATTATTTTGCCAATGCATCTTTGGCAGAACCGATGTCATGTATCATTGGAGCATTCCATGCGACATATCATACAACACCATATGTTTATGAACATCAGATGGGATTAAAAGACGGCGGAAGTGTAGCGCTTCTTGGATGTGCCGGACCAATGGGATTAGGAGCGATCGACTATGCAGTGCATGGACCATATAATTCCAAACGAGTGGTTGTTGTAGATATTGATGAAGCCAGACTGGAAAGAGCAAAACTATTGATTAATCCTGAAGATGCAGCAAAAAATGGGGTGGAATTAATCTACGTTAATACAAAAGACAATGATCATGCAGTCGAAGATCTTAAAAACTTAAATGACGGAAAAGGATATAATGAAACTTTCGTATTTGCACCAGTCAAACCATTGATCGAGATGGCAGACCATCTCCTTGGAAATGATGGATGTCTAAATTTTTTTGCAGGACCAACAGATAACGAATTTAGTGCAAACTTTAACTTTTATAATGTACATTATGAATCAACACATATTTGCGGAACATCTGGAGGATCTACCGGAGATATGTTAGAATCTTTAAAATTATCCGAAGAAGGAAAAATCAATCCATCTTATATGATCACACATATCGGAGGAATCAATGCAGCACCAGATACGATTTTAAACCTTCCAAAAATTCCAGGTGGTAAGAAATTAATTTACCCTCATATTAAGATGGAACTAACAGCAATTGAAGATTTTGAAAAGTTAGGAAAAGATAATGAAATGTTTGCAGAACTTGCTAGAATCTGCAAAAAGAATCATAATGTATGGTGTGAAGAAGCAGAGAAATATCTCTTAAAGACAATGGCACTAGAAAAATAACGAAGGAGTAAGAAGTGGAATTTACACCAAGATTAATGCAGATTCTTTTTCTATTATTGAATGCAGACAAGCCAATCCCGGCAGCGAAACTTGCCGAACAGTTACAGATCAGCAAACGAACGATCTTTCGGGAACTGGATCATATTGACTCTTCATTAGAAAAATGTGGGTTGAAATTGGAGAGAAAATCCCGAACAGGATTTGAATTAACAGGTGATCTACAAGACAAACAAAGATTGTTGACAGAATTACAGAAAAGTGATCATTTTGATCCAAGAAACAGGGAAGAGCGTCAGCAAAAATTAATTCTTGCGATGATGCAAGAGGATGAACTGCAGAAATTATTTTATTATGCGGATATGCTGCAAGTAAGTGAACCAACGGTAAGTAAGGATTTGGAATCTTTGGAAGAATGGTTTCAAAGACAGAATATTTTATTATTAAGAAGAGCTGGATTTGGTGTAGGGCTTGTATATAAGGAAGAAGATTATCGAAAAGCATTGCTTGCTTATGCAAGTAAGTATCAAGATCAAAGTTTTATAGAAACAGATATTTATGATAAGATCAAATATTTTGTAAAAGCAACAGGGAAAGATATCATAGATAAATTGACAGGATATTCAGTAAAGAATTTTCTTCTTTACACAGCAATTAGTATCCAAAGGATCAAACAGCATAAATATATATCAGAATTACTGAAAGCCAATGAGATTCAGCATCCAAAAAATTATGAATTTATTTATAATCTTGCAGTGATCATGGAAAAAGAATTTAAGATATGTATAGGGAAAAATGAAGTTTATGCACTATATATTTTTCTTCAGGGATGTAAGTATCAATATATACAAAGAGAGGGCGAATGTATCTGTGTAGGAAATGAACAGATCAATATCAAAGACATGATCTATGAGATGGCGAATGCCTTCGATCCAGTGGCAGCCTATGAATTAAAAGATGATGCAGATTTTATGGAAGGAATGATTGCTCACTTACAGCCAACGATCACAAGGCTGGTTCATAGGATTCCGATTAAAAATCCATTGTTGGAACAAACAAGACAAGGTTATCCAGAGATATTTGAGAAAGCAAAGGATGCAGCGAAAGTTATGGAACGTGTTTTATCATGCAGAATGCCAGAAGATGAAGTTGGTTTTTTGACACTGCATTTTGGAGGGGCGATGATGCGGTTAGATCACAAAAGAAGAAATCGCCAGATCGTTAATATTGGAATTGTATGCTCCAATGGAATTGGAATTTCAATTTTATTATCATCAAAGTTAAGACATCATTTTGGAGATCAGATCAGAACAGAAGTTGTGGAGACAAGACATATAAAAAATACAGATGTAGATTTCTTGATTTCCACATTTCCAATTGATTCCAAACAAGAGAGTATTTGTGTAGATCCGATGCTTTCTGAAGATGATTTAAATAAGATTTCTGAAAAAATAGAATTTTTTGCATGGAAAGAAAAAAAAGAAAAGCCGCAAAAGAACAATGTAAATGTATATGAGGCAACATTGATCACAAATGAGATCAACTCTATCATCAAAGGATTTTGTTTTAGATATTTACCAGAAAATATTTCATTTACAGAAGCACTTTTGAAGATTAGTGATCATTTTACTGAAGATACGAACAAAAAAGAACAATTATATAAAGATTTTTCCGAGAGAGAAGCATTGTCAACGCAGGTGATCGAGGAATTTGGAATAGTCTTCTTACATGCGAGAACAGCTGTGATTGAACAATCACAATTCATTGTAGTACTTCCAGAAGGAGATCATTTCAAAGATTCATACTTTAAAAAGACAAGGGCGATCATTGTCATGTTGATTCCAGAAGATGATGAAAGAAGAACACTTGCAGTTTCAAGCATCAGTAATGAAATGTTTGAAGATGAAGAATTCTTGGAAGAAATAAAGCGTGGACAAGAAGAAATCGTATTTCCAAAAATCAAAAATATTTTGGAAGATTATTTTAATGAGTATTTAAGAAGTGTGTATAACAGGGAGGGATAAGAATGTTAAGTGAGTTAATCGGAGAAAGAATCGCTTTTAAAGATATGATGAACAGTTGGGAAGAAGCGATCAAAGTGGCAGCGGGACCATTGTTGAAAGAAGGATTTATCAAACAGGAATATATGGATGCGATGATCCAGAATGTCCACGTAAATGGGGCATATATGATCATTGTTCCAGGGTTTGCTATGCCACATGCAAGACCAGAATGTGGAGCAGTTAAGACAGGGATGTCTATCTTGCATTTAAAAGAACCTGTTGAATTTCCAGAAGAACAGAAAGTGCAAGTTTTATTAGCATTAGCGGCTGCAGATGCAAATGTACATTTAGATGCTATGGCAGATCTTGCAGAAATTTTAATTGATGATGACAAGATGGAACGATTATTTGGTGCAAAAGAGGCATCACAGATCAGAGAAGTATTTGAGTAGTGTAATTTATAAAGGTATTTAAGGTGTCCGGAAACCTTGTATACGCAGAAATGATCGATCAAAAAATAAATAAGAAAATAAGAAAAGAGTGACCAATTTTGGGTCAGGAGGTAATTTATGAAGCAAAAAAGTTTAAGAGCTAGAATGCAGGCGTTTGGTGGATTTCTGACAGCAATGGTAATTCCGAACATGGGGGCATTTATTGCATGGGGATTTTTAACAGCATTATTTATTGATACAGGATGGATGCCAAACAAGGCATTTTCTCAGATCGTATCTCCAATGTCAAAATATTTATTGCCAATGTTAATTTCTTTCATGGGAGGTAAATTAGTTGGCGGTGATCGTGGAGGGGTAGCAGGAACAATAGGGACGATTGGATTGATCATCGGAGCAGATATTCCAATGTTCCTTGGAGCGATGATCATGGGACCATTAAGTGCGTGGGTGATCAAAAAATTTGATGAATTTATTGAAGATAAAGCACCAGCAGGATTTGAAATGATCATCAATAATTTCTCACTTGGAATTATCGGGCTGATCTTATGTTTATTATCATATTCATTTATCGGACCAGCAATTGTACAGGCAAATAATTTTTTGACGACAGTGATTCAGGCAATTGTAAAAACAGGAGCATTACCAGCATTAGCGATTTTAAATGAACCAGCAAAAGTATTATTTTTAAATAACGTAATCGATCAAGGAATTTATTATCCATTAGGAATGCAGCAGTCGTTAGCAGTTGGGAAGTCTATTTTCTTTATGGTAGCATCAAACCCAGGGGCAGGACTTGGATTATTATTAGCATATTCTGTTTTTGGGAAAGGACAGGCAAAGAAAACAGCACCGGGAGCGATCATTATTCACTTCTTCGGTGGAATTCATGAGATTTACTTTCCATATGTATTAATGAAACCAATCACAATTCTTGGAATGATCGCAGGATCAGCCAGTGGTATCGTTACATTTAGTTTATTTAATGTCGGACTGGTTGCAGGACCAAGTCCAGGATCTATTTTCTCTTATCTTGCATTAACACCAAAAGGAAATTTTGTTGGAGTGATCGCAGGAGTTTTTGTAGCGACAGTGGTGAGTTTTGTCATAAATGGATTACTGATCAGAGCATCAAAAGATGTGGATGATGAAGAACTGATGAAATCTCAGGAAAAATCCAAAGCTATGAAACAAGAAGGAAAAGACATTTTAGAAGGAGCAAAAGAACAGGTAACAGCTTCTACAGAAGATATCAATAAAGTTGTATTTGCTTGTGATGCAGGACTTGGAAGCAGCGCAATGGGGGCGACTTCTTTCAGAAAAAGACTTGAAAAAGCAGGAATTAAGATGGATGTGAAGAACTATGCTATTGAAAAAGTGCCTCAAGATGTTAATGTTATTGTTACACATGAGAATCTTCTGGAAAGAGCAGAGGCAGCAAATCCAGGAATCCGTATTGTAACAATTCAAAATTTCTTGAAGGACCAGAATATTGAAGATCTCTATGAAGAAATTGTTCAAAAAAAACAGAAATAATACATGAAAATTAGTCAATACTCAGAACTTGCAACCCACGTATAAATAGAGTATAATAAACTAGATGTGAAAAAGTTAACGAATTATATGGAGGACAAACTATGTTTAAACATTTCTGTACCAGTAGCTCTTCACTTAGACCACGGTTCTTATGAAGGATGCTACAAATGTATCGAAGCTGGATTCTCTTCTATCATGTTTGATGGATCTCACTATCCAATCGAAGAAAACATTGAAAAAACAAAAGAACTTGTAAAAGTTGCAAAAGGAAAAGGAATGTCTGTCGAAGCTGAAGTTGGATCTATCGGTGGAGAAGAAGATGGAGTTATCGGTAGAGGTGAATGCGCAGATCCTAAAGAATGCAAATCAGTTGCAGATCTTGGAGTAACAATGCTTGCAGCAGGAATCGGAAACATCCACGGAAAATACCCAGAAAACTGGGAAGGATTAAGCTTCGAAACATTAGATGCAATTCAGCAGTTAACAGGAGATATGCCATTAGTATTACATGGTGGTACAGGAATCCCTGATGATATGATCAAAAAAGCAATCTCTCTTGGAGTAGCTAAGATCAACGTTAACACAGAATGCCAGCTTGCATTTGCTGACGCTACACGTAAATATATCGAAGCAGGAAAAGACCTTGAAGGAAAAGGTTTCGACCCTCGTAAATTATTAGCACCAGGTGCTGAAGCTATCAAAGATATGGTAATCACAAAGATCAAATTATTCGGATCTGAAGGAAAAGCTGACGAATAAGATTTATCATTTCTTGATGAAATTGAATATTGATAATGTAAATGTCGATAATGTAAGAACTCCACAGCGTATGCTGTGGAGTTCTTTATTAATCTTCAGTTTTATCAGGCGAGATGTAGATTTTGTAGATTTCTTCAGTTGCTAGATTGATATTTTGTGAAACACATTCATAAAGTGATTGAATAGTATCAGGTTCTTCTTCTAACTCATCAGCAATTTGAATTAAGGTTTTTGATTTTTGAATTTTCTTTTTCATCTGTTGAATTAATGTTATAGTTTGTCCCTCAGTACGTCCCTCAGCTCGTCCCTCAGCCAATCCTTCAGCACGTGCTTTTCGCTTCTCAAGAATCTTTTCTTCCCATTCCTGCATATATTTCACTCCAATCTCTTCGCTAGATTTTACAATATTTACATGATTTTTAATTTGCTGAAGGCGTGAAGTAGAGCAAGATATTTCTTCAGTAGTATGTTCCATATAGTAAAGAAGCTCCTTTAATTCAGGACTAATATCTTCTGAATTTTTACCATGCGTATTTAGAAAAATTCGCGTAGCACCATCTTCTAATGGCTGACCAGTTTCAGCACAAGTCATTTGAAAAGTATATTGATATAATCCTCTTCCAAACAGATCGAAAGGTGCAATGATAATAGAATAACAGTCTTTCATATTCGAAAAATCTACTTCTCCAGGATCTAATAATTTGGAGTCAATCAGAGCCTGATAAAAACGACTTCTATGAGGAAGATTTTTCGTATTTTCTTTTTGAGCTTCTACATTATAAACAGCATCGGTTTCATCCTCTGCCCATACGTCAAGTCGCACCTGTCGTTTTAGAGGCGAAGTACGACTTTCGTGTTCAGATTGTGGACGGCCTTTGATGGAGATATCTTCTCCAAGAATAATAGATAATATATTCTCAAATGTCTTAGGATCTTCCATAACTTCAGCAAATAAAAAGCGGTCAAGTAAAGTTAAATCTTGCAGCGATTTTTTATTTTTACTCATAAGTTTCTCCTTTCATTGTATAAAAAAATACAGATAGTGGCAAGCACTGTTAGATAAGAAAATAAATTAATTGATACATAAACTCATGATATGATAAATATTTGATTGGGAAACAGATGAAAGAAGAAATCTCAACATACTGTAAAATATTTACATGGAATATATTAACAATTATAAATATAAATGTCAATACAAAAAGATAGACAATTAATTACGTACCAGATATACTAAAAATATCTTTTGAATAAAGATATGAAAAAATATGAAAAAGAGGGAGAGGAGGGAAAATATGCAAACGATCAAAAAACAATGGTTCACATTACTCCTAATGATCATTCAGGCAGTTATGATCATCTTTATACAGCCAGAGATAGGATCTGTAAGTTTATGTAACCTTATGTTTATTGCAATTTTTGCAGATGACGAGAGAAATGTATTCTTAAAACTTGCTTGGGAAGATAAGTTTTACTTTTATGTGCAATGCATTGTCATGTATTTGATGACGCTGATCTTTGGACTTATCCTTGCACTGGATCATGGTTCAGGATCTATTACAGTAACAACGAAGGCATTTAATGCATTGCAGATGATCAATATTATCCTAAGGTTTATTATGACATATGGACTGATTGCACAAGAAGAAGACCGAAGAAAATTATATTTTCACAGTGTGCTAATGTTGGTATTCTTTGTTCTTACAGCAATTGCATATAGCTAGATTTTACATAAGATCATAAGGAGAGTGGAATGAAACAAAATAAAAAAACAGTCATGATCATTGGATGTATCATAACAATCTGTACATTCATAGCAGCAGTTTTGATCGGCTGGAATCATATGGTCAAGATCACAAAAGGACCAAAGAATGAAAAAGAGATCGGATATTATCAATGGAATCATGATCAAATGGATTCATTTTTAGATATTACAACATTTACATATCACGGAGACCGTTATGAGACAGCTGATGGCGGTGGAGATGGAGCCATGAGTTTTGGTTATCTGGAAGCTTCTATGAAAGGCAGAAAACCAGCATTTTGGCTGAAAGAAACGATGAATCAGACAGACAAAAAGATTGTCAAAACCATTTCTTGGTGGAAAGCTGCAGCAGAACCTGTCTATGCACTTTCATCAAACAGTGGCTGTGATATGGTCTTTCTTGATCCAAGTGATAAAGCCATGATGCAGACGGTATTTTGGAAAGTAAAAGACAGACAGAAGCTGGAAGCGTATTATACAAATTTTGATAATTACAATTTTAAACTTACAGAGTCCAAAACAAATGAACGAAAGACGATTTCATCAAAAGAAGCGAAACAGTATGCCAGATTGCAGCAGATTCGAAAAGATGCTCAAAATGTTAAAAAACAATATACCATTTATGGAGAAAGCAAAGATCATATCGCATATGTCGAATTTGATATCATGACAGTTGGTGGGAAACAATATCTAGGAAAAGACGAAGAGTGGTAGGAAAACTCAAGAAAAATTCTCAGAATGTCAAGGAAACCTTGACATTCTTTTTTAATTCGACTATAGTAGTCCTAGATAGGAACACGAGGTGAAAGTGATGGATAATGTAGAGCGTCTGATGGAATTGCTGATCGCGGAACTTCCGAGTAAACGCAAGAACGAAGGCGGATATCTGACGATCAAAGGCGAAGAACATATTTGCGATAAGATTATTGATATGCTGCTTTGTGCAGAAGAGCGTGCGTATATCTCTGTATACAATGAACGACTGGAGATGTTTCGGGAATACTTAGAGAAGATGGTAAGTGAAGGAAAGAAAGTCGTGATCATAACGAATGAACCATTTGATTTACAAGGAGCAACTGTTTATCTGACAGAATGTAAGAAAGAACAGATCCGATTGATCACGGATTCCAAAGACGTTTTAACAGGCGCGATCACAAATCGTTACGAAGCAACCAGCCTGTATTCCAGTAACAATAATCTGGTGGAAGTATTTAAAGATGCACTGGCCAATGAAATACAACTATTAAAAATGAAATAAATATACAAAAAGTATAGAAGAAAGGAACCAAACACCATGGCAAAAGTACCATTTGTAACAAAAGAACAGTTAGATGAGATCGTAAAAAAATATCCAACACCATTTCATTTATATGATGAAAAAGGAATCCGTGAAACAGCAAGAGGATTATACAAAGCATTTTCATGGAATAAAGGATTTAAAGAATATTTTGCAGTGAAAGCTACACCAAATCCAACAATCTTAAAGATTTTAAAAGAAGAAGGATGCGGAACAGACTGCTCATCTTTAACAGAACTTATGATGTCAGATCGTTGTGGATTCGATGGAAGCGAGATCATGTTCTCTTCTAACGATACACCAGCAGAAGAATTTATTCTGGCAAAACAGTTAGGTGCAACGATCAACTTAGATGACATTACACATATCGAATTCTTAAAAGAATGTGCCGGAATCCCAGAAAAGATTTCCTGCCGTTA
>PPYF01386272.1_pt1 | contig 10597 bp, 23 predicted proteins | sample 1559871 | NCBI WGS metagenome assembly PPYF01 (sample SAMN08240021, study PRJNA423297) | Human gut metagenome, whole genome shotgun sequencing project.
CCGTCATGATGAGGCACCCGATGAGCCTGCCGATCAGCCTTCCAATCTCGTCCATTCAATCCTCCAATCTCACCCGCACGCCATGCGCACGAGAACGGTCAGAACCACGGCGAGCGCCCATGCGGACCTCGCCGCCCACGCCAGCAGCGCGGTGAGCGCCGCCAGCGGCATCAGCCACAGAACATGGCGCACGCTTCCTCCCGCATGTCCTTGTAGTGTTCGACGATCCAGTCTCGCGCCCACTTCGCAGCCTCCCATGCCGCCATCGGCTCCTTCGCCTCCTGAGCGCTGAAAGCCTCCTCGAACTCAAGCTCGCAGATGCCGTAGTCGCAGCATCCCTCTATGCAGTGGGCGCAATCTCCGCAAGCCGGCTCGTCCACCTGGTTCCACGGCGCGTTCGGGTCTCCATCGAAGCAGCCGGGCGGCAGGTTCCACCCGCTGCCCGGCTCGTAGTAGGCCATGCTCACGAGGCATCACCACGGCACGGTAGGTCGTACCCGATGATCTCAAGGTCGTAGGCCGCAGCTGCTGCTCGCTCGACCTTGCAGCCCCGTGCGTTCTCCCAGCCATCGCATAGGTACACAGCGTCGCACTCGGCCATCTTGCCAAGGCTTTGGCTCAGGTAGTACAGCGACACGTTCACCACCTTGGGCGGCATCGCGAGGCCGTCCTTGAAGTACGTGTCCACGACCTCGTATCCGCGCCGCTCAAGCTCTGCGACCGCCTTCGCGCGGGCCTCAATTATCTGCTCCTCGCCAAGCCCGTTCATGGGCTGGACGATCATCGCCTTCTTCATTTTTGCTCCTCTCGTACGTTGCTATAGTCGGTTTCGTCGCGGCACTTTTCGCAGACCTCGCCGACACGCTTCTTGTTGTCCTTCCGAAATTCGCGCGGGTAGCACGTGAAAAACGGGTTGCAGTGCGTTTTGCCGCACCTCGCGCACGTCCATTTATACGGGTCGCAGCTCATGCGATCTCACCCGCCTCGGCCATGGCGATCCTCTCGCCGATCCACCGCATCACGGGGACGGCCATGCTGTTGCCAATCGCCTTGTATCGCGGGCCGTCCGGGCACTCCTCTGCGGGCTTGCCGCGATAGGGTATCTTCGTCCAATCATCGGGGAAGCCTTGCAGCCGCTCGCACTCGCGCGGCGTGAGCCTTCGCACAACCATGCCTCCTCCTTCCTCGCTGAAAATCGTCTGGGTGTTGCTGGTGGAGAGGGTGAGCGGCACTTCGTCGCTCACCAGCGCTCCTTTGCCCCCCGCCCGCGCATCCGCAGCGGACGAGCAGCGTGCAGGCGCTCACAGGCACACCGACGGCGCGTTGCCGCCAACCTTGAGCGTGCCAACCATGTCGTATCCGATCGCCGTGTTGGCGTTGAGGTCGACCATCGTTATCGGCTCGTCGATGGGGTAGACGGCGGGGTTGTGCCAATCGGCGGTGAGCGTGGGGGGCTGCTCCGGTTCCGCGCCTACTCCTCCCGCGCCTGCTCCCTGGTGGTACTTGAAGCCTGCGCTGCGAGGGCTTCTTCCAGCCTCTTCGGCAAGGCTCGCCCTCTTTTCCGCGCTCGATTCAAGATCCCCTCGCATGCTCTCCGGCTCAATGAGTACGCCGACGGGGGGGCAGGCTCCAAGATGTCCGACAAGAAAGAGACGGCGGCGTCTTTGGGCCACTCCGAAGAACTGCGCATCGAGTATGCGCCACGCCAGGCCGTACCCGAGCTTGTCCATTTCGGACAGGAGCTGTCGGAAAGCCTCCCCATTCTCGCTTGAGAGCGCTCCCGGGACGTTTTCCCAAAGAAACCATCGAGGACGTATCTCACGTACCGCCCGAATGTACTCGAACATGAGTCCTGACTCACCTTGCAACCCCTCCCGTTTGCCCGCGATCGAGAAGGATTGGCATGGGCTTCCGCCCACCACCAGATCCACCTTGTTGCGGTATTTCTTCCAATTGGCCTTTGTCACGTCGCCGACGTTCGGCACCTCGGGGTACCGCTCGGCAAGCACGGCGCTGGGGAACTCGTCGAACTCGGCGAAGCACACAGGCTCCCAGCCCAGCGGCTCCCATGCCACGGTCGCGGCCTCTATGCCGCTGAAAAGCGAGACGTACTTCATTGGTGCGCCCCCAATGCTTGCTCGACGAGCATGAAGAAGCGGCGCTCGGCGCTGTCCGACGGGTTGCGCTTGCGCATGTCGGCAATCTTCAGCAGCTCGTCTTCCTCGTAATGGGTGGCGTCCCAATCGACCTCGGGCCAGTCGTAGCAGGAGCAGTGCCAGCCCTCCAGCAAGATATAGCCTTTGTCGTAATAGTCGTTGATTCCATCGCCGGCGTAGATCAACATGTAGCGCTCTTCGCTGTAATAGGGCTCGCTTTGAGCCGCGCAGATGATGCGCCACGGCTCGATAGTTTTCGGCGCCTCGATGGTCTTCATGACTCGTCACCGTCCTCGGCCTTCGGCGGTTTCTGCTCGAATCGGCACCACCTGGTTCCGCGCACGTCTGTTGCAACGAAATTGTCGTAGCGCTCGCAGCACGTGCGCTCCACGTGGTCGAGGTATGCCCCGCTGTCGCACAAGATGGTCACGCTGTTGAAGGCCTTGAAGCGCGAGTGCACGCATTGGGTGCACGGCGGTGTCTTGGCCTTCCTAATCTCCCTGATCGGGTTTTTGAACTTCATCGTAGGCGCCTCGTTCCTCTTCGCTTGCTAATCGGTAGCTGTTCCGTCCCATGCATCCCGCCGCCTCGATGACGACGGCCCTCTCGAAGCACTCGTCGCAGAGGTCAATCGTCTCTTCTTTAACGTAGGGAGTGCACGGCCTTCCTTCGTTCTGCTCGGTCGTCCACCTCACAGGGAGGGTGATGGAATGGGCTCGTTCGATCTCTCTTCCGCACACGTCGCACTTGAACGTGTCGGGATGCTTAATCGTCGCCATCGGAACCTCCGCAGGCGATGATGATCCCCGCCGTGATGGTCTGCACCATGTAGGCCAGCTCCTCGGCGGCGGGCGTGTCCTCCCCGATGCTGGCAAGCATGTCACACGCCGCATGCGTCGTCTCGTGGGCGGCGAGCGCGTACAGGTCCGGGCCCTCACCTTGCGGCTGATCCACACCACGCATCCCTTGCCCGGAATGCAGCTGGTGAGGCCGTCCTTGCCCTTGGTGTCTCCCGGCTCTTCGCCCATCCTGCGCACAGCCTCTCGGTACTCGCGCTTGCTGGTGGTGACCCAAAGCGGGTTGAACGGCATGATCAGCGGCTCAATCTCGGTAGCCATCGCGTTCCTCCTCACCGCCCACCCCCACGCAGCCGGGGAACCGGCCCCGCAGGTCGAGCACGGTCCCGTCTTCCAGCAGCGCGAAGCACTGGTAGCTGTCGTCGGTCAGCGACTCGACGATCGAAAGCGCCTCGGCCTCGTCTTCGGTCTTGGCGAGCAGGATGCCCTGGCGGTAGGCGCTCGCGTAGCTCTGGCAAAGCGAGCGCTCGTAAATGCGTATCATTCCTGGCCCGCCTTCCACTCGTTGACCAGTTCGTCGTACTCCTCTCGGAACTCAGGCTCGAAGTAGGTGATGAACTCGCTCTTGGTCATGCCGCAGCGCAGGCTTGAGTAGCCGACGTGCTCGATGCACCAGTCAGAGAACGGGATGATCTTGCCGCCGTCGTCCACGCTCGTGCTGTAGCTGGTGCCGTCGCGGTAGAGCTTACGGCGGCCCTCCTTGCGGATGGCCTGCTCGACCTTCGAGGCATCGCGCTCGCCGCTCTCCATAAGCTTGCCGCGCAGCTCCTCTGCCTCGTCCTGCGCCTGCTCAAGCTTGCCGCGCAGCCAATCGCGCTCAGCCCGCGCCTGCTCCAACTGATCGAGCACGTACTGCTCGCATGTCTTGATCTCCATGGGTCATATCCCTTCTCGTATCATCTCGTTGCCGTCACGGTCTGTGATCAGCCAATATCCGTATTCGTAGAGGCCAGGGCTGTGCGGCTCGTAGACCTGCAACAGCTGGCCCGTCCACCAGGCCTCCTCGTAGACCGGATGCCGCCAGCGCCACTCGGCCTTGAGCCGCGCCCCGCCGTGGAACTTGTCGTGGCACCCGGTCGTCCCGCTGCCGCAGAGGCGGAACAGCGGGCTTCGCAAGTCCCAGGCGCCGCACGGCGTGACCAGGCGGAACGTCTCGCCCCAAGACCGGTGCGCCACGTGGTGCACGCTTCCTGCTCGCCTGCCGCAGACGCAGCACCGGGGCAAAAGCGCCTCGTAGGCCTTTCCGTGGGTGTAGTGCGCCCCCAGGTGAGGCTTGCCGTAAAGCTCGGCGCGCTCCTTCGGCCGGCCGCGCAGCTGGCTCGCCTGCAGGATCATGCGAGCCTCCCGTCCGGGCCGTCGAACTCGACCACCCTTGCCCCGTGGCGCAGCCGCGACACGATGGCCTTGGCCGTGTCGGCGTCGCCCTGCTCGGCGAGCCTGCGCACGAGGTCGCTGGGCCTGTACTGCGTGGTGACCAGCGTGGGGCGCATCGCCGAGTAGCGCTGGTCGATGAGCTGGAACAGGCTGTCGAGCACGAAGCCCGTGGGCCTGCGCTTGCCCAGGTCGTCGATGAGCAGGTAGCCCGCTTCGGCATAGCGCTTCAAGGGGTCACCGCCGTCGTGGAAGCTGCGCTGAATCTCGTCGAGCACGCGGTACATCGGCACCATGAGCGGCGACTTGCCTCGGTCGTGCAGGCGCATGGCCACGGCTGCGGCGCAGGTCGTCTTGCGGGTGCCGACGTCGCCCCACAGGTAGAGCCATTGGCCGCCCTCCATGGCAAGCGCAAGCTCGTCGGCCATGGGGTGGTCAAGCCCCAGGTAGCGCTCGGGCACGCCGCGGCGCACAAGCGAGCGCCTGCGCTTCTCGGCGACGGCCTTCTCGGCCTCAGCCTGCTCTTGCGCCGCTATGGCAGTGCGCTCGGCGACGGCCCCTTCGCAGCCGCACGACTCGTAGCCGCAGAACAGGCGCTTGAGGCCCAGCTGGGCGTACCGCGCGTTGAGCACGGCCCCGCAATGCGGGCACTCAGTCGTACTGGGAAAAGTCGTCACCTTCGCTCACCTCCTTCTTCGTCTCGCGTATCGGCTTCGAGGTGCGCACCCAGTTGCGCACGGAGGCCTTCCAATCCTTCATTCGCGATTTGCCGACCATCCAGCCCTTCTGGGCGTAGAAGTCGACGAACCGCTCTGGGTCGAAGTCGGTCGAGACGAGGTCGATGCTCTTGGACGCCGCATAGGCGGCTGCGTACTCGGCTACCTCTTCGGGAGAGGGGGCGCGGAAACGCGCCGCACTCGCTTTTCCCTCTTCCTTAATTCCTCTTCCTACTTCCTCTTCCTCTTCGCTTGGCCGTTTGCTTTCGGCCTTGCTTGCATCGCTGCTTGACGTTTTGCTTCCGCTTTTGCTTTGCGGTTTGCTTCCCGTTTCGCTTGGCCGTTTGCTTTCGGCCTTGCTTGCATCGCTGCTTGATGATTTGCCGCCGTTGCCTCCCGCCACGATGCGCGAGCGGGAGGTTTCCATGACGGGCCGTATCGCCGTCAGCACGGCTTCCTGGGTGTCCGTGCGCGGCTCTGGCTCCTCGCCCGTGCGCAGGTAGCGGGCGATCATGCCGATAAGCTCGTCGCCCTCCCTGCGGTTGCGAAGCCTCAGCGGCCCGTCTATGAGCGAGTCCAGGACTTGCATGCCGTCGTCACCCCTAAAAGGGGATGTCCTCGTCGTGCACGTCCATCGACTGCTGCACGGGCTGCTGGAGCGCTTGCTGCGGGGCCTGCGGTGCCTGCTGGCGCGGCTGCGGGGCTGCGGGCGGGTTCTGGTACGCCTGCTGGGCGTTCCACTGCTGGGGCGCTTGCTGCGGGGCGGGCTGCGGTTGGTAGGCCTGCTGGGGCGCATAGGCCTGCGGCTGGTAGCCCTGCGGCGCGTGCTGCTGCGGCTGCTGGGCGTTGGCGTTCTGGCTCAGCAGTTCCACCTCGTCGGGGATGATCTCGATTTTCGAGCGCCTGCCGCCGCCGTTCTTGTCTTCCCATGAGCTGTAGCGCAGCTTGCCTTCGATGGCGACTTTCATGCCCTTTCGCAGGATGCGGCTCAGGGCCTCGGCGCGGTTGCCGAACATCGTGCAGTCCACGAAGTTCGGGTAGTCCTCCCACTGGCTCGTCTGCTGGTTCTTGCGTCGGTCGTTCACCGCCACGCCGAAACCGAGGACGGCCATGCCGCCCGCCGTGCTGCGAAGCTCGGGGTCTCGCGTCAGGTTGCCCGACACGACCACTCTGTTGATGCTCATCTGTATGTCTCCTCTCCGCCGCTCGTCCATGTCCTCTGGATGTCGGCGTCTACTGTCTTGATTCGCAGCTTCAGCGCCATGATTGCCTCGCTCGATGCCTTGTAGAGGGCTTCGGCGCAGTCGCGCAGCTGCTTCTTCTCGGCTATGTCGGGGCGTCCCCGGCACAGGTCGCTTATCACGGTGACCGGCGTGCCCTTGGAACGCTCCTCCAAGATGGCTATGCGCAGCGCCTTGCGGTACTCGGCCTCGTTCTCGGCGTACTGCTGGCCAGTCCTGCGAAGGGCCTCAAGCTCCTGCATGAGCTGGTCGAAAAGCTGCTCGCGCTCTCCGTACATGTCTTGCATGGCCTACAAGACCGTCCACGTCGGGGTCGCGCAGCAACCGGGGTTCTGGATGAACTGCTCGTACTGCTCGCGGCTGTTGAAGCGGTAGGCGGTGCCGCAGGCCTTGCACTTGGCGTCGAACGGCCCCTGCACGGGCGGCTCCTTCTCGGGCTTTTCCACGCCGTTCAGGGAGTCCGGGTCGCTCGTGCCGTCGATGTCGAACATGCCGCAGAGCGCGTACTTGCGCGCGTAGCTCGACGCCGAGCCGGTGAGCTGCGTCTCGCTCATGCCCTTCTGGGCGAGCGGCTCGCGGGCGTAGGCGCAAATGACGATCTCGCCGGGCGTGCCGTCCTCGAACTTCACGAGGCAGGTGGCCTTCACGTAGAAGCGGTCGCCCACCTGCTCGATGGAGTCGTTGAGGGTGAAGAACACGCCCGCGTCACGGCAAGGCTCCTTGAGCGCGGCAACGATGTCCTCCATCGAGCGGTAGTAGTAGTTGCCGTGCGCGTTGTACCGCGCCTTCGGCACGACCACGGAGCGCTGAACCTGCGCCACCGCCTGGTCGATTGTCATGTGCTTGTCGTCTGCCATTCGATGCTCCTAACGGATCGTGCGCTCGTAGACCTGCTGCAGGGTGCCGCGCTTGAACACGCCGCTCACGCCGATGCTCCCGCAGAAGCGCCCGATGGCCTGCATCTGGTCGGTCGTGGCGGAGTCGATGAGCATCACGCAGGGGGTTGCGGGGCCACTCGACACGGGCGCCGGCGAGGCAACTGGTGCGGGCGCGGGCGCCGGTGCGGCAATGGGCGCGGGGCCGATAGGCTCGTCGCCGATCTCCTGCATGGGGCTTCCGCCCGGATACCAGTTGCCGGCGGGTTCGGGCGCGGCCTCCGGCTCTGGTTCAGGTTCCATGGCGGCTTTCAGCTCGGCAATGCGCGCGGCCTCTTCTGCCGCCTTGCGGGCCGCTGTGAGCGCTGCGCCCAGGTCGAGGGTCGCGAACAGCTCGCGCTCGGCCTCGGCATAGAAAGGCTCGCCCTCGAACTGCGACTTGAGCGTTTCCCAGTCGCCCGCCAGCTTGGAGACCTTCGCCTCAAGCGCCTCGTAAGCCTTGATCTCGCCGAAGGTCTTGTTGAGCCACTGCGGCTCATGCAGGCGCTCGTAGGGGACGACCGGCGCGAGCAGTCCCGCGAACGTCTCGTAATGCTCCTTGAGCTTGGCCATTGCGCGGGACTTGCGGTCCTCCTCGGCCTGGTCGAGCTGCGCCTTGATGCCGTCCGATGCGCCGTCGATGATGGCCGTAATCTGCTTGCAGCGCCTCTCGAATGCGTCGAGCGGCTTGTTGTACTCGCGCTTCACGGCCTTGCGGCGTTCGTCGATCTCCTTCTTGATGCCGTTGAGGTAGCTGCGGTCGTGCTTGGCATCCTTGATGGCCTGGGCGCTCGTGAGGTCGTAGGTGGCGCCCTCGTAGTCGGCGACGACCTTTTTCACGTGGGCCTCCAACGCGTCCATGTTCGAAGCGATGGTGGCCTCGGTGTACGTGACCTCAAGCGTGGTGGCCTCGGCTTCGATGACCTCGGCCTCGACCTGCTGCGGTTCGGTTTCCTTAGCCATAGATCTCGCCCGTCTCGTCGTCGAAGTCCATGGCCTGCTGCTGCTCGGCCACGGTGAGCAAAACCGTCTTGCCGCTCTGCTTGATGATGCGGAAGGCGTCGGCGTTGTCGGTCAGGATCTCGAATTGCAGGGCCGCCATGCTTCCCCTCACGGTGGCCTGCTTGAACTGCGCCTGGATGGTCACTTCGTTGATCATGTCGTTACCTCCTATTTGATGCCGAGGACGGCGGCAAGGAACGCGCGACCGAACTCGATCTTCCTCGCTGACGGGCTTGATCTTGTCGGCGATTAACTCGCGGCTCTTGGCGATGCACTTCTCGTCGATCCTGGAAAGCCCGGCCTCGCAAAGCGCGATCATCACGTGGTAGGCGTTTGCCGCAGTCTCGCCGTCGTTGTTGTCAGGATGCGTGGCGTCGAACATGAGGTTGTTCGCGATGCAGGCGGCGTGGTCGAGCACTGCTTTGTGGAACTTGGTCCCGTGGAAGTCCTCAAAGCCGTTCTCTTCGAAGTATTTGGCGTTCATTTCTTCTCCTCCACGTACTCCTCGACGAAGTACCCGATGTAGATGTCTATGCGCGGCTGTGTGCCGTATGGGCTTCTTGGCCGCTTGGTGACGGCTCCCGTATCGACCTGCGAATCGTCCTTGAAGGCGATCCCGTTGAGCGCGTCGCAGGCGAGCTTGCCCAGGTTGTCCCAGTCGGGCTTGCCGAGGTCGGCGCGGCCCTCCCAGTACTTGGGGTTGCTCTTCGCGAGCGGCCTGGTGGTCGAGATCCGCATCGCAACCGGGCCGTCGTGGTCGGCGAATGTCTCGCCGTATGCCGCGCGGAACGCGTCCTTGATGGCCTTCTCGGCCTTGAGCGTCTTGGTCGGCGTGTAGGTGCGGTGGTTGCGGTAGTCAGTCATAGGGCGCTGTTTTCCGACAAGCTGGGCGGGGTGCATGGTGATGTGCGCCGTGGCCGCAAGGGTGCGCTGCCAGCTCATTCGGAAAACCCATCGCTCTGGCTGCGGTGCTTGTTGAAGGCTCCGCGCAGCTCTGGGTATCGCGCCTCCATGATTCGGGCAAGGGCGGGGGCTATGCCGTTCTTGCAGCCGACGTGCAGCTCGTTGCGCACCATGTTCACCAGGTAGTTGATCGACACGTAGCCCTTGCGGTTGAGGCGCATGGCCTGCTCGACCATGAAGCTACACGCGCCGGGATTCTCGTCTATCCACTTGCGGGCCTCCCGGAAGTCCTGCTCGCCGTCCGCGCCGAGGCCGAATATCTCGAGCTGGTTGCTCATCGGCTTCTGGCGGTACCTCTCGTCGTTACGCATTGAGCACCGCCATGGTTCCCACGGCGCGTTGGGCGTCGGCCACGGCCTGGTCCATAGTGGGGATGACCCAGAGCCAGAGCACGGCGAGGAAGATCATGAGGGCCGCGAGGAAGCCGACCATGACACCCGCCCTGAACGCATCGGAGTCGAGCTGCTCGCGGACGGTCGGTCGATATGGCTTGGGTGCTATGATGGTCTGAGCCTCATGTCTGGGGCTGTTTCGGCGAGTGCTCACAAGTTGGTAGCTGGGGGCGCTCGCTTCTTTGTATGTGTACATCTTGTGTTCCCTTCTGATGTTTCCGCAGGCCAGGGCTAGGGTGCTTTTTAGGGTCTTTATTTTTGGGACTTTTTCGCGCGGCTCTTGGCGCTGTAGCACCTCTGCCGCTCGCGGTCGTTCCGCTTGGACCTCGCAGCCTCCTCGCGCATCGCGCTGGCCTGCTCCCTGAGGTCTGCCACGTGGCCCTCCTTCGTGCACTCCGCGCACCAGCCGTTCGCCTTATTCAGCGGCTTGAATGTCATGCGCCCGCACTTGGGGCACATCCAGCGCTGCCGGAGCGATATGCCGCACTTCCTCGCCTGGAGCTTCACGGCCTCGGTAGTCCTCCCGAGCGCCTTGGCTATCTCCTTGGCGCCGTCGCCGGCGTGCTCCCTCAGGTACCGGATCTCACGTGTCGACCATGGCCTCACTGTCTCTTGCTCCCCTCCTTCCTCTCCCATTCCCGGTGCGCCGCCCGAAGCGTCGAGCATATGGTGTCGAGCGCTATCTCGCGCGGGGTCTTGGGCTTGTTCTCCTGCTGCTTGGCCTCGCTGGCCATTTAGACCGCAGTCATAGCGTTTACGGCTCGCTCATCGCACATGTCGAGCAGGTAGCTGGCGTTACAGCCATAGAATCGGCATGCACGGTAGATAAAGTCTCCTGGCATGCTTCTTGGGTCGTTCTCGTATTTCGCAAGCGTTTTGGGAGATACGGCGAGCTTTGAAGCCGCCTCCGCTTGCTTCAGTCCGAGACGCGTACGCTCAGATGCTAGGTTCCTCATTGGTACTTCCTCCTATCAACTATGCATCT
>PPYF01526327.1_pt1 | contig 10595 bp, 10 predicted proteins | sample 1559871 | NCBI WGS metagenome assembly PPYF01 (sample SAMN08240021, study PRJNA423297) | Human gut metagenome, whole genome shotgun sequencing project.
GGTTATATTCAAAAATAAAGAGAAGCGTCCAATTATGATTCATAAACCACATCCTGGAAATATCATAAAAGGTTATGCTATGAAACAAATATATAATGACTTGAAAGAAGAAGGATTAATTAAATAAAGGAGAACGATATGAATACACTAACTTACAAAAGCTATATTGGCTCGGTCTACTTCAGTGAAAAAGACGGCGTTTTCTTTGGAAAAATAGAAGGAATCAATGGACTCGTCAACTTTGAAGGAGAAAGTGTAAAAGAACTGACAGAAGCCTTCCATGAAGCTGTAGATGACTATTTGGAGTATTGTAAAGCAGAAGGTATTGAACCACGGAAAAGTTATTCCGGTTCACTGAATATTCGTATTACTCCGGAAATACATAGCCAAATTGCTACATTAGCCAAACAAACCGGGGTTTCTATCAATGCTTTTATTAAAAGAGCTCTGGAAAATCAAATAGCAACTATGTTATAAGAAAAGCACTGTCACGTAGTAAGTTTAACTCACGTGACAGTGCTTTTTTACTAAACCACGGCAGGTGGAGCTACCACCTCTCCTCTTATTTGAAATCATCCAATACATCTTTCAGTTCTTCCACTGTCAGTTCTCCTACCTGCCGCCAAAGCTCATGTCCTTTATGCAATAAAAGAAAAGCAGGTACAGTTTCTACATTGTGCGCATCAGCCACTACCCTATTTTCTTCTGCATTCACTCTTATCAATTCTACCGTTCTCTTTTCGTAAGTACGGAGTACGGGACCTATCCACTCATAATGAGGCGACCAATCCGCATAGAATACAACCAAAACTAAATGGTTGGTTCTTGCTGCCACTTCTAGTTGTTTTTGTATATCCATAATCTTCTATATTATTATAATATTGTATGTGGTAGAACAATGAATATAAAAAAAGGTTCTTTAGAATATCCGATAAGCAGTATGTCACCCAAAACACCTAATCCGCTTGCATATCGTCAAAACTAAAAAGGTATTTTTATTGTTTTTATAGTAAAGATTGAAGGAAAACAGTACAAAAATCCTTCATATATTATGAAAGGATATGCAAAATGCATCCATCAAATAACAATTTAAAAGAATATGTCCTTATATTATTTCATATTAAAACTTACACATCGTATATAGAAAGCGATTGAAAGTTTACTAAAAATAAATAGATATTAGATATACTTTTCAATAAAACATAAAGCAAAAAGTCATACCTTTGCATTGTAATAAAACAAAAGGATACAACAACCAATAAATATAAGTCAAAATGACAAACAAGATTAAGTTCACAAAAATGCATGGAGCGGGAAATGACTACATATATGTAGACACTACCAAATATCCGATAGCTGAGCCTGGAAAGAAAGCAATCGAATGGAGCAAGTTTCATACGGGAATTGGGAGTGACGGACTTATATTGATTGGAAGTTCTGATAAGGCTGATTTCAGCATGCGTATTTTCAATGCTGACGGTTCGGAAGCGATGATGTGCGGAAACGGTAGCCGTTGCGTAGGCAAATACGCATATGAATACGGCTTGACTGATAAAACAGAAATCACACTGGATACGCTGTCGGGAATTAAGATACTTAAACTTCACGTAGAAGGAAAAACAGTAACCGCAGTCACAGTAGATATGGGCAGTCCGTTGGAAACGGGAGAAGTACATTGGAAAGGGAAATATCCTTTCCGGTCAACTAAAGTATCAATGGGAAATCCTCATTTAGTTACTTTTGTGGATGATATAACCCGGATTAACTTACCGGAAATCGGTCCCGAATTAGAGAACTATCCTCTTTTTCCTGACAGAACCAATGTAGAGTTTGCACAAATTGTCGGCAAAGATACCATACGGATGAGAGTCTGGGAAAGAGGTTCGGGAATTACCCAAGCTTGCGGGACAGGTGCTTGCGCCACAGCAGTAGCCGCCTTCATCAACGGGCTTGCAGGAAGAAAAAGTAATATAATAATGGATGGCGGCACAGTCATCATTGAATGGGACGAACTCTCAGGCCATATATTGATGACAGGACCGGCAACCAAAGTTTTCGATGGGGAAATTGTTGAAGAAGTTGAGAATGGAGAGTTGAGAGTTGAGAATGAATACTGATAGAAACTTAAAACAATAACAATATGGCATTAGTAAATGAACATTTTTTGAAATTACCGGGAAGTTACTTGTTCTCGGATATAGCGAAAAAGGTAAATACTTTCAGGATAACGCATCCCAAACAGGACATCATCCGGCTAGGTATCGGTGATGTAACTCAGCCACTTCCAAAAGCATGCATCGAAGCCATGCACAAGGCGGTAGAAGAACTGGCAAGCAAAGATACATTTCGTGGATACGGTCCTGAACAAGGATATGATTTTTTGATTGAAGCAATTATAAAGAATGATTTTGCTCCACGCGGGATTCACTTTTCCACTTCCGAAATATTTGTTAGTGACGGAGCCAAAAGCGATACCGGGAATATAGGTGATATTCTTCGCCATGACAATAGCGTAGGCGTTACAGACCCCATCTATCCGGTATATATAGACAGTAATGTCATGTGCGGACGTGCCGGAGTATTGGAAGAGGAAACGGGCAAATGGAGCAATGTCACATATATGCCCTGCACGAGTGAAAACAACTTCATTCCTGAAATCCCGGACAAACGGATAGACATTGTTTATCTCTGCTATCCGAACAACCCGACCGGCACAACACTGACCAAACCGGAACTGAAGAAATGGGTGGACTATGCTTTGGCAAACGACACGTTAATCCTGTTTGATGCCGCATACGAAGCGTATATCCAGGACGAAAACGTCCCCCACTCTATTTACGAAATTAAAGGGGCGAAGAAATGTGCCATTGAATTCCGTAGCTTCTCAAAGACAGCAGGATTCACCGGAGTACGTTGCGGATACACGGTAGTACCGAAAGAGCTTACTGCCGCAACGTTGGAAGGCGACCGCATCCCGCTCAACAGATTATGGAATCGCCGGCAGTGCACCAAATTCAACGGCACTTCCTACATCACCCAACGGGCTGCGGAAGCTGTTTACAGTGCGGAAGGCAAGGCACAGATTAAAGAAACGATTAACTATTATATGACCAACGCAAAAATCATGAAGGAAGGGCTGGAAGCTACCGGATTGAAAGTTTACGGCGGAGTGAACGCTCCCTATTTATGGGTGAAAACTCCGAATGGCCTATCCTCATGGCGATTCTTTGAACAGATGTTGTATGAAGCCAATGTTGTCGGTACTCCCGGTGTGGGCTTCGGACCAAGTGGCGAAGGATATATCCGCCTGACCGCTTTCGGCGAACGCAACGACTGTATCGAAGCTATGAGAAGAATAAAAAACTGGCTCTGATTGAATGAATAATGGATAGCGGGAAATGGAAAGTTCAACATACCCCCATTAACGGACATCATCATTCCTGCATTATCAGTTATCCATTATTAGTTATCTATAAAAAAACGATAGTATTTCGCGCGCTACTATATACATGGACCGTACATCCACATTTTTCTAACTTTTAAAGGTAAAAAGACGATGAAAACGACGATTAACAAAAACAAGGGGGTAATAACAGTAGCATTATTACTGTCAGGGCTTGTCCCATCCGCAACGATGGCACAAGATAAAGTAGAAGCTTCCGTGGGAGCTGACCTGGTAAGCGGTTACATCTGGCGTGGCCAGGATTTGGGCGGAGTCAGTATCCAGCCTTCACTGGGAATTGCTTACAAAGGTTTCTCACTCGGAGCATGGGGTTCTGTAGGATTCGAATCGGCAGACACGAAAGAGTTCGATTTGACTATCGGTTACTCGATTGGTGGTTTTAGCGTTTCGGTAACAGATTATTGGTTTAATACCCAGGTAGCGACAGGTGTGGACGATGACGGAGAAACGGTTTATTCAACCAACAAGTATTTTAAATATGGAGCCCATTCTACGGCTCATGTATTTGAGGCACAAATTGGATATGATTTCGGTCCGCTGGCCGTCAACTGGTACACGAACTTTGCAGGTGCCGACGGGGTGAAAGAAAATGGCAAAAGGGCTTACTCTTCCTATCTCGCACTCAGCGCACCATTCAAATTGGGTGGTCTTGACTGGACAGTAGATTTGGGCATGGTACCCTGGGAGACGACTTTCTATAATGGCTATACAAGCGGGTTCTGTGTCTCTGACATCAGCCTCGGAGCTTCCAAGGACATCAAGATTACCGATTCCTTCTCCGTCCCGGTATTCGCCAAGGTATCAGTCAATCCACGCACGGAAGGAGCTTATTTCACATTCGGACTAAGTTTTTAAGAGAGAGAATTTAGAATATCAAAAGAGTGTATAGGGTCAAGGTAGTTAGAGTTTAGATTTTATCGGTTTGTTGTATGGTAACCTGCTATGGCTGCCACTGCCCTATACCTCTTTCTTTTACTGGTCAACACTAATAATTTAAGGTATATGAAAAAGATTGAAGCTATTATCCGTAAAACCAAATTCGAGGACGTGAAAGACGCCCTTCTCGAAGCGGACATCGAATGGTTCTCTTACTATGACGTAAGGGGTATTGGAAAAGCGCGCCAGGGACGTATCTATCGTGGCGTAGTCTATGACACCAGCACCATCGAACGAATACTTATCTCTATTGTCGTACGTGACAAGAATACAGAAAAAACGGTACAAGCCATCATCAAGGCTGCACAAACCGGAGAAATCGGCGACGGACGTATCTTCGTCATCCCCATCGAGGATGCCATCCGCATCCGCACTGCCGAACGCGGCGACATAGCTCTCTACAACGCCGAACAAGAACGCTAAGCGGCAGCGGCAAGGTGCCGCTCCCAAGTTTCCTTGCGGATTATAACGTTTATAAAGAGGTTTACAACATCACTAATAATAGGTATAAAATAAGATAATTATTATGGATACAAAATATAAAGGCCATGGCTTCATAAAGCTGTGGATAGCCACTACTATGTTCATGTTATGCTGTTTTGCTACAGGTGCACTAGCACAGGATACAGTTATTGCCGATACAGCAACAGTTACAGAGACAATAACTGAACTTTCAGCACTCCCAGCCGAATCTACGGCAGAAGCTCCGGATACTATCGGCGAACTGGCTTTAGGATTAAATACGGTTTGGATGCTACTTGCAGCTATGCTCGTGTTCTTCATGCAGCCGGGATTTGCCCTGGTAGAAGCCGGTTTCACCAGAGTGAAGAATACTGCCAACATTTTGATGAAGAACTTTGTAGACTTCATGTTCGGTTCTTTGCTTTACTGGTTCATCGGTTTCGGACTGATGTTCGGTGCAGGCGGATTCATCGGAATGCCCCACTTCTTCGACCTGTCTTTCATGGATAACGGTCTGCCCAAAGAAGGATTCCTTGTTTTCCAAACCGTATTCTGCGCCACTGCCGCTACCATCGTATCAGGAGCAATGGCAGAACGTACGAAATTCTCCATGTATCTGGTTTATACAATCTTTATCAGTGTGCTGATTTACCCGATTTCCGGTCATTGGACTTGGGGCGGCGGTTGGCTGATGAATGGTGAAGCAGGTTCTTTTATGATGAACCTTTTCGGAACGACCTTCCATGATTTTGCAGGTTCCACAGTTGTTCACTCGGTAGGTGGATGGCTTGCCCTGGTAGGTGCCGCCATTCTTGGCCCGCGTATCGGCAAATATGGAAAAGACGGTAAATCCAGAGCTATTCCGGGACATAACCTGACTGTTGCCGCGCTGGGTGTATTTATCCTTTGGTTCGGATGGTTCGGATTCAACCCCGGTTCCCAGTTGGCAGCAAGTACCGAAGCAGATGCAAACGCAATCTCACATGTATTCCTGACAACCAATCTTGCAGCTTGTGCCGGTGGTTTCTTCGCCTTGGTAATCAGTTGGATGAAGTACGGAAAGCCCTCTTTATCATTGACACTGAATGGTGTATTGGCAGGCTTGGTAGGTATCACCGCAGGATGCGATGCCGTATCTCCCGCAGGAGCCGTATTGATTGGTGCTATCTGTGGCGTTGTGATGATATTCTCGGTAGACTTTATTGATAAAGTCCTGAAAATCGACGACCCGGTAGGTGCTTCTTCCGTGCATGGTGTTTGCGGTTTCTTAGGAACCATTCTTACAGGTTTGTTTTCCACCAGCGAAGGTCTGTTCTATGGATACGGTTTCGGATTCCTCGGAGCACAAATTTTCGGAGCACTTGTAGTCGGAGCTTGGGCGGCAGGTATGGGATTCATCATCTTCAAGGCTCTTGATAAAATTCACGGTCTGCGCGTTCCGGCACGTGTCGAGGAAGAAGGACTCGATATTTACGAACACGGAGAATCCGCTTACAACTAAAAACGTCTGCTTATAAACTAATAAAACAGACGATATAGATTTAAAAACAGATTTCTATCCCGGGCGGGTTTGACCGCCTTCCCGGGAACTATACAGAGAAAGATTATTTGCTCTAACATATTTAACAACAAATCAAATTAGGTATTATGTCAAAACTAAGATTCAGAGTAGTAGAAACTGCTTTCAAGAAGAAAGCGGTTGAAGTAGCAACCCCTGTCGAACGTCCGTCGGAGTATTTCGCCAAGTACGTATTCAACAAGGAAAAGATGTTTAAGTACCTTCCCAGCAAGGTATATAATGCATTGATTGACGCTATTGACAATGGTGCTCCGCTAGACCGCAGCATTGCCGACGAAGTGGCTGCCGGCATGAAGAAATGGGCTACTGAAATGGGAGTCACCCATTACACCCACTGGTTTGCACCGCTGACAGAAGGTACGGCAGAAAAGCACGATGCTTTCGTAGAACATGACGGCAAAGGCGGCATGATGGAAGAATTCACGGGCAAACTGCTTGTACAACAGGAACCGGATGCTTCCTCTTTCCCGAACGGTGGTATCCGCAATACGTTCGAAGCCCGCGGATACAGTGCCTGGGACCCTTCATCTCCTGCATTTATCGTAGACGACACTCTTTGTATTCCGACCGTATTTATCGCATATACCGGCGAAGCCCTCGACTACAAAGCTCCGTTATTGAAAGCACTCCGTGCCGTAGATAAGGCAGCCGTAGACGTTTGTCACTATTTCAACCCGGAAGTGAAGAAGGTAGTTGCCTATTTGGGCTGGGAACAGGAATATTTCTTAGTGGACGAAGGTTTATATGCCGCACGCCCGGACTTGTTAATGACAGGCCGTACATTAATGGGGCACGACAGCGCCAAGAACCAGCAGTTGGAAGACCATTATTTCGGTGCTATCCCTACCCGTGTAGCGGCATTTATGAAAGACCTCGAAATTGAAGCCTTGAAACTGGGTATCCCTGTAAAGACCCGTCACAACGAGGTTGCACCCAACCAGTTTGAACTGGCTCCTATCTTCGAAGAATGTAACTTAGCCAATGACCATAACTTATTGATTATGTCGTTGATGCGCAAAGTAAGCCGTCGTCATGGTTTCCGTGTGCTGCTTCATGAAAAACCATTCAAAGGCGTCAACGGTTCCGGCAAGCACAATAACTGGTCATTGGGAACTGACACAGGCATCTTATTAATGGGGCCGGGCAAGACTCCTGAAGACAATTTACGTTTCGTTACGTTCGTTGTAAACACATTGATGGCGGTTTATCATCATAACGGATTACTGAAAGCATCTATCTCCAGTGCCACCAACGCCCACCGTCTGGGAGCGAATGAAGCGCCGCCGGCAATCATTTCCTCTTTTCTGGGCAAACAGTTGTCTCAGGTATTGGACCATATAGAAAACAGTACAAAGGATGACTTAATCAGCCTCAGCGGCAAGCAAGGCATGAAGCTGGATATTCCGCAGATACCCGAATTGCTGATTGACAATACCGACCGTAACCGCACCTCTCCTTTCGCCTTCACCGGCAACCGTTTCGAGTTCCGTGCCGTAGGTTCCGAAGCAAACTGTGCTTCCGCCATGATTGCATTGAACTCCGCCGTAGCTCATCAGTTGGCGAAATTCAAGAAAGACGTAGACGCCTTGATTGAAAAAGGAGAACCGAAGATATCCGCCATCCTTGAGATTATCCGCGGATACATCAAAGAGTGCAAAGCCATCCACTTTGACGGCAACGGTTACAGTGACGAGTGGAAAGAAGAAGCTGCCCGCCGCGGTCTGGATTGTGAAACGAGTGTTCCTGTCATCTTCGACAACTATCTGAAACCGGAAACAATTGCCATGTTCGAAGCTACCGGTGTAATGACTAAGAAAGAACTGGAAGCCCGTAACGAAGTGAAATGGGAAACTTACACGAAGAAAATCCAGATTGAAGCCCGTGTATTGGGTGACCTGGCAATGAACCATATCATCCCGGTAGCAACCCAGTATCAAACGGATTTGATTAATAACGTCTATAAGATGCAATCCCTGTTCCCGGCAGAAAAGGCAGCCAAGCTATCTGCCAAGAACCTGGAACTTATCGAAGAGATTGCCGACCGTACAGCCTTCATCAAAGAGCATGTAGACGCAATGGTGGAAGCCCGTAAAGTGGCGAACAAGATTGAAAGCGAACGTGAGAAAGCCATTGCCTACCATGACACAATTACTCCGGCACTGGAAGAAATCCGTTACCATATCGACAAGTTGGAACTCATTGTCGACAATCAAATGTGGACGCTTCCGAAATACAGGGAACTATTATTCGTAAGATAAAAAAAGAAAAATGCCCGATGAGAAAGACTTCATCGGGCATGGAATAGAGATTATCTATTTCTTTTGTTGGTTGTTTTAAGTTTGCAGTGGAGGGGTGCCGTGAGGCAGTCCTCTTCTTTTTATACCCTATACACTCAAGAAGATAATCAACAGGCGTATATTCTCTCTTAAGAAACGCAGAGTGATAGTCATATTCTTTTCCACCGTCTTTTCTGAAATAGCAAGTTTCTCTGCGATTTCACGGTTGGTACACCCTTCCTTACGGCTCAATCGGAATATTTCCTGTTGGCGGGGAGAAAGCTCCTTCAACAACTGTTCTATGTATTCTCCCAATTCATGTGCCTCTATCTCCTCTTGAATCCCATACCAATCATTTTCATTTTCAGTGATAGTATCCAAAACCGTCAGCTTATAAGCGTTCTCATTAAAACTCTTCCGCATATGGCTAAAGATAAGATTGCGGGTGGCAATAAAAAGAAATCCCTCAAAACTTTCATTTTCTTTTAAAGATTCACGATAATTCCACAGTTTCAGAAATACCTGTTGCACGATGTCTTCCACATCGGCATCCGAAGTTATATAGAGACGAGAAAAATTACATACCTTTCCCCAATACCTATTATATACTATAGAAAACGCATTATCATCTCCTTTTTTCAGTAAAGATATCAAATCTGAATCTGTCATAAATAAGTTCGTTTATGATGCAAATATAGCACTAAAATCAAATAGCAATACTAATTTATTGAAATATTATATCCACAACTTATTCTTATTAATACCGAAATCCTACAAAAAAACACCTCAAACAGAAAAAAAACTTTTTTTCGGGAGGGTCAAGTTCAAGTTGCGAGTATTTAATACAGAAAGGCATAAAAAAGAATGAGTAATGGAAAAAAATGAGGTAAACAGATTGATTAAAGGTCTCTTGGCAGACAAGCTTGATTGGGATGAGAAAAAAAAGCTTTCCCAACATAAGCTTATCGAAGAACGAATGAAGCGGCAGTGGAAACACACCACTAGCGAATCATCGGAACAAGAAATGAAAGAAAGAATATGGCAGCGATTAGAAAATTGCAGAAAAGCAACACAAACACGTACATATACATTTTCTTTCCGACAATTCCTAGTGGCTGCTTCTATTCTTCTATTCACCATAGGGGGAAGTTTATGGTTGATGAAGCATTATGCAAATTCACCAAAACCTGAATATATTAATTTCACAGCAGAAAAGGCTTTGTTATATATACTTCCGGACAGTTCTCATGTTTGGATGCAGCCCAAAAGTAGAATATGTTATGCGAAAGATTTCGAAAAGCAACGAGAGGTTTGGTTGAAAGGAGAAGCATTATTTGATGTTACCAAAGGTAAGAAAAACAATTTCAGAGTACATATTCCAAAAGCATACATAGAAGTAAAGGGAACCTCATTCTCTGTTAAAAATAAAAGAAAAGATAAAAACGAAATCATATTATATGAAGGAAAAATTGATTTCAATATAAAAAACGCCTCTCATAGTATATCATTGAAACCTAAGGATAAAATAATCTATAATCCGGAAACAACTGAAATTGAAATTGAAACAGTAAATCACACAAGATGGGAAAACGGTCGTTATCTATTTACAGATATCACTTTAGAGGAATTAGTAGAAATTATTAACCAAAAATATACTTCCCGACTCGTTCTTGCAAAAGAAATCAACAAACAATATAAATATACCGGTAGCTTGAATTATGATGAACAACTAGAAGATGTAATCAAGAAAATATGTTATAGCATGAGTTTAAAAGCAGAAAAGAAAGGAGAAGAAATTCTCATTCATTAATATCTTTTAATTAACTATTTTAATAACTTAAAATCTAACAAAAAGCATGGAGAAACAAGTATTCTCAAT
>PPYF01224350.1_pt1 | contig 10593 bp, 8 predicted proteins | sample 1559871 | NCBI WGS metagenome assembly PPYF01 (sample SAMN08240021, study PRJNA423297) | Human gut metagenome, whole genome shotgun sequencing project.
CCCATATCCTCACCGGCAAAATCAACTTCAAGAGAACCGTTCTCGGCATTATACTCCATCTGGATCTCAACCGGGAGCTCCATGGCTTTGAATACACCGCTTAAGAACTCAAGTGCCGTTGCCTTGATCTGGGCGATTTCCTCGTCTGTTCTCTGAACTACTTCACGCTCTTCTCTTGGCTCGGAGCGTCTTGCAGTTTCTGCCTGACGCGGAGCAGATTTTCTTTCCGTTTCTTTCTTTACAGCTTCTTTTTTCGGCGCTTCCTTTACCGGTGCAGGAGCTGCCTCTTTTTTCTCTGGTTTCTGGGGTGCTTCCGGTTCTTTTTCCGGTGCGGCTTTTACAGCGGCACGGATCACAGCCGGTTTACTTCCGATTCCAAAGAATCCGGAACTGCCTTCGCTGATGACCTGGATCTCCAGTTTATCGCTGGCAGCCTGAAGCTCAATGCAGGCTTTTGTAATAGCGTCGTCCACGGTTTTTGCGGATACTTCGATAAACTCCATAAAGATTTACCCCCTATTTTTTCTTTTTGCTGTTCTTTTCATCAAACTGTTTTACCATGTTTGCTTTCGCAGCGATGCTTCCGGCGCGGTATTCCTGATTACTGTTGTAATACTCAGTCGAAGCCTTTCTTGCTGCCTCTTTTTCCTCAGCAGACGGCTCTTCGTTCTCCTGTACCTGAATATTACGCACACTCTGCGTTGCAGCCTGTGTGATTTTCTGCGGCGGAAGGCCGGCTTTTTCTCTCTTCTTGGCCGCTTTTTCCTGATTTTTGCGGATCACCTCATCCATGTCAATCGAAGACATATGACGGTTGATCACAACCTGCTGTACGCTTCGAACAAGCGCACCTGCAATCCAGTAAATACCAATACCGATGGAGAACGATAAACACATAAATGCGGAGAAAACAGGCATTACCGTGTTCATGGTCTTCATGGAATTTTCCATGGAATTTGCTGTCTTATTTCCGTTGTTGGAAGATGGTGCCTGCGGCATCAGCTTGTAGTTCAGCCACTGGGTAAACCATGCCAGAACCGGCACCAGAATTGCTCCTACAATCAGAAGAGCAGATCCGTTTGCCATACCCTCGCGGATGACATCCATCGGAGACTGTGTGATATTAAATCCAAGGAACATGTTAATATGCTTGGACTCCGCGGCGGTTTTTGTAATGGTATCCGCAATACCGGAGAACTCGCTGATATCGGCCAGCTTCGTCCACTGGGACGGTTTCAGCACATAAAACATGTCCAGAAGGTTATTTTCGGTTAATGTTTCACTTACTTTACTGTACATGGTAACACGGTTATCTGTGATAAACTGTGTCAGGATGTCAGAATATCCTGATACACCCATCATCTGTGTTGTCAGTCCCTGGAATACATTGCGGACACTTCCGATATATCCCGGAATATGATAGATAACCTGGTACAGTGCAAGCAGAATCGGCATCTGAACCAGCAGTGTACTGCAGCTTCCTGTCGGGGAGACACCGTATTTCTGATAAACTGCCATGGTTTCTTCAGATTTTTTCATCTGAGAAGCCTGGTCTTTTTTGTTCTGATATTTCTTTTCAATTCTCTGCAGATCCGGCTGCATTACGCTCATCATCTTCGACATCTTCTGCTGCTTGATCTGAAGCGGCGTCAGAACGAGATAAATGATAATCGTATACAGAATAATCGCAATACCGATGTTCGGAATTCCAATTTTTTCCAGGCAAAAATAAATTCCATTGATCAGCCAGCCGAGGATCTGGCATACCCACCCGATAATCGGCCACGTTGACTTACTCAGTACGATATCCAAAACGTCTTTTCCTCCTTATTTATCTACGGCACAGGGTCGTAACCTCCGTGTGAAAACGGGTTACATCTCAGTATTCTCCATAATGCCAGCAGACTTCCTTTGAAAGCACCATATTTCTGAATCGCTTCCAGCCCGTACTGCGAGCAGGTCGGCGTATAAGGGCAGTGCACCCTCTTCAGAGGAGACAGGTACTTCTGATAAAACCGGATACCTTTTATCAATACCGTCTTCATTTTTCTGTTTCCTTTAATATATGATGTAGTTTTCCCAGATGCAAAAGTGCTCCCTCTATCTCGAAATACGTACAGTTTTTTGCATTAACTCTTGCGATCACAACTACATCCATTCCACACTGAAATTCCTCTTCATGCAGACGATAACTCTCCCGGATCAGTCTCGCCAGATGGTGGCGCACAACGCTGTTTCCCACCTTTTTACTTACTGAAATACCAATCCGGTTCCGTCCCAGCTGATTTTTCTTCACATACATGACCAGAAATCGGTTTGCAAACGATGTTCCCTGCTTATAAACCAGCTGAAAATCTCTGTTTTTTTTCAGGCTTTCCGAATATTTCATGAATCCATTCTTTCCTTCATGATTTGTCTAAATTTTCTTTCCATAAATAGCTTTAGATAGAAGAAAAGACCACATAAATTTTATGCGGCCTTTGGTTTTATGCTGATAATTTTTTTCTTCCTTTTAATCTTCTTGCAGCTAAAACTTTTCTTCCACCTTTTGTGCTCATTCTTGCTCTGAATCCGTGAACTTTAGCTCTGGATCTTTTTTTCGGCTGAAATGTCATTTTCATAAGATAAGGCACCTCCTTTAAATTCTAATCAATAACTGCCTGCAAGGCAGTATTTCACTACATGTATGACAGAAAACATCATTTCAATTATATTCATAAACCCCCATTTCGTCAACCCTAAAATCAATAATTTTCGCAGTTTTTTCGGGAAAAATGCCGCTCTGACGCGGTTTTCCGGTCTGCCGCTGCCCGTGCCTTCCGTGTGCTGATTTTCGGTTTATCCACAACTTATCCACACTGTCCGCCGCACGCGTACAAATACCAGTTCGATTTTTGCGCTTTCCACACGATATCTTGTAACCGTAATCAACATTATCCACAATCTGTGGATAACCTTGTGGATAACTTTCGGTTTTGCTGTGTACAACCTGTGGGCATTTCCAATTTTTCCAGTATTTACGCCATGTATAATGTGTATATAAGTTTTCCAGACTTTACACATTTCGGTTTTTCCAGCCCTCTATCCACAATTTTATCAACATAAGATTCCCTGTTATCCACAAACTATCCTCCATTTCATCAACAGGAAAATTTTTTACACATTCTGTGGATAAAAAAATAATTATCCACATTTTTGGGTTGAATAAAACGGCATTTTATTATATCATATAGAAGTAAAAATGCGACTATTCGGGGAAAATTTCGTTTTCCAGACAGAAGTTATCCCCAAAAAGCAATGATTATAGAAGCGGAGCGACAGAAAAAGCATGGAAATCGTACAAGATAAATGGAAAGAAATACTGCAGAGAGTGCGGGACGAGCACGAATTATCTGAGATCTCCTTTACTACATGGATTGAACCACTTACGATCCATTCGGTTGAGGACAATCTGATCACAATCCTGGTTCCATCCGAAAAAATGGGTCTCGATTACGTGAGCAAAAAATATACTCTTCCTATTAAAGTGGCAATCGCGGAAATCACAGGTGTCAACTATGAGATCCGCTTTATTCTTCCGGAAGAAGTGAAACAGGAAAAAGCGCCTGCTCCCGTCCAGAAAAATCTCTATGTGCCGAACCTGAATCCAAAGTATACCTTTGATACCTTCGTGGTCGGCAGCAATAACAAATTTGCCCATGCAGCTTCTCTCGCCGTGGCCGAATCCCCGGGAGAAATCTACAATCCGCTGTTTTTATACGGTGGTGTTGGACTGGGCAAAACCCATCTGATGCACTCGATCGCACATTTTATTCTTCAGTTCCCGTTTCGAATGGGGACTCCTTGCCGATATCCAGAGCCCGGATTATGAGACGCGAATCGCCATTCTCCGAAAGAAACAGGAATTAGACGGCTATTCCGTCAGCGACGATGTGATCGAATACATCGCTTCCAATATTAAATCGAACATCCGTGAGTTGGAAGGCGCTCTCAACAAAATCATTGCATACGCAAACCTTGAAAAACGTGAAATCAACATTGATCTTGCAGAGCAGGTGCTGCGCGACATCATCTCCCCGAACGAGAAGAAGGTGATCACGCCGGAATTTATCATCGACACCGTTGCAGATCACTTCGATATTACGCCGTCCGACATTGTCGGCAGCAAGCGGAGCAGCAAAATCGTATTCCCGCGCCAGATCGCAATGTATCTGTGCCGCGAAATGCTCGATGCCCCGCTGACCGGAATCGGAAAAATGATGGGCGACCGCGATCATACCACTGTCATGCACGGCATTGAGAAGATCGAAAAGGAAATGAGTGCTAAAGACAGTGTCCGCAACACGGTAGACATCTTAAAGAAGAAGATCAACCCGTCGAAATAGGCGGAGCCTTTGTAACTCTGTCAAAACGGTTAAAAACGATTTACATTTATATAAGAAGAAACTCATCGGTTGACAGGCCCTTATTTATACACAAACCGATGTGGAAAGCCTGTGGATGAATTGTGGACAAATTTGGGGCCTGAAGTTATCAACATTTCATACACAGGTTCACGTTCGATTATTCACAGAGTTATACAGATCGATTTTTCCAGTATTTCCGCATTCTTGACGGGGTTTTCCACATATCCACAGCCTCTACGACTAAGACTACGGATTTTTACTATATTTTTTCTTTATAAGCAGACTCACCAAGCAGTGAGGAAAGGAGAGTTATCCACAATTATGAAATTAGTGTTTGACAAAGCAGACCTTGTAAAAAGCGTTGGTATCGCTATGAAAGCTGTCTCCGGTAAAACAACCATGCCGATTCTGGAATGCATTCTGATTGATGCATCTTCCAACGTGATCAAATTTACCTCCAACGATATGGAACTCGGAATCGAAACCATCGTCACAGGTATGATTCTGGAACGCGGTATTGTTGCTCTGGATGCAAAGATTTTTTCTGAGATTGTAAGAAAACTTCCGGATAATCAGGTTACAATAGAAACAGATGAAAATCTGGTAACCACGATTACATGTGAAAAAGCAAAATTCAACATTCCGGGACAGTCAGGAGAAGATTTTTCCTATCTGCCGATTCTCGAAACTTCCGATTGTGTTTCCATTTCCCAGTTCACCTTAAAAGAACTGATCCGTCAGACCATTTTCTCCATTGCAGCCAATGAGAACAACAAACTGATGACCGGTGAGCTTTTTGAAATCAAAGATAACACACTTCGCGTCGTATCTCTGGACGGACACCGTATTGCGATCCGCAGAATTGAGCTGAAAGATTCGTATCCGGACCGAAAAGTCGTTGTTCCGGGAAAAACCCTGAACGAAATCAGCAAAATTCTGTCCGGTGAGATGGATGATCAGATTGATATTTACTTCTCGGAAAACCACATTATGTTCAAGTTCGATGATACAACGGTCGTTTCCAGACTGATCGACGGTGAATATTTCCGCATCGACCAGATGCTTTCGAGTGATTACGAGACAAAAGTGACGATCAACAAAAAAGAATTCTTAAGCTGTATCGACCGTGCGACGCTTCTTGTCAAAGAAGGCGACAAAAAACCGATCATCATCGACATCCAGGATGGAGCGATGGAACTGCAGATCAACTCCGCGATGGGTTCCATGAAAGAAGAGATCGATATCAACAAAGAAGGCAAGGATATTATGATCGGTTTTAACCCGAAATTCCTGATCGATGCACTTCGTGTTATTGATGACGAGGAGATTTCGATTTATCTGGTCAACCCGAAGGCTCCATGTTTTATCCGGAACGAAGAAGAGAGCTATATCTATCTGATTCTGCCGGTAAACTTCAATTCCGTGAGATAAGTCACATAAGTTTGAAATCTGCCGGAACCTTTTCTGAAAGAACTTTCAGCGGTTTTACAGCCACACAGGTTGAAAACTGCGAACTTACGTGAGGAAAAGGCACGGCAGTGCAGGAGGAAAAAATGGAAATTATTACGCTGCGTGAAGATTACATCAAACTGGGCCAGGCATTAAAAGCTGCGGCTCTGGTAGAAGACGGCGTGGAAGCAAAGCTCGTCATCAAGGACGGCTGCGTGACCGTAAATGGTGAAGTAGATACCCGCCGCGGCCGCAAGCTCTATGACGGAGATGTTGTCTGCTACAATGGAAATGAGATACAAATTAAAAAATAAGGCTTAAAAACTTAAGCTGATTTTTCACGGACGAGTGCTCATGTATATCAAATCTTTAGAACTGAAGAACTATCGGAATTATGAGAGTTTATGCATAAATATCAGCCCCGGAACGAATATTCTCTACGGCGACAATGCCCAGGGAAAGACGAATATTCTCGAGGCTTTATATCTCGCGGGTACGACAAAATCGCACTTGCCAATTATAATAAAGTGGTGGCGCAGAGAAACAAGCTGCTTAAAGAGATTTCGTTTTCCGGCAGAATGGCGGATACGCTCGAGATCTGGGATGAGCAGATGGTCCGCTATGGAACAAGCATTATTTCCGAGCGGAAAAAGTTTATCAGCCGCCTGAATGATATTTTATCCGAGATCCATCAGAATCTGACCGGAGGAAAGGAGCAGATTCTGATTACTTATGAACCGAATGTGTCCGAGGAAGCGTTTTCCGAAGAGTTAAAAGCCGGAAGAGAGCGTGATCTGCGTTTCGGACAGTCCTACACCGGGCCGCACCGGGACGATTTCTGTGTGCGGGTCAACGACATTGATATCCGTAAATACGGTTCCCAGGGGCAGCAGAGGACGGCGGCGCTTTCGCTGAAACTGGCGGAGATCCGTCTGGTCGAGGAGGAAATTCACGATACACCGGTTTTACTGCTGGATGATGTTTTGTCGGAGCTGGACGGCAGCCGGCAGAATTATCTTCTGCAGAGCATTCACAGCATACAGACACTGATTACCTGTACCGGACTGGACGAGTTTGTCGAAAATCATTTTGAGGCAAACAGCGTATTCCAGGTGGTCGAGGGATCTGTGTTTCACAAAGAAACAGGAGGAATCTAAATGAGTACAGAGAACATGGAAAAGACAGAGTATGGTGCAGACCAGATTCAGATTCTGGAGGGTCTGGAAGCCGTACGGAAGCGCCCAGGTATGTATATCGGCAGTACCTCCGCACGGGGACTTCACCATCTGGTCTATGAGATTGTCGACAACTCGGTAGACGAGGCACTGGCAGGATACTGCAAAAATATTGACGTTACGATTAACCCGGACAACTCCATCACCGTCATCGACGACGGCCGTGGTATTCCGGTCGGCATCAATCATAAGTCGGGCCTTCCGGCCGTTGAGGTTGTCTTTACGGTGCTGCACGCAGGCGGAAAGTTCGGCGGCGGAGGGTACAAGGTATCCGGCGGTCTGCACGGCGTTGGTGCATCCGTTGTAAATGCGCTGTCCAACTGGCTTGAGGTGCGCGTTTATCACGATGGAAAGGTTTACTTCCAGCGGTATGAGCGCGGAAAAACCATGAATAAGCTGGAGGTCATCGATACCTGTCCGATCGAAAAAACAGGTACCGAGGTCCGTTTCCTGCCGGATGACACGATGTTCGAGGAGACGGTTTATGATTACGACGTTTTAAAAACAAGACTCCGCGAGACCGCATTTCTGACCAAGGGACTGCGCATTGTTCTGCGCGATCTGCGCACGGATCCGGTAGTGGAAAAAGCATTCCACTACGAGGGCGGTATCAAAGAGTTTGTCAGCTACCTGAACAAGAGCAAAACGGCGCTCTACCCGGACATCATCTACTGCGAGGGAGAAAGAGACGGCGTTCTCGTTGAGGTTGCGATGCAGCACAACGATTCCTATCAGGAAAATACGTACGGTTTCGTCAACAACATTACGACGCCGGAGGGCGGTACCCATATCGTGGGCTTCCGGAATGCACTGACGAAAACCTTTAATGAATATGCAAGAGCAAATAAACTGTTAAAAGACAGCGAACCGAACCTGACCGGAGAGGATATCCGCGAGGGTATGACGGCGATTGTCAGCATCAAAATCGAGGAGCCGCAGTTCGAGGGCCAGACAAAGCAGAAACTTGGAAACAGCGAGGCGAGAGGAGCAGTCGACAATATCGTGAGCACCCAGCTCGAGCTGTTTCTGGAGCAGAACCCGGCTGTTGCAAAAACGATCGTTGAAAAGTCCCTGCTTTCCCAGCGTGCGAGAGAGGCTGCAAGAAAAGCGCGTGACCTGACGAGAAGAAAATCCGCACTGGACGGTATGTCCCTGCCTGGAAAACTGGCAGACTGCACCGACAAGGATCCAAAAAACTGTGAGATCTTCCTGGTCGAGGGAGATTCCGCGGGCGGTTCCGCAAAATCCGCGAGAAGCCGTGCAACGCAGGCGATCCTGCCTCTGCGTGGAAAAATCCTGAATGTAGAGAAAGCACGTCTCGATAAAATTTATGCCAATGCCGAGATCAAAGCGATGATTACGGCATTCGGAACCGGAATCCACGACGATTTCGATATCACCAAACTGCGCTACGACAAGATCATCATCATGACCGATGCCGATGTCGACGGCGCGCACATCGACACACTGATGCTGACGTTCCTGTACCGCTTCATGCCGGAGCTGATCAAACAGGGCCACGTTTACCTGGCACAGCCGCCGCTGTTCAAGATTGAGAAAAACAAAAAAGTATGGTACGCATACGACGACGATCAGATGAATCAGATCCTCAATGAGATCGGACGCGGAGATAATAAGATCCAGCGTTACAAAGGACTGGGAGAGATGGATGCGGAGCAGCTCTGGGAGACCACCATGGACCCGGAACGCCGTGTTCTGCGCCGCGTTGTGTTCGATGAAGAGTATTCTTCTGAAATTGATCTTACCTTCAATACGCTCATGGGCGACAAGGTAGAACCGCGCCGTGACTTTATCGAAGAGAGAGCAAAATACGCAAACAACCTGGATATCTAAAAAGTCCTGTGAACTGAAGTGGAGGAAAAGATGGAAGATAATGTTTTTGATAAAATTCACGAGGTCGATCTGAAAGACACGATGGAGGAATCCTACATCAACTACGCGATGAGCGTAATTGCATCCCGTGCACTTCCAGACGTCCGCGATGGCTTAAAGCCGGTACAGAGACGTATTCTGTACTCCATGAGTGAACTGAACAATACGCCGGATAAGCCGCACCGTAAGTGCGCGCGTATCGTCGGTGATACGATGGGTAAATATCACCCGCACGGCGACAGCTCTATCTACGGAGCACTCGTCAACATGGCACAGGACTGGGCAACCCGTTATCCGATGGTGGACGGCCATGGAAACTTCGGTTCCGTCGACGGCGACGGCGCTGCGGCTATGCGATACACCGAGGCACGTTTAAGCAAAATCTCGATGGAGATGCTGGCGGATATCAACAAAGACACCGTAGACTTCGCCCCGAACTTTGATGAAACCGAAAAAGAGCCTGTTGTTATGCCGGCCCGCTACCCGAACCTTCTGGTAAACGGTACTTCCGGTATCGCAGTCGGTATGGCAACGAACATCCCGCCGCACAATCTGCGCGAGGTGGTAAGTGCCATTGTAAAAATTATTGATAATATCATCGAGGAGGACCGTACGACAGATCTCGAGGAGATTCTCGGCATTGTAAAAGGCCCTGACTTCCCGACCGGAGCAGAAATCCTCGGCACCCGCGGCATCGACGAGGCCTACCGTACCGGCCGCGGTAAAATCCGTGTTCGTGCGGTATCAAACATCGAGACACTGCCGAACGGAAAGAGCGAGATCATCGTAACCGAGATCCCGTACATGGTAAACAAGGCGCGCCTGATCGAGAACATCGCCGCGCTGGTAAGAGATAAAAAGATCGACGGCATCACCGGCATTGCGGACCACTCCAACCGTGAGGGTATGCGCATCTGTATCGAACTGCGCCGCGACGCCAATGCAAACGTCATCTTAAACCAGCTGTACAAACATACTCAGATGCAGGATACCTTTGGTGTGATCATGCTTGCACTGGTAAACAATCAGCCGAAAGTCATGAACCTTCTGGAGATGCTGACGTATTATCTGCAGCACCAGGAAGAGGTTGTGACGAGAAGAACGAAATACGACCTGAACAAAGCGCAGGAGAGAAGCCATATTCTGGAAGGACTCTTAAAAGCGCTTGACCATATTGACGAAGTGATCCATATCATCCGTGCATCCGCGAATGCGGCAGAGGCGAAGAAGAACCTGATGGAACGCTTCGATCTGAGTGATGCCCAGGCCCAGGCAATCGTAGACATGCGTCTGCGCGCTCTGACCGGTCTGGAACGGGAGAAGCTCGAGAACGAGTACAAAGAGCTGATGGCGCGCATCGAGCAGTTAAAAGCCATCCTCGCAGACCGCAAGGTGCTTCTTGGCGTTATCCGCAGGGAGATTCTGACCGTATCCGAAAAATACGGCGATGACAGAAGAACTTCCATCGGCTTTGATGAGTACGATCTCTCCATGGAGGATCTGATTCCGCGCGAGAATACTGTCATCACCATGACGAAACTGGGCTATATCAAACGTATGACCGTTGACAACTTCCGCAGCCAAAACCGCGGCGGCAAGGGAATCAAGGG
>PPYF01641471.1_pt1 | contig 10590 bp, 9 predicted proteins | sample 1559871 | NCBI WGS metagenome assembly PPYF01 (sample SAMN08240021, study PRJNA423297) | Human gut metagenome, whole genome shotgun sequencing project.
GATGCCAGAATGGTGGTATCCGAAAGCGGAGAAACTTTATCACCGAAATAGGCTCCGGAGATAATCGCACCTGCAATCCAACCTTCACTGAAACCTTGCGCCTTCCCTATTCCCATCAGTGCGATGCCGATAGTGGCGATGGTAGTCCATGAGCTGCCTGTCATGACAGATACTACCGCACAAATAATGCAAGTGGATACCAGGAAAAAATGAGGATGAATAACCTGTATGCCGTAATATATTAATGTAGGGACTACACCGCTGACCATCCATGCTCCGGACAAAGCTCCGATGATCAGCAAGATAATAAGTGCGGTACTTACCCCGGCTATATTATTGGTGATAGCCAGTTCGAAGTCCTTCCACGGACGACGGAATCCCGCCATACCTATCAGCACACAAACAGCTGTAGCCACTAGCAGACAGACTTGGCTGCCACCGGACAAGGCATCACTTCCAAATGTACGGATAGTGACAAACAATAATAAAATAAGTACGAATACGGGTAAAAGGGATACTAACGGTGAAGGGATTTTGTTATCTTTCATTCTTTTTTTATTCAATTTTTATTCAAAATGTAAATAGAACTATCAATTTGGTTTTCAGCGTGCAAAGTTCGGAATATTTTTTGAGTTCTAAAAGTCAATCGGCGGTATTTAAAGACTTTTTTTGTATTTGCAGGTAAACCTTTTTGCAAGGGGGGCACTGAGTGTCATCTTCAGTATCTCGATTCTGGTCAGTGGCATTCTGGAAGTTTTTTTTGCTGCCGGAAACAAAAAAACAATCAGTAGTTGGGGATGGTATCTTGCCGGAGGTATTATTGATTTGCTGATAGGTATTTATCTGGTATTCTATCCGTTGGTCAGCATGGAACTGATTCCGTTTATTGTTGCTTTCTGGCTGATGTTCAGAGGGTTTACATTGTGTGGCTATTCCACAGATTTGAAACGCTATGGCACAAAGGACTGGGGGTGGTATCTGGTGTTTGGCATTCTGGCTATCCTTTGCTCTATGGCTATCATCTGGCAACCTGGACTTGGTGCTGTTACCGTGCTCTATATGCTGTCCATCACTTTTCTTATTATCGGATGTTTCCGTGTCATTTTCTCCTTCGAGTTGAAAAGATTGCATAAAAACAAGTAAAAAAAATCGTTTATTTTGGGCTACGTCATACGTTATTCGTATTTTTGTTAGCCCAAAATAAACAATGATTTCTAGTAAGAGTCTTAAATACACTGTGCGTATTCTGCTAGGTACACTGATTGGTGTCTACCTGGGAATAATTGTGCTGCTGAACATACCGTATGTTCAGGGCAAATTATCTGTTTTTGTAACTAAGGAATTAAAAAACATACTGAATACGGAGGTTTCTGTAGGACGGATTGATATGGGTTTGCTGAACCGTATCATTGTGGAAGATGTCCTTTTGCATGACCGGAAGAACCAGGAGATGCTGAAAGTAGCCCGCTTATCGGCAAAATTCGACCTTCTGCCTTTATTGAACGGTAAAGTCACCATCAGCAGTGTCCAGCTTTTTGGATTTACGGTCAATTTGAACCGGGAAACTCCGGAATCTGCCCCTAATTTCCAGTTTGTGTTAGACGCTTTCGCGTCCAAAGATACGGTTAAAACAAAATCTAATTTGGATTTACGAATTAATTCCGTGCTGATAAGGCGTGGCAGAGTGACATACGATATATTATCGGAACCGGAAACTCCCGGTAAGTTCAATGCCCATCATCTATCGGTGAAGAATCTCGCAGCAACGCTTTCACTGAAGGCATTGCGCAGCGACTCGTTGAATGCCGCCATCCGGCGGGTCAGCTTTGACGAACAATGTGGTTTTTCATTGCAGAAGTTCGCCATGAAAGTTACAGCCAACAATAAACGTTTGGATATTAAGGATTTTGGTGTGGAGCTTTCAAATACTGCTTTAAAGATAGACAGTCTGACCTTGAAGTATGACAGCCTGCCCGAATTGCCCCAAATGACAGAAAATGTAAGATATGACGGCTCTTTGAAGGCTTCCGTTATACTGAAAGATTTGGCTCCTTTTGTGCCTGCCTTGTCACGCTTTGAAGAACCGTTGGATCTAAATCTGGTTTTCTCCGGTCACGGCAAACATTTGGACTGCCCCACCCTGCGGCTGACTAACCACCACGGATTGATGATTGCAGGGGAAGCTGCCTTAAGTAACTGGGATGCAGGCATGGATATGTACATTTACGGCAAACTGGGTAACTTGACCATGACAAAAGAGGGCATAAACGTTCTGATGACGAACCTGACGGGAAAGGTTCCTCCCATTTTGCAACGTTTGGACTATATTCGTTTTAACGGGGAAGCGGCGGGCTATCTGCATGATCTCACACTGACAGGCTTGTTCCATACAGGGGCAGGCATGGTGAAAACGGACGTGATGATGAGCATTGATGAACAAAGTATGAGCAGAACCTATTCGGGTAGTGTGGCGAGTGCAGACCTGGATTTGGGAAAATTACTTAATCAGGAAAAGAAATTCGGCAAGGTGGATTTCAATGTGGAACTGAAAGGTTTCAACTATAAGAACCGATATCCGGAATCATACATCAAAGGAATCATATCTTCCTTTGAATATAGTCAATATCAATATGAAAATATCATGTTGGATGGCGTATATAAGGACGGAGGCTTTAACGGGCGCTTATCCATGGACGACGCAAACGGTTCTGTCCAGATAGACGGTAATTTCAATGTTGCCAAAACAATCCCTGACTTTAACCTGAAGGCATCCGTAAAGAACCTGCGCCCTCACGACCTCCATCTGTCGGACAAATATGAGAATGCCAGTATTTCACTGGGCCTCACTGCTGATTTCACCGGCAAATCCATTGACGACATGAACGGGCGCATTTCATTGGACAGCCTGCAATTAAACGCTCCCGATGAAGGAGGGTGTTTTCTTGACAATCTGACTATTACAGCCGGACAGGTAAGCGGTGAAAAAGAGTTGCGCATAAATTCATCCTTCATGACAGCGGTGATACGAGGTGACTATTCCTACCACACCATTCCGGCCAGCGTGGTAAAGACGGTACAACGCTATATTCCGTCCTTACTGACTATAAAGGATAATATGCCTGAGCCTCACAATAACTTCCAGTTTGATATCTGCCTGGAAAATACCGAAGTGCTATCCAAATTATTTCAGATTCCATTGGAATTATACCTGCCGGCATCTTTAAAAGGATATTTTAACGACGGCGAGGAAAAGTTGCACGTAGAAGGACATTTTCCGGAATTCAGATACAATGGAACACGTTATGATTCGGGCGTTTTATTTTGTGAGAATCCTTCCGACCGGTTCAAATGTTCACTGCGAGGCGGTATGCTGATGAAAAGTGGTGCAATGCTTAACTTCTCGGTGGAAGCCAATGCCAAAAACGATCATTTGGAAACAACAATTAACTGGGGGAACAATACTGATGTGACTTACGGTGGTAAATTTGCCGCCGATACCCGTTTCTTCAAAACGGAAGGTCCCCACCCTATTCTTCAGGCAGATATAAACATACAGCCCACAAAAGTAGTGCTGAATGATACGGTATGGAACATTCATCCCTCGCATATCGCCATAGATTCGGGACGCGTATTCATTGATGAACCGTTCTTTATTAGGAGAAGCCGACATTGCAGGTGTATGGGATAAGGAATTGGGCGGAGTACGACTGGATGCCCAAATAGCGGAAAAAGGAATTTCCTCCACTCATGTGACAGGGTATGTCTCTCCCAAGTTAAAAGGTCTTGATCTGTCGATTCGGGCAGATAGTACCAATCTGGGATTCTTACAACCTTTTATAGAAGGAATTTTCAGTGAAATAAATGGCCGTGTCAACGGAAATGTCCGTTTATATGGCGATTTCAAGCATTTGGATCTGGAAGGTGAAGTGAGGGCCAAAATGGATGCTAAAATTGATGTGTTGAACACCTATTTCCAAATCCGGGATGACTCCATACATATATCTTCGGGCAGTCTGGATTTCAGGAATGTAAAAGTCTATGACCGTGAGGGACATGACGGACTGGTAAATGGTTATCTGCATCACACAAAGCTGAAAAATCTGATGTACCATTTCAATATACGAGGCAACAACCTGTTGATGTACAATACCTACGAAGCCGGGAATATGCCTTTTTACGGAAAAGTATATGGTACAGGAAATGTGGTACTGGATGGTGGAAATAATGCGATGACAGTGGACGCTTCACTGACCACAGGCAACAATACCAGCTTCACTTATATAACCGGAGTAACCACGGAAGCAGCGAGCAATCAGTTTATCACTTTTGTAGACAAAACCCCCAAGCGCATTCACGATAATGTGGAAACCAATCTTTACCACCACTCTAATGTGCGTAAGACTAAAGAGGACGACGGACCTCCTATGGATCTCCGCATCAACATGTTGATAGAAGCAACTCCCAGCGCTACCATGAAAATTATCATGGATCCTGTAGCGGGAGATAATATTACAGCAACCGGAAATGGAAACCTGCAAGTGAATTTTTTCAATAAAGGTGATTTCCGTATGTTCGGTAGCTATGTCATAGATCAAGGTATGTATAAACTAAGCATGCAGGAAGTAATACGCAAGGATTTTACCTTGAAATCAGGTGGCACGGTGACTTTCTCAGGTGACCCTTATCAGGCGAATCTTGATTTACAGGCGGTATACACGGTTAATTCTGCTTCTTTAAGTGATTTGGTAGTAGATCCCTCGCGCAACCAAGGTACGGTGAAGGTAAACTGTCTGATGAATCTGACTGGAAATTTATCCAATCCGGATATTAAATTCGATTTGGAACTGCCCACTGTAAGCGAGGAAGACCGGGAATTGGTACGTAGTGCTACCAGTACGGAAGAACAAATGAATACACAGATTATTTATTTGCTGGGAATTGGTAAGTTCTACACCTATGATTATGCCAATAATGACCAATCCTCTAATGCAACCAGTTCTTTAGCCTTCAGTACACTTTCCGGTCAGCTGAACAATATGTTGTCCCAATGGATGGGCAATAAAAACTGGAACATAGGCGCCAACCTGAGTACCGGTGAAAAAGGTTGGACAGATGTGGAAGCAGAAGCTATGTTGTCCGGCAGGTTATTGAATAACAGGCTGATGATAAATGGAAACTTCGGCTATAAGGAGAATGTGATGGCAAATAGCAACTTCGTAGGAGACTTTGAAGCGATATGGTTATTGACAAAAAACGGAGATTTCCGTTTGAGAGGGTATAATCAGACCAATGACCGCTATTTTACTAAATCTACCCTGACCACTCAAGGAGTAGGTCTCATGTATAAAAAAGATTTCAATACTTGGGATGAACTGTTCCGCTGGTTCTTATGGAAAAGACGGAAAAGCTCGTTACAAAAACGAAGCGATGACTAATTAACCTATAAAGTTTATTTCATATCTTTGCAAACGTCAGAGTTTGTTGATTGTGGCTCCAGACCCCGATTCCATAAGAGATAGTATAGATAATTATGGAGCTGATATCCAAAAACTAGTCACATCAAAAATCAACACAAATGATACTTGGGCACGCGATCATGCTTTTATCACCCTGTTGAAAGAAGACGCTACTCCCCTGCTGCTGGATTTCTGTTTTAATGGCTGGGGAATGAAGTTTGCCGCAAATTATGATAACCAGATTAATAACGAACTGTATTTTCACCATCCTGTTCTGAAAGGTGAATATGTTTTCTGCCGGAATTTTATTTTAGAAGGAGGTTCCATAGAAAGTGATGGGAAAGGAAGCCTGCTGACTACAGAGCAATGTTTGCTGGCTAAAAACAGAAATGAAATGAACCGACAGGAAGTGGAGGATTTTCTAAAAGAAACATTTAACTTAAAACAGGTTCTATGGTTGAAACACGGTTATCTGGCAGGTGATGATACAGACAGCCATGTGGACACATTGGCACGTTTCTGTCCGGATGATACCATTGTGTATGTAAAGTGCACCAATGAAAAAGATGAACACTATAAGGAACTGGCAATGATGGAAGAAGAACTAAAAGCGTTCCGTACTTTGGACGGCACGCTGCATTGCGTCACCATGCAATATCCCGAAGGTGTATATTAATAAATATATGTATGAAAAGAACGATTAAAGTAGGAATTATCCAACAGACATGCACTAATGATATCCGTCACAATTTGAGCAAACTGCACCACAATATAGAACAGGTGGCGGCAGCAGGTGCACAGCTGGTTGTATTGCAGGAGTTGCACAACACCCCTTACTTCTGTCAGACAGAAGATACGGATATGTTTGATTTGGCAGAACCGGTTCCCGGTCCTTCTACCGGCTTCTACAGTGAGTTGGCTGCCGGATACGGTATTGTACTGGTTACTTCGTTATTCGAGAAGCGTGCTCCGGGGCTATATCACAATACAGCCGTCGTTTTTGACAAAGATGGCAGTATAGCAGGGAAATACCGCAAAATGCATATTCCCGATGATCCCGCCTATTATGAGAAATTTTATTTTACTCCCGGTGACCTGGGATTTGAACCTATTCAGACATCACTGGGAAAACTAGGTGTACAAGTCTGCTGGGACCAATGGTATCCCGAAGGTGCACGGCTGATGGCACTGAAAGGTGCTGAAATTCTTATATACCCTACAGCTATAGGTTGGGAAAGCACAGACACTCAAGAAGAGAAAATCCGTCAACTAGGTGCATGGGTAACCGTGCAGCGTGGACATGCCGTGGCAAACGGCCTGCCGGTTATCGCCGTGAACCGTGTAGGACATGAGCCCGATCCTTCCGGTCAGACTAATGGTATCCAATTTTGGGGTAATAGCTTCGTGGCAGGTCCTCAAGGAGAAATGCTGGCACAAGCCAGCAATATGGATGAAGAAAATATGGTAGTGGAACTGGATATGACCCGTAGTGAGAATGTTCGTCGCTGGTGGCCTTTCCTCCGTGACCGGCGTATTGATGAGTTTGAAAATCTAACCCGACGCTTTATAGATTAAATACAAACGTTATCGTTATATAAATTCACATATTCGTTAAACAATTCATGGTTAAGGCTGTTTTAGTTATCAGAATATTCAAAAGATATTATTGATTTACTAAACAGCTTAATTATGAAAAAAGTATTATTTTTAGCCGCATTGTTACTTGTTTGCTTCAGCGGAGTGACAAATGCACAAACCAGAAAACAAAGAGAAGACGCTAAACGCGAAGCATGGAAGAAAGAACGTCAGGAAAAGAAAGCCTTGGAAGCTCAGCAGGACTCTGTATCCTACGTCCAAGCAATTAATGCTTTAAAAAACGGTTCTTTTGTATTAGAAGCTGATAACGTTGTATTCCGTAATGGAATAATGCGTTTTGTTTCCTCTAACACGAATTATGTGGAAGTAAACGATGGGCAAGGTATTATTCAGACCGCCTTTACTAATTTTGTGTATAACTGGAGCCCGAACGGCTTGGGAGGTGTCACGGTTCAGGGAAATGTGAACGGAATAAGTATGCGCCAGGATAAAGACGGTAATGTGTACTATAATTATGGAATTAATGGGATTGCCGTTTCGGCCACCGTTTCCATTGTACTGACTGGCGGAACCAATCAGGCCAGTGTTACTATAAATCCAAATTTCTCAGGCAATACGCTGACAATGAACGGATATCTGGTTCCCTATAACGAAAGTAGTGTATTCCAAGGAACAACATGGTAATTCATTAAGAAGATATGAGAAAAAGGAATGGGCATTTCCACTACCCATTCCTTTTTATTTATTATTATAGCATTGGAAATGTTTCTTGTCTGCTCATAACATTAACCGAGGTTGTGATTCCAATTCCAATAAAAACCTTTTAGTGGACAGTCCGCCTCCATATCCTGTCAGCGAGTGGTCACTACCGATCACACGATGGCAAGGTGCAAAGATTGATATGGAATTTGCACCATTAGCATTGGCTACCGCACGAACTGCTTGGGGCATCCCGATATGCCTGGCCATTTCACCATAAGACATTGTCCTGCCAAACGGTATCTTTAACAGTTCATTCCATACTGTTTTCTGAAAATCCGTGCCCACAAAAAGAAGCGGCACACTAAATTCTTTGCGTTGTCCTGCAAAATACTCGTTGAGTTGCTCTATTGATTCTTCGATTATTTCTGACGTACTTATTTCAAATTCGGCACACAATACCCGCTTCAACCGTTGATTCACACGATCGCAGTGTTTTTCCACCTGCCAGTCACACAGGCAGAGTTTTCCGCCAAATGAACCGAGCAGCAACACTCCGCAGGGTGATTCATAACTCTTTATTTTGATCGTATTTTTCTCTTTCATACACTTTTTATATGCTTCCTTCATATGTTTATAAGCTGTTTCAGCTTATCGGACTACTTTAAACCAAAAAGACAAAGCGTAGCGAATTAGCTGAAACAGCATTCACTACGCTTTGTTCGGATCGTCCCGTTATCGGCCTTTTATACAATACCCTATATAAAAAGCGGAAAAAACTTACTTATCCTCTTTTATATCAACGACCAGATTCAACTCATCCAATTGTGATTGATCCAAAGCAGCGGGAGCATCCAACATCACATCACGTCCACTATTATTTTTAGGGAATGCTATACAGTCACGGATACTATCAAGTCCTGCAAACAAAGAAACCCAGCGATCAAGACCGTATGCCAAACCACCATGAGGAGGTGCTCCGTATTTGAATGCATTCATCAGGAAGCCGAATTGTTCTTGTGCAATCAACAACCCACAGACAAGCAAATTTATTCTTATCACGCAGTCCCAGCTGACGTCCCACTTCCAGACGAAGTTCGCATAACTGCTTGCGGGTCTTCATAGCATCAGGACCACTCAGAATCAGGATCAAGTCACCCGGCTTGGCACTGAAAGCTTCCTTCATCTGCTGAAGTACTTCCTGTGAATAGAATTTGTCTACACTGGATTTTACATTGCCATCAGCTTCCACACGGGCGTAAACCATACCTTTCGCACCGATCTGAGGTTTCTTGACAAATTCTGTTAATTGGTCTAACTGTTTACGGGTATAACTTGCAGCGCCTTCCGCACAGATACCACCAATATATGCCGCATCATCAAAAACAGAGAAGCCATGACCTTTCATGATATCCATCAATTCCACAAACTTCATGCCGAAACGCAAATCCGGTTTGTCACTACCGTAATATTTCATGGCATCGGCCCATGTCATACGCAGAAACGGTTCGCTCAACTCGACTCCACGTAACTCCTTGAACAAATGTTTTGCCATTCCTTCGAAAGTGGAAATGATATCTTCTTGTTCAACAAAACTCATCTCACAGTCTATCTGAGTAAACTCAGGCTGACGGTCTGCACGAAGATCTTCATCACGGAAACACTTTACAATCTGGAAGTAACGATCAAAGCCGGAAACCATCAGCAATTGCTTCAGTGTTTGCGGAGACTGTGGCAGTGCATAAAACTGTCCCGGGTTCATACGTGAAGGAACAACAAAATCACGGGCTCCTTCAGGAGTAGAACCTACCAACATAGGAGTTTCCACTTCCAGAAACCCTTTGCTGTCCAAATATCGGCGCACTTCCATTGTCATTTTATGACGAAGTTCCAAATTTTTACGCACACAATTACGGCGTAAATCCACGTTGAATACCAATTGGGTAATACCGTAACGGTCACGAAGATCGACAAACGTCATCCCTCCCATTTTACGTGCACGCTGTACCCAACCTGCCAACGTTACACTTTTGCCTGCATCGGAAAGTCTGAGCTCTCCGCAAGTATGACTTCTGAACATATATTCTTAAATTTAATCAATTGTTTGGCAAAGGTACGATATGTTTTCCATTGTACAAAACCGCCTACAAGAAAAAAAGTCCCGTAGCTGTATACCAACGGAACTTTTTTAATCTGGATGTACAGATCTCAATTCTTGAACATTTCAATGACATCCCTTAATTCTCCTGGAAATACTTCACCAGTTTTCTCCCACAACATCTTGCCTTTACGTTGGAGGACAAAGCTGGGAGCTATTTCTATTTCATAGGCATCGGCTACTTTCCGATTACTTTCTATATTGACTCTTACAATATTGACCGGTTTTTCAAATTCATGTAACAGCGGTTCAATCCATTCACAATGGGGAGACCAATCCGCATAAAACACAACCAGCAATAATGAGTCCGACTGGTTTACCTCTTCTATTTTTCCAGTTATATCCATTACTATTTTCAATTTTAAATTATCCTCTACTTCCTAAACTGTTCACGTCAGGATTCAACTCTTTTACCGCTGCTTTCACCTGCTTCTTGGTAGGCTTACCAGTATTGGACACTTGTTCAACAGGAAACCGCTGACCACTATTCGTCAGCTCATCCTTTTGTTCCATCTTTTTCTTTTCTTCTTTACCCATATTTTCTCATTTTTAAGGTTTATGCTAATAATGCAACAAAATAGATAAAAAGATGGTTCACATAAAAAGTGAAAAAGGATGCCTGAAAATTATTCAGACACCCCTTTACTACTACATTTAAAACTACGTGAAATTGAGATTATT